>Ga0214919_10012973_pt1 | contig 10157 bp, 11 predicted proteins | sample LL1503_MetaG_FD_177994 | JGI IMG/M metagenome (GOLD analysis project Ga0214919, IMG submission 177994) | Freshwater microbial communities from Lake Lanier, Atlanta, Georgia, United States - LL-1503 | ecosystem: Environmental > Aquatic > Freshwater > Lake | place: USA: Georgia | collected... | reverse complement strand
CATTGAAGGCTTCGACAATCCAGTTCGACGTCACAAACATCTTGACCAACTCAGCCCCCTTGAGTTCGAGAGACGTCAAATTGCGCTATGAAGAGTGTCTACAAAATTGGGGAAATGCCAGTCTGACAGTTTGTCCAATGGCAGACGAATCAAATGCCTCACTGTGGCCGATGACTTCAGCCACGAGTGCGTTGACATTACAGTGGACTTTGGCATCTCTGGCCAATATGCCACTCGGCTTTTAGATCAGGCGGCAATTTTTAGGGGCTACCCAATTGCGGTTCGCACAGATAACGGGCCAGAATTTACAAGTCGAGCCTTCTTAGCTTGGACCACTTTGCATGGCATCCGCCACATTTTGATTCAACCTGGCAGGCCGATGCAAAACGGCTACATAGAGAGTTTCAATGGAAAGTTCAGAGACGAATGCTTGAATGAGCAATGGTTTCAAAGCTTGCCACAAGCCAGAGATTGCATTGCTGAATGGCGCAAGGACTACAACGAAGTCAGGCCCCACAGCAGTCTTGGGAGGATTCCTCCCTCACAGTTCGCCCAGCAGCAGAGGATTCAATTCTTTGCCACTGATTCCAACAACAATCAATTTTTAGATTAACCTTGCAAAACCGGACTACTTCTTAATCAATGGTACGTCTCAAGGGGGCAAGTCACTACATGAGAAAGTCAAAATTCACTGATAGCCCGATCATGGACGCCGTGAAACGCGTTGAGGCTGGTTTTGGCGTACCTGATATTTGCCGAGAAATGGGTATCAGCACTGCCACCTTTTACAAATGGCGAGCCAAATATGGCGGTATGGACGTTTCAATGATCTCCCGCATGAAAGAGCTTGAAGAAGAAAATCGGCGGCTTAAGAAGATGTATCTTGAGGAGAAGCTCAAGGCCGAGATCGTGTCGGAGGCTCTAGAAAAAAAGTGGTGAGGCCATCCCGACGTAAGGAGATGGCCACCAAAGCTGTCAAGGAACGCGGCATTTGTATTCGGGTAGCGTGCCAGGCATTTAGGATCAGCGAGTCTTGTTACCGCTACGAGCGAAAGCTCGACGCAAAGAATGAAGAAGTTGCAACGTGGCTGATCAAGCTGACGAACTACAACCACAACTGGGGCTTTGGCCTTTGCTATCTGTATTTGCGCAACCTGAAGGGTTTTAAATGGAATCACAAGCGTGTTTACAGGGTCTACAAGGAGTTGGAGTTGAACTTGAGGATCAAACCTCGAAAGCGGTTAATTCGTGAAAAGCCAGAAGCTTTGACAGTGCCACTGGAAATCAACCAGGTTTGGTCAATGGACTTTATGGATGACCAGCTTGAAGACGGCAGAACGTTTAGGCTATTCAATGTGATTGACGACTACAACAGAGAAGCTATTGGCATGGAGGCGGACTTCTCATTGCCAGCAGAGCGGGTCATCAGAGAGCTTAAGCAGATGATTTCTTGGCGAGGAAAGCCTCAGGTTATTCGTTGTGACAATGGTCCCGAATACATCAGTGCTGCCATTCAGAACTGGGCTGCAGAATGGGGAATCAGGCTTGAATACATTCAGCCTGGCAACCCACAGCAAAATGCTTATGTTGAAAGATTCAACAGAACAGTTCGCTACGAATGGCTGTCACAATATTACTGGTCGAGCTTAGAAGAGGTTCAAGAGTTTGCCACCCGGTGGATGTGGTCATATAACAATGACCGTCCGAATATGGCTCTGGGTGGATTTACACCGAAGCAGAAACTGGCCATGGCTGCATAACTTTGCTACTTCTGGCTCCCTTGCAAAAGGGGAGAATTACCGTATCACCCGCATAGCGCATTTGGCTACTTGCCACCAACGCTGTTTAGGGAGAAACGATCGCTAACTTAAACATACCGGCGGTACTAGAATACAGGGCCAAGACTACTTGAAAATAAAGAAGATAAAAACTACGTTGTTATTGAGTGGGGATTGGCTTTTCTGGGCAGGCGCGCCGAACGTAGTTTAAAAGCCATGTTTTTAGATGTTTGGCGTTGGCGGAGCCGAAACCCTCAATGCCACTTAGGCGGTTAGGATCATCCCATGTGCGGCTTTTCCGGATTCATAACAACTGACGCAAGCGTGTTAAGCCGCGCATACGAGTACGTTTCACGCATGGCTCTGACCATTCAACACCGCGGCCCAGACGACGCAGGCGCTTGGTCCGACGCCTCAGCCGGCATAGCCCTGGGTTTTCGCCGCCTGTCAATTTTGGACCTGTCAAGGGCGGGGCATCAGCCAATGCTCTCTGCCAGTGGCCGCTTTGTGATGACTTTCAATGGCGAAATTTACAACCACACAGACTTGCGTGATTTGCTCGGCGCCTCGCAGCTTGGCATGCCTGCGCAGCCTTGGCGCGGGCACTCAGACTCAGAAACGTTGCTCGCCTGTTTGGAGGCTTGGGGCCTAGAGGAAACGCTCCAGAAAACAGTGGGTATGTTTGCCATTGCTTTGTGGGACACACAGACGCGGACCCTGTATTTGGCGCGTGACCGCTTTGGAGAAAAGCCTTTGTATTACGGCTGGGCCACCACGGCAGGTACTGCTGCAACAGCTTTTGTTTTTGGCTCTGAACTCAAGGCATTGCGCGCTTACCCTGGCTTTTCCAACCCGGTCAGCCGAGAGGCGCTGGCCTTGTACATGCGCTTTACTAATGTGCCAGCGCCTTACAGCATTTACCAAAATATCTTTAAGCTGGAGCCGGGCAGCATGCTGAGCATCAATACCGAGATCAGCACGAACAACTTTGCAGCTTTGCCGCAGGCAGGCAACCTGCTTGAAGTAGCTCACTTGCCAAGTGTGCCCACAGCCCCCCTTCGGCCGCCTGCTCTGAAAGAGGGTTTGCGCATGCATCGATGGTGGTCGCTGGCCTCAGTGGTAGAGGCCGGAGCGCAAAACCAAATCAGCTCTGAAGAAGAAGTGCTTGAAACCTTAGAGCAGCGCCTTAAAGATGCAGTGCGCGTGCAGTCTTTGGCCGATGTGCCATTGGGTGCATTTTTGTCGGGAGGTGTAGATTCATCTTGCATTGCGGCTTTGATGCAGGCGCAAGCTTCCAGCCCCGTTAAAACTTTCACCGTGGGTTTTGAAGAGGCGGGATTTGATGAGTCGCCATATGCGCGAGCAGTGGCCGAGCATTTGGGCACCGAGCACAACGCGTTGTTTGTATCGGCCAAGCAAGCCCAGGCGGTGATTGCTGATTTGCCGGCCATGTACGACGAGCCTTTTGCAGACTCTTCGCAAATTCCAACGCATTTGGTCTGCAAGGCAGCGCGCCAGCAAGTCACGGTTGCTTTGTCGGGCGATGCGGGCGATGAGCTGTTTGGCGGCTACAACCGTTACTTCTGGGCACCCCGTATTTGGAACCGCTTGGCCTGGCTGCCTTACCCCGCGCGTCAAGCATTGGGCGCTGCCATTCGGGCGGTTCCGACTGCGAGCTGGGATGCGTTGAGTCGACCGGTCAATGATTTGCTGCCTAACTCAAAAAACCTTGCTCGTTTTGGTGACCGAGCACACAAACTTGCAGAGCGGTTAGGCGGTGTGCATAATTTGGACGATCTATACAACAGCTTGGTCTCGGAATGGCAAGATCCCGCACAAGTAGTTAAAGGCAATGGCTGGGAAATCGGCGTCAATCTGCAAGTGCCAGTTAGCATGCTATCCGACCCATTACCTGCAGTAGGCGCTGAGCAGCACCAATTGCGCATGATGTACCGCGACACAATGACTTACTTGCCAGATGACATCTTGTGCAAAGTAGATCGTGCCGCCATGGCCACCAGTTTGGAGACTCGCGTTCCTTTCTTGGATCACCGCGTAGCAGAGTTGGCTTGGCGATTGCCTTTGAACATGAAAATTCGAGATGGTCAGGGCAAGTGGGCTCTGCGTCAAGTGCTTTATAAATATGTGCCTAAAGAACTTATTGACAGACCAAAAGCTGGATTTGCTATTCCTGTTGGTCAATGGCTTCGCGGACCTTTAAAAGATTGGGCTGATGCTTTGCTTGATGAGAAAAGGCTTGAGATAGAAGGGTATTTTTACCCAAAACCTATTCGAGACAAATGGTTGCAGCACTTAACCGGAAGATACGACCACACTCCAAGCCTCTGGGCTGTACTTATGTTTCAAAGTTGGCTGGAGTCATCTAGCCAAAAAGTGGTGCATTGAATATTCAAGCAATCGCCAAAATATTGTGATTTTTCGTGACTAAAAAAATTCTAATCAGCCTAAATACTGCTTGGAACTTGCTGAACTTTCGAGCAGGTTTAATAGGTGGATTAATTAGTTCCGGGTATGAGGTAGTTGCTGTAGCCCCTAAAGATGAATACGTTGTAAAGCTTGAATTACTTGGTTGTCGTTTTGTTCATTTAGAAATGGACAATCAAGGTACACACCCCATTCGCGATTTGTTGTTGCTTTGGCGTTTTTTCCGACTGCTAAAAACCGAAAAGCCAGATCTCTGTTTGTTTTACACAGTCAAGCCCAATGTATATGGATCATTGGCATCTAGGTTATGTGGCATTCCATTTATTAACAATGTGTCTGGATTAGGCGCAGTATTTATTCAAGGCAGATGGTTAAGGCGGTTCGTATCAACGCTTTACAAGCTAGCCTTTAGAAACTCATATCGAGTCTTTTTTCAAAATAGGGATGACCTAGAGTTGTTTCTTGAAAACAAGTTAGTCAAAGTAGCGTTGACTGATGTTCTGCCTGGGTCTGGAATCAACTTGCATCGTTTTACCCCTACTGATGATGCAGATAGGAAATCGCTAAGCTCCCCATTTCGATTTTTATTAATTGCACGCATGTTGAAAGACAAAGGTGTTGTTGAATTTGTGAATTCGGCACAATTGCTTAAAGAGTTGGGTTTGAAGGCTGAGTTTTGTCTATTGGGTTTTTTGGATGTGCAAAATCCCGCGGCTATTTCAAGCGAGCAAATGAAAGAATGGACCGATCAAGGGTTTGTGAAATATCTTGGAGTGAGTAATGATGTGCGGGTACATATTGCCTCGGCAGACTGTATTGTTTTACCCTCCTACAGAGAGGGCACACCTCGAACGTTGTTAGAGGCGGCAGCTATGGGCAAGCCAATTATTACTACGAATGTTGTCGGCTGCAAAGAGGTCGTTGAACACGGTGTCAATGGATTTCTTTGCGAAGTAAAAAATCCGCAGGACTTAGCCTTGAAGATGAAAGAGATGCTTCTTCTTTCGGCTGATCAAAGGAAATTGATGGGCGAAAACGGCAGGTTAAAAATGGAGAAAGAGTTTGACGAAAACATCGTCATTCAAAAGTATCTGCAAGCTATTGACCTTGCACTGTTTGGGCAACCAGTTCCTTGAATGTTGATGTATTGCTACTGAGAGCGCCGCCATTTGGTAAAAGTGATAAAAGGTCAACTTTTTTGTCGGCCACAAAGCCCATGGGTGCTGGGGTAACCTCAAGGCCTACTTTTTGAAAAGCCTTCAGGCTTCTAGGCATGTGCCAAGAATGCGTGACCAAAGCTATTTTGTTAATGCCTTGCTTGGCTAGAAATTGTTTGCTATTTGACGCATTTTCTTGTGTGTCTCTAGATTCTGATTCAGTCCATATAATTTCAAATTGAAAAACTTCGCGAGCCACTCGACTTGAGATTTCTGCCTCATTTTCTGAGCCAGCTTTCGCTCCCCAGCCTTTTCCGCCCGTCACCATGACTGGAATACCAGTCTTACGTGAGAGCTCAATGCCATGCCTAAGCCTATCTAGTGCTGTTGCTTGAAGTTGCTGTATGCCGTCAGGTTGACCAGTCTCCACCCCTCCACCCAATACAACAATAGCTTGCACGCCCTGAGCTTTGAGCTCTTGTGCTGTAGTGGGTTTGTATTGCGTTAGCAAGTTGTGAGATAGCCAAACATTGAATGCAGGTGTTGAAAAAATCCATAGCAATGTTGTTGAAAAAACAGTTATTGACTTGCCTAGTTTCGGCTTTTTGCCTGATAGCCATAGGCCAAATGCTATGCCCAGCAAAAGCAGGGTAGGGGAAAACACAATGGCGGTGATATAGGGTTTAAGTTCCGAAAGCATGCCATAGAGTTTAGTTTGAAAGTACATGTATCTAGTGTAATACACAAGATACAATGACAGAAAAGTAGCTTTTAGGAGAAAAATAATGGCTGTTTCAATTCGGCTTGATCCAGATATTGAGCAAAGGTTAGATCATCTGGCTGCGCAGACTGGTAGGGCTAAATCCTATTATTTGCGCGAGCTTATTGAAAGTGGGTTGGAGGACCTTGAGGATTTTTATTTGGCTGACGCAACTATGGAGCGGGTACGGAGAGGTAGTGAGAAATTATTGGATGCGTCCCAAGTAAGGAAAGATCTTGGCCTGGATCATTAAGTACACGGAGTCTTCAAGCAAGCAGCTCAAAAAATTAGACAAACAAACTGCATTACCCGTACTAGACTTTTTAGATGAGCGAGTTGCGGTACGGGCTGACCCACGCTCGTTGGGCAAAAATTTAAAAGGCCCCAAGATGGGCGAATATTGGCGCTACAGAGTTGGTGATATCAGAGTTATTTGCAATATTTCAGACGGACAGATGACAGTTCTAGTGATCGAGATTGGAAATCGCCGTGAGTTTTATAGATGAGTGAAGTTGCTTAATGCATCAAACCATTGTCAATGGGCTCAACTCATTGACAACCTTTAGTACCTCTGACGGAGTAGCTCAAATTTGGATGCCAATGAACACCACATGCCTCAGATGCACGGCTAAAAGCAGTCTAGGGCCGCAGCACCTTATAGCTGCCGGCTCTGGATGTTTAATTGGGTCATCCCTTGTGCCAGGAGTGTCCGACTGACTGGCCCAACTGGCCCGACTGCTTTATCCACCCCTTGAGTTGGCCCGTGCCAAGGGGCTTACCCATTGCTTTGCTGATTGGTCCAGTGCTACTAGCCCTAGCTGTGTGTGGCCTTTTGTTGGCCGCACTCAGCAGGGCCGAGCTCACCCGCTCGGCCTCGTCCGGCTCGTACACGCCACCCAGGCCAAAGCATGCCCTTGCGCACTGCACCATCGCCTTGTGACGCAGCATCCTCCTTGGGTGCGTGAGCCAAGCGCCGTGCCCCGTGTGGGCCTCGTACATGTACTCCCGAATGGAGGTTGCGACCCTCCTGTCTTTCCTGAAGATCGTGCACTCAATGTAAAGGGGCAGCTCATCGTCTCCCGGCGCAGACTCTACAAACTTCATCCCATCAAACTGTGGGTGCGAGTTGATGATCTTGCTCCAGCCGTCGACCCCCACGACAAATACGATGCGCGCCTTTTTTCCAGTATCTGGCGTGACCTCAGTGGCATAGATCTCGTTGTTAAGCGGGTCCAAACCCAAACGCTCAGAGAGCAGTAAGAGGCGGTCCAAGTCCGCTTGTCCCCAAATGGTCAGACGACTCAACGCAGACTGGATCAAAAGCCTGACAAAAGAGTCGTAACTGAGCCCTGAACGCAAGACGCTTCTGTCGACCACGCTCATTGTTGGTCCTAGCTTTAAAGTGTCTGAACGATCCGACTTCTGCGCCTGACCAGCCTTTGACTTGCTGGCAAGATTGGGGCTGCGAAAACCAGCTGTACCTTTGCGACTCATGATGCGTCCTTTAGCAAGAAGCGGCGTGAGCCCAGAACACTTGCTGTGAAAGCAGATGCAATATCAGGATGCGCTTGGGCCAATGCTTTGGTATCGATTCGGCTACTCGCCTTTGCGCACTTCCAGGTGGCCAGTGTCTTGCCTGAATGGGTGAGCTTTTCTGCGTGGCCCATGTAGTTCAAGATCTCAAGCTTGAGTCTGTCGCACTCGGTAGAAAGTTTCTGAGATTTGGCGCAGTTATCTTGGTAAGCCCGAATGGATTCAAGCAAAGCTTCATTGGCCTCAATGCTCTGCCCTGAAGACTCTTTGGGGAAAAGTAAGGTAGCGTCTTGAACGTTGATGGGCTCTGGCGGTGTTTGGCCAATGACATGCTCATGCCAAAAGTGCTGGGCATGGGACAGGATCAACTCTTCAAGCTCCAAGTCACGATCAATGGTGTAAACGCGAAAGTCACTGTTTCCAATCAGAACAGCCAAGTCTGCTGACTGGCATTCAGTAATCGCCATGTACCAGGCGCATTGGACGAGATAAAGAGGCGGTACCTGATCTGTGCCGGGCTCACCCCAGTCGTTCTTACTGAACGCACTGGAAGTTTTGCACTCCAGAAGTTTGTTGGCAGTGATAGTGCCATCAACTACTGCTGTTGTGTCTGGCGTCTCAAGCACAAAGCGGTCAACGTGTCCAAACATGAACCCGTGTTTCTTGTGAAACATGGTGGGCGAATGTATGGCTGTGAAGAGGTCTGTGGCGCGCTCGTATTCACTGGCGATGAAACTTTCTGCGTGCTGCCCGAACCTAAGGTGAATAAGGTCTCGGTTTGCTGGCTGCTCGCCTGAGACTAGCTCAGACCAAAGCTCAAGCGGGGTTTTGTAGGGGGACAGGCCCAGGATGGCGCCAATGTCTGTTCCACCTAACCCCAGAGGCCTTGTGCGCTCGGCAAATGGGAAGTTCAAACGAGAGTTCATGTGAATCCTTTCAAATAGAGAGGATTCGATATTAGCATAAAACTAACTTAAGTTAGTTTAAAGCTAACTATTTTAATTTTCCTGACATTTGCCACTCTAGAACGGTCCCAATTGTTTTGTATTTAACTTGTGAAATTGGTTTGAAATTGAGTGAATCAACCCGTAACAATAATTTTTTATTATCGGGAGTGACTGAAAGTTTTGCGATCAAAAGTTCCCCTGAAGCTATTTCAACAATTAGGTAGTCTCCCGTCCCTGCCTGAATTCCAGGATCAACGATCAAAATACTGCCAGCAGGGATTCCTGGTGCCTGCCATCCTAATGCCGAGGAAGCTGTGTACCTAGTTGCAAAAGCTGACTTGCTTGGCTTGCAATGTAATGGTTTTATCCAAGAGCTTTCTTTTGGAACCGTAAATCCAAATTTGATTGTTTCCCATTGACAAAATGGTACTTTTTCATGGGTGTTATTGTTGGGTAAATCATCTTCAACACCTGTAATCAGATATTTGATTGACGTTCCATACAAATCAACCAGCTTTTCAAGTCTTTTGCCATCAGGATTGGTTTTTCCTGATTCCCAAGTAGATACAGAAACTTTTGAAATCCCCAAAACATCTCCCACCTGCTGCAAGGTCAAGCCCTTGGCAAGCCGCAAATTTTTCAGTCTTTCGTTCAACATCTGCCAATGATAAGTGGTAACTTGCCAGTTCATCAGGTTTGTTGGCAACCAAAACCAGTAAAAAAAAATCGATGCAGCGACCATTTAAAGGGGAAGTAGTACATGGAAATTCGCATCATTCAAAACAAAAGAGATCACAAGGCAGCCCTGCTAGAAATTGAGCGCCTTTGGACTGCACCAGACAAGTCGCCTAAGGCTGAGCGGCTGTGCGTTTTGGCGTTGTTGGTTGAGGACTATGAGAAAACAAACTTTCCCATCGACGATCCGGACCCCATAGAGCTTTTGGAGCATGTGATGGAGAGCCGAGGTTTAACGCGCAAGGATTTTGAGCCAGCGATTGGTCCTAGGGTGCGAGTCGGTGAAATCTTAGACCGAACAAGGCCCTTGAGTCTTGCGATGATTCGCCGTTTGGTCGATCAGTTTGATTTGGCCGCTGACGTGTTGGTTAAGCCTTATGCGCTGCGTGATCTTATAAGCTGCGAGACGAAATGATGTCTGCATAGAACTATTTTCTATTCATAAAATGCTCTTCAGTGACATTCATCGCAGTGAGTGCTGCATGGGTGTGCCGTTGGTGGAAATTACGCCGGCAGGCGCGTAGCAGTTGTGATGCTTGTGGTGAGTGATGTAGTGTTAAGTGGTATGAAGTGACCTGAAGTTTAACCCCTCAAATTCACGCAGCTTTACCCAGATCAGAGAAGTTGCTGATCTTGACCGTTCCGTCGGGAAAACGCGCGAGGATATCCAGCTCGCCCCCCATGGCCTCGATGTGACTGCGCAGAGTTGACAGGTACATGTCCGTGCGTTTTTCCAGTTTTGCAATGGAGGGCTGCTGAACATGCAGCACCTGTGCCAACATCTTTTGAGACAAACCGCGGG
>Ga0214919_10012972_pt1 | contig 10158 bp, 9 predicted proteins | sample LL1503_MetaG_FD_177994 | JGI IMG/M metagenome (GOLD analysis project Ga0214919, IMG submission 177994) | Freshwater microbial communities from Lake Lanier, Atlanta, Georgia, United States - LL-1503 | ecosystem: Environmental > Aquatic > Freshwater > Lake | place: USA: Georgia | collected 2015-03-15 | reverse complement strand
CGTCGCCCGACTCATCGGTGGGGGAATGCCGACGCGTGTTTACTATGTCGCTCAGGGTGGCTACGACACCCATAGCAACCAAGCGGGGTCTCACCAGCAATTGATGCGCGAGTTGGATTCTTCGATGAGCGCTTTTGTAGCCGACCTGAAGGTTCAAGGGAATTTTGACCGTGTGATGATGATGACATTCAGTGAATTCGGTCGCCGCGTGGTCGAGAATGGGAGCGGAGGCACGGATCATGGCGCCGCCGCACCGCTTTTTGTGGCGGGGGGAGCCGTCAAGCCCGGCATCTTCGGAACCCCACCAAGCCTCACTAAACTGAATAACGGCGACCTGATTCATGGTGTCGATTTTCGGAGTGTGTATGCGACAGTGCTATCGAAGTGGCTGAAAGCCCCCGTGGAGCCAATTCTGCATCGAAACTTCCCTATCTTGCCGTTTATCTAAATCATTGTCCCTTTGAAATCAGACTTTGCAGCGGAAAAGAAGGGGGCATGGCCGTCTCGGCCGTGTGGTGACAGGTCTACTTTCTCGCCCCCTGCCCATCGGAACCAAAGGAGCAGACCTCAGCACACAGGCGAGACGCGCTGTGCCCCTCTACTAAAATCCAAAAGCAAGCGGCTTTTGGTATAAGACCTTTAACTTGAGAAGCACCCCGGCGGGCATTTTTTGCTGGAATGCCTGACCTGCAAAACGCATGGTCTCTCGCCTATGTCCGTTCTTATCGTTGGTTCCATTGGGTTGGATGACATCAAAACACAGCTCGCCGAGCACAAAAACTTGCTGGGTGGCTCCGCTTCCTACGGTGCGGTTTCCGCTGCGAATTTCGCACCAGTGAATCTGGTCGGCATTGTGGGTGAGGATTTCCCGAAAGAGCACATCGACCTCTTTTGCAATCGTGGAATCGATTTGAAGGGGCTCCAGATCGTTCCCGGTGAGACCTTCCGTTGGTCCGGCGAATACATGTGGGACATGAATACCCGCGAGACGCTGTCCATCGCGCTCAATGTCTTCGAGCATTTCACTCCCACACTACCGAAAGAATACCACGATACCGCCTTTGTTCTTCTGGCGAACATCGCTCCCGATCTTCAACACCATGTTCTGAACCAAGTCACCCAGCCGCGATTTGTGATCGCGGATACGATGGATCTCTGGATCAACATCGCCAAAGAGTCGCTCACCAAGCTCGTCGCCCGCGTGGACATGCTCATCCTCAACGATGGTGAAGCCCGTCAATTCACAGGTGAGACGAGTCTCATCAAAGCCGGTAAAGCCATTCGCGCAATGGGCCCTCGGTATGTGGCCATCAAAAAAGGTGAGCATGGTTGCTTGCTCTTCGGTCCCGAGGCCGAATTTTTCAGCTGTCCCGCGTATCCTCTCGAGGACATCCACGATCCGACCGGCGCTGGCGATAGCTTTGCTGGGGGACTGGCTGGTTATCTGGCGGCGAACGCTGCTTCCGGCGAAGTCACCTTCGATCTGCTGAAAAAAGCCGTCGTCTATGGCAGCGTGCTCGCTAGTTACAACGTCGAAGCCTTCAGCCTCGAGCGCCTCAAAACCGTGGACGCCGACCAAATCGAATCCCGCTACCAACTCTTCCGCCAAATCGCCCAATTTGAGGTGATCTGAGGCGGGATTGTGGTAGGTCTCGACAGTGGATCATCACCCCGCAGGGAGAAGTCCTTTCCGCTTAGAATGGAAGGAATGGGATGTTCCCATCCATTGAGAGGCGTTCCTGAGGCAGTGGTCAATGAGCTCAAAGCCGGAGTGGAAAGCGGTCGATGGGCCACTGCAGAAGCGGCCCGCATTTGGCTCAAGAGAGAGCGTGGTATTAAACGTCCGTAAGTGACAGTCTGGTCGTGGTTAAAAAAATTAAGAGGGGTGCTGCGGGTGCCGCGGCCCAGACACCCCGGAAATGATCCCGAGGCAGCAGAGAAGTTCAAGCAAGAGTTGGGAGCCAAACTGGAGGCACTTCCAGTGCGGCAGGAAACGCTTTTGGGATGACGCTCAAGCGGTACTCTCGCTTATTGGTCGCCCATGGCTACAGTTTCAAGTAAACGCAACTGCAAAAAGTTAGTCGTCGGGTTATCTTGAAGAGATAATGTCAGTATCGAAAGATGATTTTAAAATAATGCGGCTATGCATTCCGTTGGAGTAGTTCACTAGGGAAATTTCACGTCATTTTGTGAGCAGTAAGGGGGGCACCTCACGGGCAGTCGGTGAGTTTCAAGCAGAGGACGCTTGGCATATCGCCGGCGGGGCGGGAGGGAAACTTCACGCTGAGTTTTTGATTTTCCAGCGTTGCTTGCAGTTTACTTTGCGGGTCCGACAGAAGGTAACATTCTTTGATTTTGGAGTCGAAGTTCTCGAGTTGAAAGTCCTCTGCGGGCCAATCAAAGAGGGTGATGAAGATTTTCTTTCCCTTGCCCGTGGCGATCCAAGCGTAATCGAGTTCCAACCTCAAATGCCCGCCCACACTTCCCGTCTCGGCGGCTTTCTTTTCCATCTCCGCTTTCTTCGCTAAAAACTCTTTGGAAGGCGTGCCGGTGGTTTTGAACTTGGTGGGCTGAGCTCCATAAACGGCTTCGCCATTCACTTGCAACCACTCACCGGTTTTTTTGAGGGTATCGATGGAAGGTGAAGGAATCTCGCCTTCAGCGGTAGGACCCACATTCAGCAAAAATGTTCCACCTTTGCTCACGACTTCGAGCAGTTGCTGGACAACGCGCTGGGGTGTTTTCCAGCTGTGGTCATTGGCGGTGTATCCCCAGCTATCGTTGAGAGTCATACAGGTTTCCCAGTAGGGCCATGGACTGGCTTCGGGGATTTCTCGGTCTCGGAAGGACAGGTAGTCCACACCGACATCGCGCAATACGTCCCGATCTTCACGCGACAAACCCACAATGGAAGCGCCCGAGCGTAATAGCCGGCTATTGATCAAGGTATCTGGGCTTACCGATCGAACCGTATCGGAAAACTTCCGCGCGATTTCGGTGGTCATCATTTGAGGAGTGTCAAACCAAATGAGGGAGGGTCGGTATTTGCTGGCGATTTCCTTCACCTGTGGAAGAGCGATAGTGTCGAGATAGTGTTGGCGATCCTCGGGCGTGCATTGTTCTTTCCAGTCATACAATGGCTCGCCGCCCTTGTGATACCAGTCCTTCGCCTGTGAGTAATAGAGGCCCAGCTTGATGCCGGCTAGGTCACAGGCGTCCTTGAGTTCTTGAATCGCATCACGCTGAAATGGGGACGCCTTCACGAGGTTGTAGTCACTCGCTTGTGAATCAAAGAGGGCAAAGCCATCGTGATGTTTGCTGGTGATGACGATGTATTTCATCCCCGCGTCCTTGACGATGCGGACCCACTCCTTGGCATCAAATTTGATGGGATTAAATTTCGCCGCGAGCAACTTGTATTTTTCGACAGGGATTTTCTCGGTGCACATGACCCATTCGCCTCGAGCTGGCTCGGCATAGAGACCCCAATGAATAAACATGCCGAATTTATCCTCGTTCAGCCAATTCGCCCGGCTCTCCGGAGTCACCTCAAAATCCAAGGCTGAATGGGCGTTGGAAACAAACGCTAACGCAACCATAAGCGCGGGGAGCAACAGGGATTTCATCGCGCGATGGGATCGCAGAATTTTCGGCGAGGGGCAATGCATTAACCCAAGACAGCCCCTGCCCGTGGATGCCCGCGACTTAAAACTTAAAAACTTAATTGATGAAACTAAATTTCACCCTTCGGGCTGCCTTCGGCAGTCTTTCTTCGCTTCGCTCCGATTCTTAAAACTTACTATTTCCCTCCGCAGAAGGAATCCCAAAGCCACTTCGCTTGGCTATGACACTATGACTTCCAGTCTTCGTGAAATGAAACCGAGGTGGAGGATTTCCTCTCCAAGCTTCGCTCCGTACCTCACGACGGCATCGCTAAAAGCGAACGCATACTGATCAAATAAACATAAGCAAAGATCTCACTGCCCCCTATATCGACCGGCAGTTTATTCGAGAAGCGATTGGTCACGAAGCGGATTTCGTGTCCAAGACCCGGTTCCCATCAACTCTCCGCAGGCGGGCGGTGTTTGTTCACACTCTGGCGCAAAGTCTCGACCACTTGCGAACTCAAGCGGAATGCCGTCTGCGACAAACGCAAAAAAACATCTTCAAAATCAACCAATCCTGCCGCAGCGGCATCCGTCAAAAGACCTGCCGTTCCCGTGATTTGCAAACCCAGTGCGCTCGCCACCTTGCGACCCCGTTTTTCATCAAGAATCAGCAAGCTGGAATCCCGAAATTGCCACGCGAGCGTAATGGCGGAGGCCTCACCAGCATCCAAGGCTCCCGTTTCTTCAAGATAGGACGCCTCGTCCGGAACCACCGAGATCCAATCAGGCATCTTCAGAAACAGAAGCCTCAAAGCTTTAGGAGCACTCGGATGAAGAGCTTCTCTACGGATTGTTTCCGTAATGGTCACATTGCCATAAAGCCTGCGGAGCAAATCCAGCTCCCCGATCTCGGACAGACAGGACAGCGCGGAGTTATCACTGACAACAATCACGGGATGGCATGCCGGAATTCAAAAGACCGGCGGGCATCGGCTAAGATCTCCTCTGCCGATTGGTCGGGCCATACGGCATGCCTGCTCAGGATCGCCTGCGCTTCCCAGAGCGAACCCAACCCCAGCATTCTTCTGATCTGCTCCAGCGAGAGCACTTCTTTGGAATACGCTTCTGCAGCCAAAGCCTCAAGAGCAGCACGGCCGAGATTCTGGAATCCCGCGCCCAGGTCGGCTGCCAGATCATCAGGTATGTCTACGGTCAGTGTCATTGCTTAAGAAAATATGCCATCTCTCATCGTCCAGCAAATCCAAAAATTCCATACGCTATTCACCAAGGATTTTTCTTTTCCCGACTTTAAGACTTTCAAGCGTTAGACTTCCATCCCCCGTGAAATGGACCCCAATGTCATTTTGGATTAATCTATGTTTGATGAGCACAGAAAAAAGGCTCTCGCCCCGCTCCTTTTCCAAGCTCGATTCCCTCGCCACCGAAATCTTTTTGCGCCTCCCTGCAAAACCGACTCTTAATTTTTTTTCTAATACCATTGGCACTTTGAAATTAGACTGCTGCGCAAAAGAAGGGGGGGGCGGCCGTCTCGGCCGTGTTGAGACTGGGCCAATTGCTCGCACCCTTCCCATCGTAACCAAGGAGCACGCCAACGCACACAGGCGGACGCACTGTGCCCCTCTCCTAAAATCCAAAAGCAAGCTGCTTTTGGTATACCCCCTTTTCTTCAATAAACACAGCGCAGTAATCCCCGCTTCGTTCAAATCCCTGCCAGTTTCCAGATTGGGGGGGATGCGGTGGGGTGATCGAGTGAGGGGCGCTATCGGCATTCGATCACTCACCGATGATCTTCACGAGAACGCGTTTTTTACGGAGTCCGTCGAATTCGCCGTAGAAAATCTGCTCCCAAGGGCCAAAGTCGAGTTGTCCAGCTGTCACAGCTACTACGACCTCGCGGCCCATGATTGTGCGCTTGAGGTGGGCGTCAGCGTTGTCCTCGGCGCCGTTGTGAGCGTATTGGGCATGGGGATGTTCGGGGGCGAGCTTTTCCAGCCATTTTTCAAAATCCCGGTGCAGGCCAGATTCGTCGTCGTTGATGAAGACGCTGGCTGAAATGTGCATCGCATTGACGAGGCAGAGTCCCTCTCGGATGCCGCTCTCGTGCAGGCAGGCTTCGATATCTGCAGTTATGTTCACAAACGCGCGCCGCTGCGGAATTTCGAACCAGAGTTCCTTGCGATGGGATTTCATTTTGCGGAAGGACTACACTTGCTGGTGGCGGGATTCGAGATTTTTCAGCAAAGGCTAGGCTTGCCAAAGGGTCGCAAGTGAGTGTTTTGTCAGGGTTGATGTTTCCCATTATCCACCGAATCAGCCTGATCGTCGCTTTAGCGTTCACCACCAGCATGGCATTTGCCGATTCCACCGCCGATGAGGCGTGGAAAAAAGTGGAGGATGCCATGAAGAGCCTCGAAAACCCCGCCAATCCTCCGAAATCCCGAGAAGAGGCCGTTGCCCACTTGAAGTCTGGGCTCACAGCATTTGATTCGTCACTCAAGGATTTTTCGACCAGTGCCCCGAGTGATGCACGCCGCTGGCAGGCGAAAATCTTCGAGGCCAAGACCGCAAATGCGCGTGGTTTTGCAGGCTTGCCGCCTAGTTCCGACATGTCTGCGATATTGGATGAAATCCTGACTTCTTCGGACGCTCCGCAAGCCATCAAAGGCGAAGCCAGTGGCATGAATGTGCTGGTTGGCGTGAAAAAAATGCCCGAAGACGAGTGGCAAAAGAAGGCTGAGCAACATTTGCAGACCTACCCCGAGGCCCCGATGAACCCGCAGATCGAAGGTCAAATCGCCAAGATCGCTGTGATGGCAAAATTGAAAACGCAACCGCTCGATCTCAAGTTCACGGCGTTGGATGGAACGGAAGTCGATCTCGCGAAAATGCGCGACAAGGTTGTGCTCATCGACTTCTGGGCCACATGGTGTGGGCCTTGCGTGCAGGAAGTGCCCAACTTAGTGAAGGCCTACGAAAATCTGCACTCCAAAGGCTTCGAGATCGTTGGTGTCTCTCTGGACCAAGACAAGGCGAAGCTGGAGAGCTTTACGAAAGAAAAGGGAATGACTTGGCCGCAGTACTTTGATGGCAAAGGCTGGCAGAACGAAATTTCCTCACGCTTTAGCATTCAGTCCATCCCAGCGATGTGGCTCATAAATAAAAAAGGCATGCTGGTCTCCACGAACGCGAGGCCCAAATTGGCGGAGCAGGTGGAAAAACTCCTCGCAGAATAGTCGCAAAAAGGGGGAGGGTGTTTCTAATTCAGCAGACTAGATCACAAGCGAACAAACGGAAAATTCCTTTGAATGCTTTTAGTTGATTTACTGCGTTTACCCTTCGGGTTGCCTTTGGCGGTCTTTCTTCGCTCCGCTACGAATCTGTCATCCTGTCTAAAATCCATTGTCGGGTTTAAAAAGAAATGTTGCATTTAATATAACAATAATTATTATGTTATAGATTATGAAACAACTATGACAGCTCCTTCTCCAGCGGAAAAAATGAAGTTCCTTTCCAAGGGCAGGCCAGTGGTGCGGGCAACAGAGGCTGTGCGGGCGGGAATTCCTCGGATTTCGCTGAGCCGCATGACGCGCTCGGGTTTGGTGGAGCGGGTCGGTCGAGGGCTTTATCGGCTGGCGGAGGGCGAGGGGTATGAGCATCCGGATCTGGTCGAGGCAGCGCTGCGTGTTCCAAAGGGAGTGGTCGTGCTCGTGAGCGCGCTGAATTTCCACGGGATCGGCACGCAGGTGGCCCGTGAGGTTTGGATGCAACTCCCTGCGAACTCCCCGACGCCGCGCGTTGAACACCCGCCCTTGCGGATTGTTCGCAGTCGCAAGCCGAAGGCCTTCACGCTGGGCGTGGAAATGCATTCGATCGCCGGCGTTCCGGTGCGGATCTCAGATCCAGACCGAACAATCGTCGATTGCTTCAGGCACCGAGGAACAGTGACGCTGGAAGTGTGCCTAGAGGCGCTGCGCGAGCGACTGAGAAATAGGCGGCAGAGCCTAAATGCGATTCAGATCTACGCCCGCCAGTTGGGAGCCTGGCGAGTGATGAAGCCCTATCTGGAGGCGCTGGCATGAAGAATGTCGCTGCATCCGTCCGCGCCCGTCTGGCAAACCATGCCCGGGAAACGGGCACTCCGCTGGCTGCATACGCACTGGCGCTCGAGTACGGGGTGGGAGTCTTCGGGATGATGCCATGCAAACTGCTTGCTTGCGAGTTCACTTGATCAACTCGAACTGTAGCAAAACGCAAGGGGGACCCCTGCTCCGCTCCAAGCCCACACGCGACATGGTAAACCCCGATAAATGGGTCCCGCATTTCAAATGTTTTTTCCGCGATTTAATCCACGATGGCCATGCCGTGCTCATTTCTTCATATCCGTGTTCATCCGGGCAATCAGTGGTTTTACTCTTTTCTGTCGTGAACGGCTTTCGTAGCCGGACATCGCGGTTGCAGGTCTTTTTGAAAGTCCCGAAAAGATGTAGAAAAAAACTTGTCATCGTTGTAGCGGAGGTCAGACTTGGGGTGTAGTATCGGCTCAGGCGGATTCCGCCATGATCTGAAAAGGTCATGAAACTAGCCGTATCGGACTTGCCTTCCACATCCACTCATGAAAAATCTAAAACTTCTCTTTCTGGCCGCCCTGCTGCTCGGCGCCGCGCCGCAGATGTTTGCTGCTCCTGCGGATGCAGGGTCATTGGACTCAGATGGCGATGGGGTCAGTGACTACCGTGAGGGCATGGATGGTACAGATCCGAATAATGCCAGCTCGTTCAATCTGCTAAGCAAGGGATTGGTGGCTTATTATCCGTTCAATGGGAATGCAAATGATGAGAGTGGGTTTGGAAATAATGGTTCTCCTGACAATATTACATTCATTGAATCTAAGGATGGCATTTCAAATTCCGCAGCCTATTTTAACGGGTCCGCGGGCATCAGGATTAACGAGTCCGATAGCCTTAATCTTCCCGATAAATATAGTATCTCAACTTGGATCAAAGTAGAATCTTGGTCTGGTCGAGATGTAAATAATGGTCACCCTATCTTATATGCTGGTGGCATTCCAGGTGTTTCAGAGGTTGCTTTCGGAGTGGCGCTTACGGAATGGTCTTCGGATATTTTTCTTACGGGCGGGGATGACTATCCTGCTAACAGCAAAATCCAAAATTCCAGAGCATATAATCTAAATACCGATGTTTCAAATCCCATAGTTAAATTAGGTGTTCTAGCAGGGGAGTGGCGACAATTGATTTTCGTTTATGATGGATACACGGTAAAATCATATCTTGATGGAAAGCCGCTAAGAGCATCACTTTTTTCAAACGCCAACAGCATTAGTCCATACCTAGGCTGGCAGACCCTGCGGATCGGTTTCGATCATGGAAACAACCACATGATTGGCGCTCTTGACAATCTCCGCGTCTACAAACGCGCGCTAAGCGCTGGCGAGGTATGGTTGCTGTACAAGAACGAGTCCGAAAACCCCAACATGGTCACTGTTCAGGGAGGGACGTTGCCGCAAAGCTCCGGTCTGGCCGGGCAGACGGTAGGGACTTTCCAGATCAGTAAATTCGAGACGACTTGGGGCGAGTGGAAGGAAGTGCGCGATTGGGCAGTGATCAACGGATACTCGGATTTGGTGAATGTGGGGGGAACATGCCCAATTGGAAGCGGAGATAATTTTCCGGTGGTGAATGTGAATTGGTATGACGTGGTGAAGTGGTGCAACGCGAGGAGCGAGAAGGAGGGGAAGAGACCGGTTTACGAAAATGGAGATGGAACCACGTATAAATCGGGAGAAATTACGCCAACGGTGAACGCGACAGCCAACGGATACCGATTGCCAATGGAGAAGGAATGGGAGTGGGCAGCAAGAGGAAGAGGCAGTAGCGGGAACTACACGTATAGCGGAAGCAATACGTCAAGCGATGTGGCGTGGACGTCTGAGAATTCATCTGGAGGATCACACTCGGTTGGAACAAAAGGGGCTAACGAGCTAGGAATCTATGACATGAGCGGAAACGTGTGGGAGTGGTGCGAGGATGTTGCTCTTGAAACCCAATGCCGGATTCGCGGCGGCGCCTGGGTTGACGGCGCAGATCGCGCCGTTGTTGACAACCGTGACTCCAACTTGCCTGAGTCCCGGTATGCCTACTTTGGCTTCCGTGTGGCCCAAAATACATCTGGCGAATGGGATGCAAATAGCGGTTTTACTTACGATTCTCCAGACGGGATTTCAGCGAGAATAACGGGATATGAAGGATTAGACTTCGATTTAACCATTCCACCCTCGATTAATGGATTGCCCGTTACGGCAATCCAAGAGTATGCGCTCCAAAACTGGACGAACCTGACGAGCATAACGATTCCCAGCAGCGTGACGAGTATCGGGAGCGGAGCATTTGAGGGATGTTCAAATCTGGCTGTCTATTTTGAAGGTGTAGATCCTTGGAATGGAGCCTTTAACGAATGCCGTGAGGTATGGTTCTACACCCGAAATGGTGGAGGCGCAGGACCTGGGGGGAAT
>Ga0214919_10012970_pt1 | contig 10159 bp, 9 predicted proteins | sample LL1503_MetaG_FD_177994 | JGI IMG/M metagenome (GOLD analysis project Ga0214919, IMG submission 177994) | Freshwater microbial communities from Lake Lanier, Atlanta, Georgia, United States - LL-1503 | ecosystem: Environmental > Aquatic > Freshwater > Lake | place: USA: Georgia | collected 2015-03-15 | reverse complement strand
GTCGCTGGATATTCAGCGCGCGCCTTTCTCAAATCGGCAGACACGGCAAGCGTCTGCTTTTCCAAAGGACTTGGAGCGCCCGTCGGCAGCGCACTTGTTGGATCCAGCGCATTCATCGAGCGCGCACGGAGATTTCGCAAGATGTTCGGCGGTGGCATGCGCCAAAGCGGATTCCTTGCCGCCGCAGCGATCTATGCGCTCGATCATCATGTCGACCGCTTAAAGGAAGACCACGCGCGCGCGAAACTTCTTGCCCAGCGGATTGCGAAGATTCCCGGGATCACGGTCGATCCCCCCCTGGAACAGATCGAATCCAACATGGTCTTTTTCAGCATTGCCGAGCGACTCGGCGACGCGCGATCATTCTGCGCGCAACTTCACAAGATTGGCGTCCAAATGATTCCAATGGGACCGCGCCGCGTCCGCGCTGTCATGCACCTCGATGTGCCAGCCGATGTGATCGACCGAGCGGTTGATGCACTACTGTCCGTGACGGCATCTCCTTCACCGTGAACACTTTCGGCGCCATCTTTGACCTTGACGGAACGCTCGTCGATACATGCGACTGTCACGAACGAGCGTGGCGTGCGCTGGGAGAATCGGTTGGCATTCCCGTCTCGAAGGAATTCTTTATGCGCTTTTTTGGCCGACAGAATACGCCGATCATTGAAGCCCTCTTTAGAGAAGCTGGTCACCCTATCCCCGACGCAGCAATGACCGAAACACTTGCCATACGCAAGGAAGATTCTTTTCGAGAACTCGTTGCCGAAAACTTTCCCATTATGCCTGGAGCGCTCGCCCTCTTGAATGCGCTGCATGCCAAATCATGGCGACTCGCGATCGGTTCGAGTGCTCCCCAAGTCAATGTCGACTTCATGCTGCAACAGATGTCCGCTGGCGCCGAATCATCGAATCCGTTCGACGTGATCATCACAGGCAGTTGCGTTTCGCGTGGGAAACCGCATCCGGACGTCTTCCTCGAAGCCGCCCGCCGATTGCAGTTGCCTGCGAGCGCATGCGTCGTGATCGAAGACGCCGCTCCTGGCATCGAAGCGGCGCACCGCGCGGGAATGAAGTGCGTTGCACTCTGCTCGGCGGGACACACGATCGAAGAACTTTCCGCTGCGGACCTTCTTGTACACCACCTTGACGAACTCTCCCCCCTTCGCATTCAATCTCTAGTCACACTATGAACGACCCTCGATTCCAAATCCTCGCTTCCACAATTGTCAATCACTCCTGCCAACTGAAGGCCGGCGAAAATATTTTGATCGAGTCCTTCGACATCCCCGAAGAGATGGTCATCGCACTCGTGGAAGCCGCACAAAAGGCTGGCGGTAATCCGCACGTCGAAATGCGCTCGACTCGCGTTTTGCGATCACTGCAAGAGAACACATCGATCGATGGCATCCGAGCCTGGGCAGAGTGCGATCTCCACCGCATGACCAAGATGCAAGCGTATGTTGGTCTGCGTGGCGCGAATAACGCCAACGAGATGTCAGGGATGGCCGAAGCGCAAATGAAAATCGTAGGAGCGAATTACCAGAAGCCAGTCCATCTTGAACGGCGTGTGAAGCACACAAAGTGGGTCGTGCTTCGCTGGCCGAGTCCCAGTATGGCGCAACTTGCCAAGACCAGCACCGCGGCATTCGAGGAGTATTACTTTCGAGTCTGTTGCGTGGACTATGCAAAGATGGACCGCGCAGTGCAACCGCTCGTGGCACGAATGAAGAAGGCCGACCGAGTACACATCAAGGGACCGGGCCCGACCGATCTCAAGTTCTCGATACGCAATGTCGGCGCAGTCTCTTGCTCTGGCGAACGAAACATTCCAGATGGCGAGTGCTTCACGGCTCCAATACGCGACAGCGTCGAGGGCATCTTGCAATACAACACGCCAACGCTCTATCAGGGCTCCAGCTTTGCGAACATTCGATTCGAATTCGTCAAAGGCAAGATCGTCAAAGCAACTTGCGACGGAGATCAAGAGAAACTCAACAGCATCTTGGATTCGGACGAAGGGGCGCGATACATCGGTGAATTCAGCCTTGGCTTCAATCCGGCCATCCTGACACCGATGCAGGACACGCTCTTCGACGAAAAGATCGCAGGAAGTTTTCATTTCACTCCAGGCCAGTGCTATGAAGAAGCGGAGAATGGGAATCGCAGTCAAGTGCACTGGGACATCGTCTGCATCCAAAGACCAGAGTTCGGCGGTGGAACAATTGCCTTCGATGATGAAGTCATTCGTCGCGACGGACGGTTTATCGTCAGCGACCTCCAAGGACTGAATCCCGAGGCGCTCGGATCAGCGTGATCGGCGGATAGCATCTGAGCATGAAGAAAACCAACCTGCTTGGCTTTGGAGCGATCTCCGCGATGACAGCAGTGCTGTCACTTGGTTGTGATCCGACAATTGATCGTGGCCAATCAAAGCAACCGCCGATTCCGCCTGCAGGTGAACCAACACAAAATACATTTGACACCGTTCCTGAAGGTGGCAGCAAATCATCCTTGGGAAAATCCAGAGATGCTGCAGTTCGAGTTCGTGAAAAGATGGAAGCGCGCGACGCCGAAATTGGAAAGATGGCGGACGATGTCTTCAAGACAACGCCATCAACAACTCCAACGACTCCTTCCAAACCCTAACTGATTCAGATTTGTTCCAGGCCGATCAATCAATGCTTGGCGGCTGGTGATGCTGGGGCGTCTTGGTCGGTCGATGAATCGCTGACAATTTTGATGAGTTCCACATCGAAAATCAACGTGGCTTTGGCAGGAATCACCGGCGCTCGACCAGCTGCTCCATATGCCAAGGTGTACGGAATGATCAGTTTGCGCTTGCCGCCAACATTCATCGAACCGACTCCTTCGGTCCACCCCTTGATCACATTGGCCAGCGGAAACGATGCGGTCTGTCCGCGATCAACTGATGAATCAAACTTTGTTCCATCAACCAAATATCCAGTGTAATGAACTTCGACCACGGCACTGGGTCCAGACGGCATCGGTCCAGTTCCCTTCACAATGTCGATGTACTTCAATCCATCTGGCTGCGTAACCATTTCGCCGCTCACATCGGTTCCGGGGAACTGCCCGCGAGCCGTGTCAGAAACAACCGTTCCGTCGACTGCGTTCACGACGACCGTGTGGATCTTGCCGCTCGCGAAAAGTATCACGGAGTATGTCGGTGGTGTCGCGCCAAAGTCACCAGTGACACTCTGCACGACGCCATTCACCTTTGCGGATGCTTTCACAATTGCATCGAGTGGCGAGAACTTGATCGCGGTGACTGTGCCGGTCGCTCCATCGATCAAAATGCGCTGCGGAACTCCGCCGACTGCGCAAACGATTTCATACGTGGCACTTTCGCCCTTCGTCATCGCGGTCCCCGAAATGACAGTTCCGCCCGACGCCTTGACAGCCATCTCGATCGCCATGGGCATCGTGATCTTTGCGGCTCCGAGTTTTTGTGCTGCCTCCGATGGATCTGGCGGCAGAGTTTCGTAATCACACGGTGGGGCTTGTGCAGCAGCGCGATTCATAATTTCTCCGATGGGCATCACAGGTGACACCAGTGCGAAGGTCAGAGCGAGGGTGGCAATGGCGGATTGGATTGAAGTGAGGTTCATTTTTCGTGGTCCTTTTTCGTGTTCCTATTTCGTGATCCTATTTCGTGATCCTTATGAGAGGCAATTTCGTGACTTGACTTTCAGTTGCGAAACTCGGATTCGAAGAATACCCGATGATTCAAGAACGGCTGTAACGAGCCTCAATCGCCTTCACTTTGGCGAGTCGACGCGCATGACGTTCTTCATTTGTGTACTTCGCATCCAAATAAGCGCGAACCATGTCCTGTGCAAGCGCACCGCCGACGATGCGACCTCCGAGGACAAGCACGTTCATCGCATCGTGTTCGACGCCTTGATGCGCAGAATAATAATCCTCACAGTTTCCGGCGCGGATTCCTGGAATCTTGTTGGCTGCAACGCTTGCGCCAACACCAGATCCACACAGCAAGATCCCCTTCTCAGCACGACCCGAGAGAATCTCGACCGCAATTTTCTCGGCGAAGTCTGGATAGTCGCATGAAGCAGTTGAATCCGTACCAAGATCCGTCACGGTATGGCCGAGCCCGCGGACGAATGCAACCAGTTCTTGCTTCAGCGTGAAGCCTGCGTGATCGGATGCGAGTGCGACGATCATTTGGTCGAGCTCGCCTTCACTCGCGCCAAGACTGCACGCGCGCGTGCCGCAACGGCTTCCGGCTGGAATCCGAACTTCTTCAACAAGACGTTTATCGGTGCGGATGCGCCGAATGACGTCATGCCAATTGCGTCGCCATCGAGTCCTACGTAACGATCCCATCCAAATGTTGAGAGTGCTTCAACCGAGACACGCGCTCGAACCGATGGAGGCAAGACCGAATCGCGATACGCCTGGTCCTGCTGATTGAACAGTTCGCAACAAGGCATGCTGACGGTGCGAACCTTGATTCCTTCCTTGGCGAGCAGTTCATGAGCTGCCATACAGAGAGTGACCTCGCTGCCTGTGCCGATGAAAATCAAATCTGGCTTGCCATCGGGCGCATCTGAAACGATGTATGCACCGCGTGAAACTCCAGATGCAGCGCCATATTTGGTGCGGTCGATTGTCGGCAAATCCTGTCGCGAAAGCGCCATCACGACCACCTGATGAACCATTGGCATAACCGTTCGCCAACACTCTGTGACTTCATTCGCATCTGCTGGACGGAAGACGAGCACTTGCGGTGTCGCGCGAAGTGCTGCGATCTGTTCGATCGGTTGATGGGTCGGACCATCTTCGCCGAGTCCAATTGAATCGTGCGTGAAGATGTAAATCACAGGCAGATCCATGATCGCGGAGAGTCGAATCGCGCCTTTCATGTAATCACTGAAGATCAAAAAGCCCGCACCAAATGCGCGCAGTTTGCTCAGCGTCAATCCATTGCAGATTGCACCCATCGCATGTTCGCGAATTCCAAAGTGCATATTGCGACCGCCATACGATTCGGCTTGAAAAGATCCGGTGCCGTCAAAGGTCATCAGAGTCTTCGTGCTCGGCGCGAGATCTGCAGCGCCACCGACCATCCACGGCACGCGCTTCGCCACTGCGTTCAGAACCTTTCCGCCAGAAATTCGCGTCGCCATTCCTTTCGCATCTGCAGGGAACACAGGAAGATCAGCAGCCCAATCATCTGGAAGCTTGCGCGTTTCCATCTGATTGATTTCTTTCGCTTCCTTTGGGAAAGCCTTGGAATACGCCGCGAACTTTGCGTCCCATTCTTTGCTCAACGTGGCGCCGCGTGCACCGACCCCAGACTGAAAGCGTTCCATCACACCATCTGGAACGAAGAACTTCGGATCTGCTGGCCAGCGATAAAATTTCTTGGTTCCAACTATTTCTTCTTCGCCAAGCGGCTCGCCATGCGCTGCACTGGTGTCTTCCTTGGTCGGAGCTCCCCAACCAATGCGACTATCAACGATGATCAACGTCGGGCGATCAGTCGTTGCTGCCGCAGCGGCGTAGGCGCGGCGAAGGAGATCCATGTCATTCGCGTCAGAAACACGCAGCACATTCCAGCCATATCCCAGGTAACGCGTTCCAACATCGTCGTTGTACGCCAGAGTCGTGTGGCCTTCGATGGTGATGTGATTGTTGTCATAAATCCAACACAAGTTGGAAAGCTTCAAATGTCCGGCCAAACTCGCGGCTTCTCCAGAGATGCCTTCCATCATGCAGCCATCTCCGCAAATCGACCAAACGCGATAATTGAAGAGTTCGAACCCAGGACGGTTGTATCGCGCAGCAAGCCAACGCTCCGCCATTGCCATTCCAACGCTCGTCGCAAGTCCTTGACCGAGCGGACCCGTTGTCGTTTCAATTCCACTTGTCCAGTGGTATTCAGGATGTCCAGGACAACGTGTGTCGAGTTGCCGAAATCCTTTGATGTCGTCGATCGAAACGCTCGGCTTTCCAGTCAACTGATACTCCGCATTGACCGCTTGCGTCTTCGTCAAGTGCAGAAGTGAATACAGAAGCATTCCAGCATGTCCGTTACTCAAGACAAATCGGTCGCGACTCGGGCAGAGCGGATTCGCAGGATCGAATCGCAAAAATTCTTGCCACAGCGTGTACGCCACAGGAGCGAGTGCCATCGGTGTGCCAGGATGACCGGACTTCGCCGCCTGAACCGCGTCCATCGACAATGTGCGGATGGTGTTGATGCAGAGTCCGTCGATTTCAGGAATGTCGCCCGGAACTCCACTCACTGGATAGGGGCTAACGGATGTTGCGCGATTGGACGTGGATGGCGTGGTGATTGATGACATTTCGTTCTCCATTTCGACTCGACTGTGTTTCAAAACTGCTTCCAAGCGAAGCGAAGTCAGCATACCCTCACCACCATGAAGACCGCACGAACCACCTGCTGCGTTTGTTTCCTGTTTGCATCGATTTCATTGCTTCCAACTGCGCCCGCACAGGCGCAACAAGAATCGACGACTTCATTCGATGGACCGCCAAAGCAGATCGATGAGAATGCGACCCCCGCTGGCGTTGGGTTCAATCAGAAGGGTGGCGAACTCAGCTCGACTGCGCTCGAGCAAGCAGCGATCGGTAATGCCACTGTGCATTACCACTACTACGGCGCGAGCGCTTCAAAGACTCCAGCCACTGTTGGATCTACGACCACGTTGTCAACACCGCCAGTTCCATCCGCTCCATCGACGACGCCTGGATATGCACCAAGCACATATGTCACCCCAATTACAAATTCGATGAACACGTCATGGCATCTATATCAAGGGAATCTTGGTGGCATCAGTCCAACCCCAACAGGACAAGCACTCGCAGCGAATTCGGGAGGCAACCTTCGAGGTGGCAGCACGAATTTTTATATCCCAAGTGGAATGTCTGGCTATCGCCCATCGATCGATAATGTCGCATATGGCAGTGGCGCATTCGTCGGCAACTGGGATCCATATGCCAACAACGGAACGGGATCAATTCAGGGATTCGATTAAAAGCCCTGCCGAAAGCCCTGCCGAAAGCCCTGCCGAAAGCGCGAGTGATCAAAAATAAAAAAGGCGCTGGGGGGGCTACCCCACGAAGGAGCCCACCCGAACGCCCAATGGCTTTCGGCGTTGCCCTCTTCTACACACCAAACTTAACCTCAATCAGACAAGATGCAAAAAACGACTGAAATTTTAACCCATCAAAATTTCGAGATTGTTTCCCAGTCAAACCGTGCAGATTCTCACTGCTTCTGCGAGTGACTTCATCGGATCGCGCTGCGGAATGAATTCTTGGGCAAGATACCCACGGTATCCCATCTCTTTCAGCGCACGACAAATTGCTGGGTAATTCAGTTCTTGGGTCTGATCAATTTCAGCGCGGCCCGGTACTCCGCCCGTGTGATAATGAGCGATCGCCCATTGATTCTCGCCGATCGTGTGAATGACATCGCCTTCTTGCACTTGCATGTGATAAACGTCATAAAGCAATCGAAACCGATCGCTCTCTGTTCGCTTCACAAGTTCCGCTCCCCACGCAGTGTGGTCACATTGATAATCCTTGTGATCAACCTTGCTGTTGAGTAACTCCATAATGATGGTGACACCGAGCGCCTCCGCCATCGGCGTGATGAGCTTCAGCCCGATCGCACAGTTCTTCAAGCCATCGGCATCGGACAGCCCCGCCCGATTCCCTGAGAACACGATCATGTTGGGAATGCCGGCCGCTTTGATCTTGGGCAAGAGTTGCTCCGCACGTTTCACGATCCCCGCATGATTTTCGATTCGATTGAATCCCGACGCAATAGTCGTTGGACCATTCGCGACCGCACAGGTCAATCCATTCGCCTGAACAATTTTCCATTGCTCTTCACCGAGCAACTCGATCGACTCGATTCCCATCGCCTTCGCCTTCTTCGTCAAATCAGCAAGGTCCATCGATGAGTAGCACCATTGACAGACCGAATGATGAAACGCACCGCGCGTCGGAACATCCGCTGGCGACGCCTCTTGGTTGGGACTCACGCCCCACGCATTCGCAGCGGCTGCGGTTGCTGCGATTCCCACCGGCACGGTTTGCATAAATGTTCGGCGGTTCATATTCAACAGCCTACGGCGAGAAGCTGATCAGTTCCAAATCGAGCCGCTGAAGGAGCGCTCCGCTCACCATCAACCCCAGTCCGCAAGCATGACCGCCAAATCCGTGGAATCTGTTCGCCCATCGCCATTCAAGTCGGTCGGGCCAGGTGCGCCCCATCCAGCAAGCAAACCCGCCAAGTCTGCAGCGTCAACAACGCCACTGTTGTTGATATCTGCAATGCGAAGTTCGCAACCGTCTGGAATGCCATCTCCATCTGCATCGGGCGGCACGGGATTGGAAGTGATTTTTCTCACCGTTCCAGTCAAGTGATTCACAACATACAAATCGCCATGGGCATCCTCGCCAATACACGTGATCCCGCTGATCGGTGCAAGTTGTGTGGTGATATCTGTCACAACTGGACTGCCAGTCGAAAGGTCCATACGCCATGCTTTGTTGTTCTGATAGTCGGCAAAGAGATACTGACCGACCAACCAAGGCATCGCGCAACCGCGATAGACGCTTCCCCCCGTGATCGAAAGGCCTACCGAATGTGTGTATTCATAGATCGGCGCACTGAGCGTCGGGGACGGGCATCCACAATTAGCATTTGATGTACAGACCGTTCCTTCGACACAGTTCCAACCAAAATTATATGTTGCGTCCGTCACCGGATTCAGAACATCAACTTCCTCACGAACAAGTCCACCAACATCACCGATCCAAATCTTTCCTGTTGCGCGATCGAATGAACATCGAAATGGATTGCGCATACCGCGCGCGAAAATCGCATCATCGGTCGCAACACCACCAACATATGGGTTACCTGCTGGAATGTGGTAATTCGCCTCAGCGTCGGCTGGAAAGTCGTCGCTGTTGACATCAATGCGCAGAATCTTTCCCCACAAATACGAAAGGCTTTGACTGCGCGTTCCACCTTGCGGATCGCCGGTGTATCCACCATCTCCCAGTGGCATATAGAGCAGGCCGTCGGGGCCGAAGAGCGGAGAGCCGCCAAGGTGATACCCCTGTGTCGATGGTGATGCGAGTTTGAAAATGACACGGCGACTGTTCGGGTCAGCGATATCTGGGTTGGTTGTGCTACGCGTGTACTCAACGAGCCAGACGATGATCGCGGCGGTGGCGCCAGTCGTGTGATAAAGATAAAAGCGCCCGTTCGTCGTGTAGTCCGGATGAAATGCGATTCCAAAGAGCCCGCTGTATGTCTGCTCCGGAACAACGGTGTCGATATTGAGAAACGCCGTCGTCTGCAACACGCCATTCTTGATCAGCTTCACGATCCCCCGCTGCTCGATCACATACAGGCGTGTGTCATCACCATTGGCGAAGGCAACTTGCATTGGCTTCGTTAAGCCGGTCGCGACGCTCGTCGTAACAAGGACCTGAGAATGCGCAGAGAAAGTCGCCGCAAGCACCAAAATAAATGAAGTGATTGTTCGCTGCAGCACCACGTCAATTATGACGCCAGATTTGAACCGATCAAACAAACAATTGCGAACTTTTCAAATTGAGATGGTCTTGCGGGCAAAAATCGACCGCTCCACGGCGAGATTTGCCCGCAACCGATGAGGTTCATCTATTTTTAGCACAAACTCGCACAAATACTTTGCGCAAAAATACAACCAGACGCTCTTTGCAGAGCGTCTGGTTTCAATAAGCAGTTGGGTGCCGTTCTGAATCGTTGCCGATCCAGTTCTCGCCTTTGGGTTTAAAACCAGAAGCGAACGAGATTGTGTTGACGAATTCGCTCCAAAGATCGCTCTTCGGATGCGTCTAATAATATTCCATTAGAAAGGAGGTGATCCAGCCGCAGGTTCCCCTACGGCTACCTTGTTACGACTTAGTCCCAGTCACCAGCCTCGCCGTAGGGACCCCTGAAACGGGACCACTTCGGGCGCTGCCAGCTCCCATGACTTGACGGGCGGTGTGTACAAGGCTCAGGAACATATTCACCGCGGCGTAGCTGATCCGCGATTACTAGCGATTCCAACTTCATGCGGGCGAATTTCAGCCCGCAATCTGA
>Ga0214919_10012969_pt1 | contig 10159 bp, 8 predicted proteins | sample LL1503_MetaG_FD_177994 | JGI IMG/M metagenome (GOLD analysis project Ga0214919, IMG submission 177994) | Freshwater microbial communities from Lake Lanier, Atlanta, Georgia, United States - LL-1503 | ecosystem: Environmental > Aquatic > Freshwater > Lake | place: USA: Georgia | collected 2015-03-15 | reverse complement strand
ACTGCCATATAGAGATCATCTACACGGGTAACCCAACTGCTAAATCTAGTTTTTTCATTTGTGGTTTGAACGTGCTCTCTACAAGCAGCAATCGCGTCGTTTAATAAATTGGAAATAAATTCTCTATCGTTATAATTAATAATTACTTCATAAGTATGAGTGTTTAAATTATAAACAAAAGCAATTTCTTCATCTTCTTTTTTATTAGCCAAGAAGTCTATAAGTTGGCGTTGAATTAAAGATAGTTGTTCAGAAGGAATATGTTGAAAGAGTGAATCATATCTAGACATATGATGTTGATTATTTATAAAATAGAAATCAAATACATTACTGTTATAAGTATATTCAATTTTAGAATCAGTCAACTTAAGAATTGAACCAACGCCCCAAGCCGCAGTATCAGAATGTGATCTTAGTTCGTTGTCTTTAATAAGAGATGAAAGTTTATTGCCACCTGCTTTATGCAACAAGCTGTAAGCCTGTAATTCTTTAATAAAATTAATTTTCTGTTCTAAAGTAAAAGCAGCAAATATACCAAAATTTCTAGAATAAAGTTTTTCTCTGCTAATTCTAGATCGATTCAATTCAAAGTCGTGTTTATAATATCTTTTAATTTTATTAAAAAATTCTCTAGGAAAAACGGAAGATAATTTATTATAAAATTCTTTATCAGAACTAGGATTAAGAAATAAATTTGTTATAGGGTAATTAGAATTATTTTTCATATTGTGAATGCGACCTAAGTTTTGTTCAAGATCAGCATTCCAACCGCCCATCATATAATTATTAAAAATATAATTATAAATGTAACCAATGTTTCCTTTTTGGAATTCTTCAACATCTAAAACATCGTTAAAATCACTTAACGAACTAGAAAAACATATCTTAGAATTACTGTAAGCATTAGGGTACATGCAGGGAACAAGATAATCGTCAAGGGATTCAATTGGGCCACTATTCAAAAAAAGTTGAGCGTCACCAAAAGATCCACTGACAAACGAATCAGCTTTGAATATCATAACAGTCCAAGGAATCCAAATTTTGACAGGCGGCATTTTGCCATGGCCAGAATGAGCACCGCCCATTCTATAATCTATTTCTAATTCAAAAGGAGGACGTTCTATGACGTAAGTATTCTTATCAGAAATATACCTTACTGCCATTGGGTAAACAAAATTTTTATACTGTTCAACAGCACGAGCTTTTTTGATACTGTAAAGTATGCTAGTGGGGATTTGCATCATTTCATGAAAAGCAACTTTTTCTAAGTACGGCATGCAAACCTGAGTAGGAGGACCATAGTGCCTGATCATGTCGGCGAACTCTACGTACGCAGAAGGTTGTGTGCCCTGAACGGTGTAAATTGCTGTTTTACTGCTATTGGAATCAAAAATATTTTGCATGATGGGGCCTCAAACTAAAGATAGAATATAACTTTTTTTTTCAAAAGAACTTAAAGATTCTTCCTGTTTTTGATTTGGCTTAAGAATATGATGTTCATAAGACGATAAGATTTCATCCATAACTAAGATTACATTATCTTTTAGTTCTTGTGTGTCTTTTTCGTGAACAACATAGTTAACCTGATTGTTGGTTGTGTCGAACAATTGGTAAGTTGCAAAACCATCAGATAACTTAATGTATCTAATTTCAAACTTTTGCGCTTTAGAAGTATCTGGGTTGACTTCTACAGACTTAACAAGTTCATAGTCATATTCATAAAATGGGCAAGAAGAAAAATTGTAACCTGCGTTAGGAGGATTAGAATAAACACAATGGTGAGGTGTAAGTTTGTTTACATAAACCTTAGGGCTAGAACAATTAGAATCTATAGAAGAAGGTTGGTTAGCAAAAAGATAGGTAGAAGAAACATGTATGGAACCGTCTCTAGTTTTGCCTGTAAAGTTTTTGCATACTGGAACAGGGATTGTTGAAGGAGAAGTACTAAATAAAAGATTTAAGTCAAAGATCCAACCATTTAATCTATCGTCTACATATCTTTCTGTCCAGTTTGGGATGGTGGATGGTCCTGGTTCTGGAGACTTCATGAAACTATCTTTCATAATGTAATTACGATATATAGTTTGAATGCTTTCGGTTAAGGCTGTAAGCTCACCTAAATGAGCAGGAAAATTAACAAATAATTCGCCGCTGTTAAAGAAATCATAAACAACTTTATTAACAGGGATCTTATCATATTTGTTAATATAAAAATTAACACTATGCTCACTGTCCATCTTGACAGTTGAAAACTTTGAGCCTATTTCGCTTAACTTTATTTTATACATAAAATCCTTTAAATATAATAGATGTTTATAATATTAATGCCAGCTTAAAAGATAACCATTAAGTCCTTGTTTTTCTTGTAAATCTATTTGCTTATTCAGTTGTAAGACAGCTGCTTCTAACTCTGCTATGTAAGCACGGTAGGCTTCATTATCTTTTGTCAAAGTATCTAAGCACTCTACTATCTTCTTAGCGTGACCTATAGAATCAAAAGAAGTTTCTCCAAATACGTTGTTGTGAATAGAAGCAAGTGCTGCGTCGTCGGGTGTGTATTTGGCAATAATGCAACCCTTAAAGCCAGTAGTGGAAGGCTCAAATTTATCTTTTATAAATAATGAACTATCAAACAGGACGTTAAACAAGTTGTCCTTTGCTGATGGAAGAACATTCTTAAGCATGTGATTAATAAATTTAGTAGAACTATATGGATAAACATAGAATTCTCTTTCAGAATAAAAGTAATTGTAGTTACTTACAAACTGATCATATTCTTCTTTATTTGAAACAGAATACTGTTCTACATAATTTGTAATGCTAACATCATTCTCAATGTGAGCTTTAATAATATCTATCCGGTTAAATTTCCAGAGGATATATAAATCAAAAGTTAGCCGTTTGCTACCGTGAAGGTTTGGCATTGCTTCATTCCAAAAAGAATTAAAAGAAGAATGAGATTTAAAATCAGTTATTAACATTAGTTGACCTCTATGGAGTATAGTTCTATTTTTGATTGTCGAAGATAAGTTAAAAGCGAACTTTCAACCATATGGAGTGATTTAAATTCAGGACAAATAGATTTAATAATTGGATAAATTTGAGACAGATAGGCTATATTCTGCAACAATAAGTAGTTCTGTTTATCTACAAACAAAACACATTCAGTATTATTTATCTGTGCTAGATAGCTTTTCCTTAACCACGTTATTAATGGCTCTGGCAAGTCCTGGATCTTTATCGGCCACGAATCCTTTAGATCCTTCATTTAATGTCTCCACCATCTTTTTTCTTTGTTCGGAAAGCGAATCAGTAAAAGCCTTCTGAGCTTCAGGTGAAGCATAGTTTAGCTGTGTTGCCAAAGCTTCCATAACTACTGCTTGTTCGCCGTAAGCATAAACTATTGTAGCAACTTGATCTTCGTAGGCTTCTATCTTTTTGATAATATCTTTAAATTGATTTTCGATATCATCATAAATCTTTTTGTAAACTTCTTCCATTAAAGTAGAAAGTAAACCTGTGATTAAGGTGGCATCTGGTTGTTCAATAGGAGTTTCCATAATTAAATATTATACCAATCTGGATTGTTCGTAACGTGGGATGTAAGGGATAACTTTAATATAAAAGCTATACTAACGATATCTTGTCTAGTTACTTTAATGGAATCAACAGAAACTGGGGAAGACATGTTGGGAATGAATGCTCCGCTTTCTGTTTTGCGTGCAGCAAAGTGGCCGCACTTCCAAGTAAAAGCATTGCTATCGTAAGACTTATCAGAATTTTGCCAATAGTGAGATTTAAATATTCTAGATATTGGCTTGGAATCTATTAACCCTCCGCCATAAGAGACAAAAGATTCATCGGTAGGGCTGCCATTCTTTTCATTAATAGGAAAATTAGTTTTAGCTGTTCCATTAATAATAGAATCAAGATAGGCGGCAAAGTCAATTGCGTCAACAAACACCATAGTGCTGCTTAACAGCTTGCCATCAGGAGAAGTTTTACCAATATCTATCTTAAACTTAAGTCCTTGGTACCAAGGTTTGATGGAAAGAAAACCACTTTGAGTCTTAGAGCGAAACCACTTCTTGTAAAGATCTTGATCGTACTGCTTAGCGTCAGATATGGAATGGTTAGACGGAACGTCTTTGTCCATTTCAATGCTGTTTAATACTTCTTCAATATTAGAGAAATCTATTTGATCTGACATGTTTATCCTTAAATCTTCCAAGCTAACTCTGATTCAGAATTAGACTTTCTTCCTGATAATATTAGTTTAGCATCTTTTTGCTGTTCTGTCGAAGCCCAGTCCCATTGTTCAAGGGCGTATTGGTACATACCCTTGATCATGTCTCTGTTCTTGTTCCAGAGTATATTGCGAACATTTGGAATATAAGATATAATATCATTAGTATTTATAGATCTAAGTTCAGACGAAACAACAAAGAACTTGACTTCTTTAATTAATGCAGTTATTTCTGCACCAGTAAAGTATTCAGCCTTTTCTGCCAAAGCATCTAGATCGAACTGATGATCTGTGTCAATTGTCTTCAAGCATATTTTAAATATATCTTTTCTTTCTTCAAGAGATGGAAGGCCAACAAAAACAATTTTATCGAAACGATCTGCACGCAGCATTTCTGGACGAAGGTTTTCTATTTGATTAGCAGCGCACATAAGGAATGTATCTTCTGGAAGTTCCTGAAGACCAGTCAAAAATTCACCGTGTACACGATCAGTAGTGCCTGCATCTACCGAAGCAGAAGATGCACCACCTGAAAGATCGCGACCAAACTCGTCAATCCAAACACAAAGAGGTGTCATCATTTTAATCTGCTTGAACACTGATCTCATGTTCTGCTCTGATTGACCAACAAAAGAATTCATAACTTGGCTGATTCCAGTGCGAGCTAAATCAAGACCAAGTTCGTGTGCAGTTGCTTGGCAGATGGCTGACTTGCCAGTGCCTGGAACGCCCACCATAAGAACTCTTCTGATTGGTACAACGCCAAAAGATTTTGCTTGTTCTCTATTGTCCCAAAGAAGTTTAGTTCTTTGAATAATATCTTTAATATTATCTAGACCACCAATGTTAGCAAAAGATATAGTTGGCTTGATAATCTCTAGAATGCCAGCTTGTTTGATCTTAGCCATCTTTTGATCATATATATATTTTGGGTTAACTTCGTTGTTATGCAAAATAGACCGCAAGCAAAGATCAACAAATTGGTCTTCTGCAAGTCCGAGGCCAGAGCGAACAATATCTTTAACTAAATCTTGTTTTATAAATCTACCCGCAGAGGCGTTGTCAATATGGTTTACAACAGTAAATAGTTCTTCAGCGTTTGGATAAGAAAATTCAACATTCTTAAACATGTGAGTGTATTCTTCTGGCGCATCAGTAGAAGATAAGAATATAATCTGTACTGCTCCAGCATTAGCGTCATCGGCCCAAAAATTTTTTCTGTATTTACTATTCAAAGAGGCAATAAACGACATGTATGCAGGAAGCACAGCATCGGGTTTGCCAATAATGGAAAGAATAAAAGTAATAGATTTTTGAGATTTTAGATTCATTAAATAATCTAAAGAAACAGAAGGATCAAAGGTGGATTGTGGCACCTGTTCATTTGTTTCTGGGTTAAGTGTTTCAATAAGAACGGTCTTCCATGAACCGTCAACATATTGAGAAAAAGCGGATTCAAAATCAATAGTATAAAAATCTCTAAAATTATAAGAGATTAAGCTTTCGGCGGCCCTGGAAAATTCAGTGGTCTTAAGCCACAAGGCTGGATAGCCTAATTTTATTTCATCAAACAACATTATGTCCCCTAATAGATAGACTCTAGCCTTTTAAAAAAAATGTGGGAAGACTCCTACGCGGAATGTATAGAGCCTTCCCACAAACCTGAGACTGAATGTATCAGCCCTTTTCTCCAGCACGACGGTGGAATTCTACGTTGTCACCTGGCTGGATAACATAGTTCTCGTCGAGCTTCTCTTTGCCTTTGTAGGCTACTGCATCTGTTGGGATGCCCCAGATCTTAGAGAACTGTTCACGAGTCTGCTGCACTGATTTACCAGCCACGTTAGTAGGTTGATTGTAAACGCCAAATCTAAGATTTGCCATTCCTGTTGCTTGCGATGCTGATGCACCTGATGTACTGTTTTCCATGATTGCTCCTTGTTATTGTTTATACTGTTACATGTTCGGAAACATGAGATACCATACGATTGTAGGGCTCAGCTTTGCCTACGCCTAAATCGAAATATATTTCAGTTTCTTCGGGGCTTTGGTCTAGTACAATTGTTTTTTGTACGCGACCAAGAATGAGTGCGGCTACTGCCATATTAGTGGCAAGCAGTTGCGTACCACCTTCTATTTCAGATCTTTCCTGGCAAGATAGTTCACCAGGGTTTTTGTCTGGAGCGTTTTCATATTCAGGGTGAAATGTTGAAGGGTGTTCGGTTATTGCAACGCCATCTCTTTTTTGGTAATGATATATAGAACCAAACAAAGCGTCGTCGTTGCCACCAGTAAATACATCTACATTGTTTAACCGTGAAGCTGCGTCAAAAATAATCTTACGCGCAGCAAAGTTATCGACAACTGCAAAGACAACATCTCCTTCAGATATGAGATCTGACGCTTTAATTTTCGGAGAGTCTTCGCCTGTACTGACTCCTTTGAAGTCGTCACTGACAACCCATTTCGGAACCGGTATAATTGTTGTTTTCTGAAATTGAGGCGTAAGTTCGTGCGCTTTAACAACAGCTTTGTTGCCAATCTTAGCGAAGTCTTGACGTTCTTTATTTTTCTCTTCATAATTATCTCCATCTACTATAATTAAACCAGAACCAGGAAACTTCCATTCAAGAAGCCTTACTAGGCCAGCGGTAAGCCAAGTGCCTACGCCTCCTGCTCCAATAACTACGAATCTTTTAGTTGCCATTTTTCACTCCTGTTGATTCAAATGAACTGTATAATGAATGATAGTTTTCGCAAGGAATTATCGTGTTTCTGTGTTGATCAAGATTTATGGTAGAACCTTGGTTAACAAAAGTAGTTAAGGCAGAACGAAACGCTGGACAAGTAGCATTGTAATAATGCACACATTCCATACACGAAGTGTTTTCAGCGTACAATTCTGTGTCTCTAATTTGTTCTTCAAAGTTTGTTAAATCTTCAAATAATATAGCTGGCTTGCATAAACAATCAGTCACAAAATCTTCCATAGGAATATTACAACAAATTGTTTTTGTTCCATTTATATCATAGATAGAATCATATGGATCATCTTCAGCAAGATGAACATAATCAGAATCAGCAAGATATACATAATCAGAGTCTTTTTCATACGCATAATCATTTGCATGAAGATCTTTAAGTTCTTGTTCAAGATTTAACTTCATTAAGAACATTTCTTCTTTTTCAGATTCACCGTAAAGATAAGGAATAGTTTTTAGAGAATCTAGATTTCTTCGTTCACAATACTTAGAGTAGTTGTAAGCAATTTTAAAGATACTATCAGAATTTGATATAACTGGAACGTCACATGAGCAACAGTAACCAGCATTAACATCTGGTGTATCTAAATCAAAATCACAGCTTGGGCAAATGGAAGTTCTCGTCTGTTGAAGGTCTACTTCTACTATCACGATAGCTTGTGGCTCTAGGCCTTCTACCATTTGTTTCCAATTAAGATTTTGACTAGTAAGTGTAGTTTTCCCATCCGCTGTAGGTGTTATCCCATTTTGCAACGAGGTCATTTTTTGTGCCTGCTGTTGATACTGGGCCTGCGCCGAAGCCAGCGGTGTTGTACCCCCCGCTATAGGGGGGAGTGCTTTTTTTACTTTACCTGACCATTCAACTACGTCTGGATCTGGTTCTTTTTGAAAAGTATAATCCTCAAAAACATCTTCAGGCTTTAAGCTGTAAGCAGTTCCTGCCATTTGAAGTTCTAAGTGGTATTGAGTAGCACCGTTGTTCTGCGACTTCTGCCAACCATAGGTAATGTGAAGGCCGTCAAAATCAGCTTGGTCAGCGTGATCAGTGCCTGATGCATATGCAGACATTTCTGGATGGCTGTGAACAGATCCAACAATCAAAACATCTTCTGGCTTGATAAGAGCAATGCTATCTGCGTCATACTTACAGTGGGCTGCAGTGTTTGACTGCTCAGGAACTAGTACGCCCCAACCTTCTGGACCAGTCTTGTTCATGTCGTATGTCAAAAGAACAATTGACTCTGTGCCATGCTGAGAATAAACAAGTCTAAAGAATTGATCCATCTTGTCAATAAGAGTGTGAGGAAGTGCGGGCATATTGTACTCGCATGTTTCTTCAGCGGTAAAGAATGTTTCTGGAAGTTCATCATCAGAAAGTTCTACGACTCTACCAACAAAGTTATTGATAACTTTAAATAAAGAAGAATTGTAAGTTATAACTTGTGTTGGCTGAGTATTCGAATAATTGTATGTTGTGGCGTTATTCGAATAACCAGTTGTAGTTGTGGTTTTGGCATTGTTGTTCGGAATAGATTTGACAGTCTTTTTATTAGCTAAAAGATAATAAATATTAAAGCCAAAATCTTCTACTATGTCGCAAATATTATCCCTGTCTGCGACGAAGCAAGGTAAACCTGATGGCATCCAAAAGTATTGGAGTTGATCAAGGGTTACTTTGCTAGTTTGTTCAACTTGCTGAGACATATGTTCTCCCTAATGTTATATTGTATTCGTTGTTTTTGATTAGAACGGTTCTTCATCAGAAGATATAATCATGCTGCCTGTAAGTTCAGACAACAATTGTAATAAATTTTTAGCGTCGTCAGATGCCGTAGATGCTTGTGAAACATTTAATTGAGCTAATTCAAGAATTTCAATGCATACACCACAATGATAATGAGATGTTTCAGGATCGTATTTTAATATTGTTGAATCAAAATATTTAGAATTGTAACTAGGAAGATTAACTCCACAATTTATACAATCAGAAGCGTGTTCTCCGGCTACGCAAAAAGCGCATACGGAAGTAGAACTATCTTCTTGTTGATTCTCCCAAATTAAAAATACTTGTTTATCTGGGAATGGGGAAATGTGAAAACCTTCGCAACCAGAGCATATGCTCCAAGGAGTATTTATAGAAGCAGTGTTATACCATTGGTCGTTGTGAGAATCATAATGGAGATCGTCACCCATTTCGCCAGGGATATAATACTGCATGGTGTTTTCTGCATAAACCATTTCATGATTGCTGACGCATTCAGAACAGACCTTCATGCATTTGGCCTGCGAAGCACTGTAATAAGAATGATCTTTTGAACAATCTTCAATTGGAACAGCTTCACCTGTCATTGTACAAGCTATATAGTTTTCTTCGTCTTCGTCCTGGTCTTCATCTTCATCAAATAAAGTTGAGACAGCAACAGAAGTCTGTTCTCTAATTTCGGAACTAGCAGAATAAGGATCTAAACCAGAGAATGTAGTCTTAGATGAATTATAAGATTTAACAAACCAATCAGTAACTTTTATAGGATTGATATCAAGATCTGGGCGAGTCAAAGCGTTTACTGGTTTTGGCAAATAAGTATCCCCATAATAGGAACTATAATTGCCAATAATTGCGTCAATCAAAGTAAGAGGCATGCCATCATGCTTGTGCTGTCCTTGACTGTCTCTTCCTTCAACATGAATTGGAATCCAATTAGATGAATCTAATGTCCATTCCCATCCTTCTTGGATGGACTTCTGTTCCCATTTACCTGGAGACCAAGTATGCAGAGGCATTTCGTGCTCTTGGTAAAAACGTGGGCCATCTGTTTCGCTCATGTTGGCGTCGTTGTAAACTTCGACTCCAGAACAACGCTCAAGGGCTCTATTAAGTCTTTCATTAAACGGAAGCTTGGACCAATCTTCGTTGTGATACAAACAGATCCAGCCAACACCGTTGCCTCGGTAACCTTTGCAGTTAATATTCGGCAAGTTCACATGGTAAAGCTGAACAGCAGAATGAATAGCTGGTTCTACAGTATAGAATGTTCTAGCACCTAAAAGATTGTCGTTAAGAAAATCTATAACAACAATCCTGTAAGGTTGAGCTAAATAATACTTGGTGTAGTCAGAGTCTCTTTCGTATGCACCCCAGTTAACATAGTAC
>Ga0214919_10012968_pt1 | contig 10159 bp, 14 predicted proteins | sample LL1503_MetaG_FD_177994 | JGI IMG/M metagenome (GOLD analysis project Ga0214919, IMG submission 177994) | Freshwater microbial communities from Lake Lanier, Atlanta, Georgia, United States - LL-1503 | ecosystem: Environmental > Aquatic > Freshwater > Lake | place: USA: Georgia | collected... | reverse complement strand
GGAATTTCGAGAAAAAATTACGAGATTTTTTAAAGAAACATTGCCGGATATTGCTGAGTCTTTACGCTCGAGAATTAATGACAATTTTCAAACCTTTGCTGCCGCAAAATGATTTCCGCTGGGTATAGATCACAAGCCGGATCTCCCACCCCTAACTGCCCAAAATCAATCACGGCTGAAAGCTCTCCGTTATTCACTAATAGATTTCCAATCGCAATATCCCCATGCATCCAAACGGGTGGCTGATTCCATTCTGAATCTAAGGCCCTATTCCAAATTGCTGTGATCCGTTTTGAATCCATGGCTGAATCTAATTTTTTAATCGCCTCTCGGGTTTCTTGGTCATAGATTTTTAAAGAGCCCCCGCGATAAAAATTCTGAGGGCCAGCCACAGGGCCTCCAGTTGAATCTATTTTTTGAAACGCTTTTAAAAACTCAGCCAGTTTCAATGCAAATGCTGAGAGATCAGAAATAATTTCAAGAGACGCTGTTTTTCCATCCAACCATTGATACACCGACCAAGGCCAGGGGTAATCTTCAGACGGCTTTCCCATCGCTAATGGTTGAGGAATTGGAAGCGGTAGATTGGGCGCTAATTTGGGAAGCCACTTCTGCTCTTTTTCAACTTGAGAGGCATAACTTTCAGCGCTTGGCAGCCTCACCGTCATGCGATCTCCCAGGTGGAAAGTTCGATTGTCCCAGCCGCTGAATTCAACGGGTTTAATGGGAAAATCAGACCACGCTGGGAATTGAGATTTAATCAGTCGCTGGACAAGCGCCGTACTAATATTCACCACTTTACTTGATCACCTTAAGCTACTTCCTGAAGATTAACTTTTAGTTTTAGCCTTTCATTATTGAGTTGATCTTGAATGGCAAGCTGAACAAAAGTAATGACAGGATGGCCAAGGAGTTCGGCAAATTTCACCGCTTGTTTAAGGCTGACGCTTTTTCTATCGTGCTCCAAGTCGCAGAGGTATTGCTTAGAAACCCCTAATTTTTCGGCAAATTCAACTTGAGAAAACTCATCGCTCGTTCTGATAGACCAAATAGCAGATCCAAGCGTTAATCGCCGGCCAGAAATTGTCTCAAGTAAGCCCAGTGCGTCTTTATTTTTTTTAGTACTCATGTTTATTAACCTCGTTATTCACATGCTTGACCCATAAAGCGAGCTTCATCACTAAATTTTCAGGAATCTTTTTGAGATTCTTCTCAGCCTCTGTTGATATTTCTACCGTATATGTTTCCAAGTGAACGAACTTTTATTAACAAATCCAGGTATTCAATAATACACTTATTTTGTGTACCATCAAGATGGGTAATTTATTTTTTCTCCAATTTAAAAAAAACTTAATTGCGAATAGCTGTCCTTTAAAACTGTCACCACTGGTGACAGAAAGTCTTAAACCTATTGGATTTGTCCGAAATTCATATATACTTTTCGGACAAAAATCAAATTAAAAACACTCGATGGAAAGCATTAACTCATTAATTATTAAAAAAATTAACAGCTCTAAATCCGAAAAAATCTGGACTGCCATCGATTTTATTGATTTTGGAAGCAGAGACGCCGTTGATAAGGCACTTCAGCGCTTAGTTAATACCGGAAAACTTCGTCGTATCACCCGCGGGCTATTTGATGCCCCAACCATTAATTCACTCACTGGAAAGCCACTGACTCCAGATTATCGATTGATCATTGAGGCGATCGGCCGACGTGATCAAGTCAGAATTTTAATTGACGGCATGACTGCAGCGAATGATTTAGGTTTAACTAATGCCATACCTGGAAAAGTCGTCGTTCACACTGAAGGACAGCTAAGGCCCATCCAACTCGACAATCTCACCATTCAATTTAAATTAGCCGCCCCGAGTAAACTTTATTGGGCAGGCCGCCCTGCCATGAGAATTATTCAAGCGCTCTATTGGTTTAGAGACAGTTTGAAATCCGATCAATCTTTAGATCAAGACCTGATTAAATCCAAACTAATTAATTTATTAAAAAATCCCTCTCAAGGCCCCGCGCTTTGCAAAGATCTTCAATCTGGCATTCATACCATTCCGGCCTGGATGCAAAAGCTAGTCACCGAACTCTTGGAAAAAATACGAAATGAATCCTAATTTTTTAAAAATTATTAATGCACCTATTTCAGATCGAAGAGATTTGTTTTTATCAGCGGCCAATAGAGTCGGCACGACGATTCAAAATATCGAAAAAGACTTCTGGGTCTGCTGGGTTTTAGATCTTTTATTTAATAAGAAATCCACTGGGGAGCCTCGCTTATTATTTAAAGGCGGGACGTCTTTATCTAAGGCCTATGGGTTAATTTCAAGATTTTCGGAGGATGTCGACATCACCGTTTTTCGAGAAGACCTGGGGCAAAATATTGAGCCTCATGATTTAGAAAATCTTTCTGGAAAACAGCAACGCCAAAAATTGGATCAGATTAAAAAATCTTGTCAGACCTATATTCAAGGGGATTTAATTAATCGATTAAATAAAATCATGGCTGAATACAAATTACCTTCTGTTCTTTTGGACCCTTCAGATCCAGATCAGCAAACTCTTTTAGTTCAATACCCTTCTGTAACTACAACTCAAAACCATTACATCCAGCCTTCCGTCAAAATTGAAGCAGGTGCTAAGTCGGCTCTAGACCCCCATCAATCCGTCAGTATTTCCCCCTACATTTCAGAAGATCTTCCCGAAAATAACTTAATCATTCACGACATTATTACGATCAACCCAGAACGAACTTTCTGGGACAAAGTGGTGATATTACATGGCTTGCGACGCTGGCATGACCATCGAGGCAGCTTGCGACATGAAGGGAATAGAGTCTCTCGACATTACTACGATCTTTATCAGCTGCTTAATTCAAACATTGGCCAACAGGCACGCAAAGATAAATCTCTAGCAATCAACTGCGCCCATCACGCTGAATTATTTTTTAATAGCAAAGATTTTGATCTGAAAGAAGCTCGCCCAGGATCATTCACATTAACCCCCTCTCTTGAAATGATCAGTTCTCTTAAAAAAGATTATCTGGCCATGTCCAATATGATTTTTGGGGAAGTGCCGGATTTTGAAGCTGTAATTCAAAAAATTAGCGCTTTTGAGCAGGAGATTAATCAATGAGGAAAAGTTTATTAGAAGCCGTCCATGAGACCCTTAAAGATTTTTATGAAGTTGGCATCGTTGATCAATCCACCCTGCGCCAATTTGATATTTTGTGTCTTTCAAATATCGAAGAGCTAACTTCTGGAGAATTAAAAACATCAGGAATCTCTCAGTATTTAATTCATAAACCCAGGAACCCATAAGAATGCTAATTTTACTCATCAAAGGCCTCATCCTCGGATTCTCAATCGCCGCCCCCGTCGGCCCCATTGGATTACTTTGCATTCAAAGATCCCTTCATGACGGATTGAGAATTGGCTTATTAACAGGCCTTGGTGCGGCACTCGCTGATGGTGTTTATGGTCTGATCGCAGGTCTTGGACTCACTGCTGTTTCATCCTGGCTCATAGAATATCAATCCTGGATACAATCCCTTGGTGGGCTTTTTCTTATTTATCTTGGGATTCAATTTTTACGTAAAAAAGCGACTCTTGAATCTAAAGAAAAATATGAAGCGTCTGGCATAAAAGCACTCTCTTCAACTTTTTTATTAACCATCACGAATCCCATGACGATCTTATCTTTTATCGCCGTCTTCGCAGGGCTTGGACTCGGATCTGGAAAAACAAACTTTATTCACGCCTTCGCCTTGGTTTTTGGAATCGTTGCAGGATCAGCCCTTTGGTGGCTTATTTTAAGTACAAGCGTTGCTCATATTCTGCGACACCAACTTAGCAGCAGAGCTCTATTGGGAATTAATAAATTCTCTGGAGTGATTATGTTAGCACTGGGGACTTTGGCAATTTTTGAGATAGTTAAGCCTTTGTTTTAAGCCAAAATTAAGAAAAATTTTATGAAAAAATTTATTGACCCCCAGCAAATTCCCCTATAAATTTCGCTCGTTTTAAATTTGGAGCACGTCTACATGAATCAAAATCTCGTTTAGCTAACTTTTTTCTTAAAGCTATTGGAGATTCGTGTATGCACTCAACTTTATCTATTCGAGATCTTTCTCTCACCCTTCCCCATAAAATCTGTTTTGAAAATTTTAACGCTGATATTTTGTACGGCGACAAAATTGCTTTGATCGGCCCAAACGGCGCTGGAAAATCGACCCTACTCCATCAAATTAAAGTGCTGGCTGAACACTCTGGGATTAATGTTGGTTTTGTCCCACAAATTCCAGAACCCACCGACCCACTCTTAAAAAATAAAAGCGGCGGAGAGCAATTTAATCTTTTACTGTCACAAGCCCTTTCGAACCATCCAGATTTGTTATTGCTAGATGAGCCCACTAATCATTTAGATCTCCAGAATAAAAAATCTTTATTTAAATTTTTAGAACACTTTCCGGGGTCTGTCTTACTTATTTCCCACGACCCCGGTCTATTAACTCAAAATTTTTTAACCCATTTTTGGCATCTAGAAAACCAAAGAATCAAAATATTCATGGGCGAATATCAAGACTATAAAAACCTATTAATCCAAGAAAAATCTCATCTTGAAAATCAGAAAAAATTACTCAAACAAGCCCAAGAACAAGCCCATGAGTCCCTGATGAAAGAGCAGGTTCGAGCTAAAAATTCAAAACAAAAAGGCCAGAAAAGCATTGAAAATAAAAAATGGCCCACCGTGACCTCCAAAACCAAAGCAGGAAGATCCCAAGAATCCGCTTTAAAAAAATCAAAACACATCCGCGAAGAGCAAGAAAACATTTCAGAACAACTTAGACATTATTTTATTCATGAAGAAATAAAACCAAGTTTCACTTTAAGCCCTGAATTAGCCCTATTAATCAAAACCCCTAGGGTCTTATTTAATATTTCTAATGGCAGCGTGGGTTATGCGAAAGATCAGCCCCTGCTCTCAAATATCTTTCTACCTATTCAATCTGGAGATCGAGTCTGTCTATTGGGCAATAATGGCTCTGGTAAATCCACACTACTCAAAGCCCTCTTGGGAGATTTCAGTTTATTTAAAGCGGGAGACTGGCTCCTAGAACCCAGTAAAAATATTGGCTATTTCGATCAGCATTACTCTTTATTTAACTCAGACAAAATTTCAAAAATATCACCTTTAGATTTTTTAAAAAATTTAAGTCCAGATTGGACTGAAGCTGAATTAAGAACCCATCTGGCCAGTTTTTTATTTCGTAAAACCGAAGAAGTGAATACCCAAATTTCAAAACTCTCAGGGGGCGAACTCGCCCGATTAGCCTTAGCTGTTATAGCGATTAAAACGCCAGCGGTTTTATTGCTAGATGAGATCACTAATAACTTGGATCTAGAAACCAGAGCGCATGTGATTGAAGTTTTAAAATCTTATCCTGGGACTTTAATCACTATTTCCCATGACCCTGATTTCTTGGAGGCAATTGGGATTAATAAATTTCATGCAGTGCAGAGATGAAAAGTGATTTAAACCTGCAAAAACAATCGAAAATCGTCATTTTTTGTAAGTTTCGTTCACATCACAGGCCATTTAAAACAAATTTAGTTGCATAAATATAATAATCTATATATTATTTCAACCTATTTAGTTTTTAGAGTTAGATCATGGACAAAAAAAAACAGAGTCTCAAGGGACCCGATTAATGCGTCAGCTTCAAACGCAAGGGAAAAAAATTTTCTCTCGCGAAGAGGCCGCATTAATAGGGAAATCAGAAAATATTCCAACGACTTATCTCAATATTATTCTTTCTAATCTCGTCAAAGCAGGACGAATCATACGATTACGTCGAGGTCTCTATGCAGGCTTTGGCGTATTTCCAGGACAAATTCATCTTCATCCTTTTGCCATTGCCACGCGCCTAGTTGAACCCTCTTTTATTAGCCACTGGTCTGCACTGCAGCATCATGGTCTGACTGAGCAAATTCCTCAGGTCATCACGGCTTCTTCAAGCTCGAAAGCTTTTACACCCTCCATGCGCATCCCTGGGGAAAAATCTGAAAAACATGCCTGGGTCATCGACGGGGTTCGTTATGAATACTTTCAGGTGAAAGCTAATAAGTTTTTTGGATTAGAAGAAATCTGGGTCGATGAGCATTTTAAAATCTCCATCACTGATCCAGAAAGAACTATTATCGACTTATTCGCCTATTCATCAGGCTTTGGAGGAATGGGAGAAGTCTTAGGAATCGTCGAACAAGCTTTACCCAGTTTGAATCTCAAAAAATTAATTGAATATGCATTGCTCTATGAAGAACAATCACTCTGTAAACGCCTGGGGTGGGTCCTAGAACAATTTCAAATCGATCGTGTGTTTCTTAAACCTTTGCTGGAAATTCAAAAGAAAAGTTATTGCTCTTTAGACCCAAGATTACCTAAAGAGGGAACACCCAATACGCGCTGGATGATTGTGGAGAATTTAGAACAGTGAAACCTTTACGCCTCAAGATTCAAGAGCAAGCCCAGCTTAAATCAGCCCCACAGACAGTCATCGAAAAAGACTATGCCTTGAGTTATCTCTTAGCAGGCATATCAAAACATCCCCTCTTGTCAGACAGCTTAATTTTCAAAGGCGGAACGGCATTAAAGAAAATTTATTTTGGCGATTATCGATTCTCAGAAGATCTCGATTTTTCAGTGATCAACGCACCAACAGGAAAAGAGTTAGAGCAGGCCTTTGAAGAAGTCGCATTAATTTCAAAAAAATTACTCAATGCATACGGACCTTTTGAAATCAATCTCAAAAGAAACCCAGAGCGTGAGCCACATCCCAACGGACAAGATGCTTTTAATTTTTATTTAAAATTCCCCTGGCACCCAACGCCCCTCTGTCGAATTAAAGTGGAAGTAACTCATGATGAGCCTGTTATTTTATTACCCATTAAAAAACCGATTTTGCATGACTATGAAGAAGTCATAAATGCTCAGATCAGCTGCTACCCCGCCGAAGAAATCATCGCAGAAAAACTGAGAGCCTTGTTACAGACTCACCAAAAATTGGTTTTACGCGGCTGGAATCGACCAAGAGCAAGGGATTACTACGATCTATGGTGCTTATTCAATAAGTATGATTCACATATCGATAAGCCAGAAATCCTGAAAACTTTAGATAAAAAATGCAGGCATCGAGAAGTCACTTATCAGTCTATTGAAGATTTTTTCACTCCCGAACTTTTGCGAGAAGCGAGAGCTCATTGGCAAGAAACTTTGAGAGTTTTAGTTCGAAATTTACCTGACTGTAATCAGGTTCTGAACGAGACGAAATCTTTCATTGTTAAGTTATTGGATGAAACTGCATGACAACCCCATCTCAACCTGTGTCAGAAAAAGACCCTCTGAATCAAGAAATCACCCAATGGGGTTTAAATTATCTTTCATCTCATGGCTATGCGCTCAAAAATAAGAGACCAGAGCTCGTTCAACATACCCCATGGTCTTATGTCGTTCGCTTTGCAAGTTCTGAGGGTAATTTTTATCTAAAGCACACACCAAAACTGCTGGCACTGGAAGCTCCCATTAGCCAGATTTTGCATGATCAGTTTCATGCGTCTGTTCCAAAAATAATCGCACATAATACCGAGCTAGGTTGTTTTCTCATGAAAGACGCCGGCCAGCCCTTACGAGAAATTCTAAAAAAACAATTTGATGTGGAATTACTTTGCAAAGCCATCGATCAATTTGCCTCTCTCCAGTTAGTCGTTGCAGAGCATATTGATGTTTTTCTTAATCTAGGAGTTCCTGATTGGCGCTTGGATCAATTACCCCATTTATATCAGCAATTAGTTTCACAGAAAGAACTCTTAACAGCCGATGGGCTATCAGAACTTGAGATCAGAACGCTTGAAACTTTAAGACCTACAGTTTCAAATTTATGTCAAAAATTAGCTGCCTACCCTATCAAACAAACCATGGTCCAATGTGACTTTCATGACAATAACATCCTGATAGACGCGCCATCACAAACTATGACTTTTATTGATCTAGGGGAGATTGTCATATCACATCCGTTCTTTTCATTGATTGGTTTTTTACGACAAGCAAAATTCCATCATTCACTGGCCGATAAAGAAGCTGTAACTCTGAGGCTGATGGATGCTTGTCTTGAAAACTATCTTGTCTTTGAATCTAGAAAAGAGCTATTAGATGCTTTTGAAATAGCGAACGTCCTCTGGTTTATCTACGAGGCCTTGGCCCAATACCGATTAATGATCGCCTGTGATCCAGCTGAATTTATGGCATTTCAGCGACATGGAAAACTCAGCGGCCGATTGAAGGAATTCATAGCGGTATGCCATCTACTATGACCGTGAAATGACGCTCTTAAAAAAGCCACTCAAGAAAATAAAAACATCGTTTTATTTAAAATAATTGTTGTTTTACGACAATTATTGAAATAAGATGCCCCCGTTTTCGAAGACATCAATTTATTGTTATTTAATTTTTTGAGATTTAAACCATGAATAAAATTCAATTTGTTAGCCAAATTTTTCTATGGGTGTTTCGCGCCCTGTTAATTTTATTACCACTTTCACTAGTTTTATTTTGGGCTGATGCGCCCGATGGCCTGATAAAGTCCACCTTGGGTGAAGACTGGGCCAGCTTGCTAGCCATTAACTATATGGCGAACACACCGCCTGTTTTACATACTTTGAGTGCCGCCACAAAACTATATGGTCTTCTGATTTCGCTGATTCCATTGAGCATCAATATGCTAACGGTCTACTTCTTGTTGAAGCTTTTTAAAAATTATTCCGCGCTGAATATTTTCTCACTGGAGAATGCGCGTTTTATCAAACGGACAGGCTGGACGATTTTCATTGGTCAAATTTTAAGGCCTATCCATGATTCAGTGCTCTCGGCGATCGTCACTTGGAATAATCCACCAGGACACCGATTAATGACCATCGCTTTCGATAAAACGAATCTGGCATTCGTTGCGTGCGCCCTCATGATTATTCTTGTTTCCTGGATCATGACTGAAGCCTATGAAGAACAAGAAACCAGCAAACTCATTGTTTAAGAAGGGGCTCCTCATGCCAATACTCGTCAACCTGGACTTGGTTCTTCTTCAGAAAAAAGTGAAATCTAAAGATTTAGCTAAAGCCATTGGAATCACAGAAACCAATCTGTCATTGCTTAAAAATAACAAGGCTAAAGGGGTTCGTTTTTCCACCCTAGAGGCCATTTGTGATTACTTAGATTGTCAGCCTGGAGAGATTATTTGCTTTGAAAGATCAGGCAATCAAGATCAATAAAATAATTGGGAATAGATCATGAAAATAAAAATATTGATTACAGCGCTTGTGTTTTTGGGCATGAACTTTTGTCTTACTGCTCAAGCTAAAGAAATCCAAATGGTATTAAATGCCAATACGGGCTATCCGATGAATGTGCATTATCAAGTGTCTAGCGGCGGGCATTTTTATGCCAAAGGTAATTTAGACATACCCACCAATAATCAGATGATTTATTACGTTGCAGTGAATGAGATCCCTGATGATCAGAGCGTCTTAGTTCAAATTAATAAAATGAATGTTGGGAACGTGACTGAGTTTAATGATCCCTGTGAGTTGGTTCTCAATAAAGATCAGCTGACAGCCAATATGAATATTGCTTTTAAAGGACAGCCTGGTGTTCATGGCTCATCTTTTAATTGCTCTGTGGCCACTGGTACGACATAAGATGGGCAAAAATGACCTTTATGTAATTTATTTTTGTTTATTCTAAATTTATTTTGCGTTTTGATTTCGGCTTAGGTAACGGTAATTCTGCTGTCGTTACTTGGATTAATTGTGTTAGCCAATCAGAGTCTTCCCACAGATCCCCAGAAATCAAAAACCATGGCTTAGCCCCTGGATACGGAGGCTCTTCGATGCACTCAGAAAGTAAGGCTCTACCAGACGCTGTTGGCTTAATAAATAACTGATCATCACTCACCAAGGCCACCACTTTTTGATTGCAATAACTCGATCCTCAAGGTTTTCAGCTTAATTAAAAAATTTTCATGCTGCGTATTTCCTTTTCAAGGAATCTGTTGGGCCTAGTCGGCCTAAATCTCGATTGTTTAAATGCTTGCTTGATGGGGCAAGT
>Ga0214919_10012965_pt1 | contig 10163 bp, 6 predicted proteins | sample LL1503_MetaG_FD_177994 | JGI IMG/M metagenome (GOLD analysis project Ga0214919, IMG submission 177994) | Freshwater microbial communities from Lake Lanier, Atlanta, Georgia, United States - LL-1503 | ecosystem: Environmental > Aquatic > Freshwater > Lake | place: USA: Georgia | collected 2015-03-15 | reverse complement strand
CCTGCTCTCGTGGCTTTACCCGCTAATCAAGTTGCCCGTCTTTCCCGACAGCATCACGGGGGCGCGCTGGGTGGCGGCCGGGCTTTCCGTGGTAACGGTCGTGCTCGGCTTCGTGGCTGTCGCCCTTTGCCGGGAAAAACAGACTCTTGCTCAATCCTCCCCCGCATCAGAGCCGGTGCTGCCGCAGATTAAATCGGTGGTGACCAATCGAGCGTTTCTCGTGCTCGGAAGTATTATTTTTTTCATGTGCGTGGGAATTTTCAGCATCGGCAGTCTTCCGACTTATCTCGCCATCTATTTTATCCACGGGGGGAACGAGTCGGCCGCTTCGATCCTCTCCGGTTGGAACGGCACGGCCTGGCAGGTCAGCAGCCTGTTGTTCGTGCCGCTGATCAGCCTGATCGCCACCCGCATCGGCAAACGCCACACGCTGGTCATGGCCTTGTTCTTCGCCTTGATCGGGAACCTCATCAAGTGGTTCTGCTACACGCCGCAGCATCCCTTGCTTTTTCTTGTTCCACCGATCTTTGTCGCACTCGGTTTCAGTGCGCTTTGGACGCTGACCGCGTCGATGCTCGCCGATGTCTGCGACCTGCACGAGTTGCAAACTGGCAACCGTAACGAGGGAGCGCTCAACGCCATGTACGCTTGGGTCATGAAAGTCGGTAGCACCCTTGCGTTTGCTCTTTCTGGGATTTTTCTCAACCTTACGGGATTTAATCAGGCGCTGGGTTCCAGTCAGAGCCCCGCTACCATTCTCTCCATGCGGCTGATCGACATCGGGGTGCCGGCCACCGCGGTACTCGCCGCTATCGGACTTACCTGGCTTTATCCCATCTCGGAAGATCGCGCCTACCAGATTCGCAAGGATCTGGAACATCGGCGCGGCAGGATGCGCTCCGCTTGAAAAACGCACGGGCAATCGGTCTGTTGTCGGTCTTGCTTCTGGGGATGAGCTGGGGCCGCGCCACGGAATCCTCCGGCATCCTAGAGGATCATTCGGAGTGGTTTGTTGCGGGCGATTCCTCCCGTGCTTCCCCAGACCTCGGAAAAGACAATCGGGTCAACGGCTGGATATTCTTCGGCAGCGAAAAGTTGACGCAGGATTTCGGCGATACCTCAAACAGGTTGGAATGTCTTCCGTCGTATATCGCCGGGGTGGCGGTCGATGCCGTAGCCAAGGTGGCCAAATTTTCTGCTTATGTCCCGGTGCCGGCTCCGGATGGTAAGGGTTACGTTGCCGGAACGTTGACGCGTTCGGAAGCGGAGGGGGAAACCGAACTGCTAAACGTTCGTATCGGCAAGGACGCACCCAAGGTGCTGCGACTGGCCGTGCTGGTAGACAACCTCGGATCCGCCGATTACGTGGCCCGTACGGTCACGCTCGCCTTGAATGGGGAGGGTGTCGCTTCGCTTCGCTTACAACCCAACGGATATCCAGACTGGCTTTTTTGGGATCTGCGCGACCTCCGTGAGGGGGCGGAACTTTCCCTTCGTCTAAATCCGGACAAGGGGGTGGCTGCTATCGGTGGGCTGGTGTTTCTTTCCGAAAACAACAACGGGGCCAAGCCGGCGGAGGTCACTGCTCCCCTGCCGGTGATTGCCAGCCGACCGGGCCATGCGGTGGGGGAGTTTTCGCGGGAAGGGGAGTACGTGAAGGACTATTATGTTTTTCTCGAGGGCGACACCTTCCATCTTTTTTACAACGTGGGGAACGCTGGCAAGGTTCAGGCGTGGTTTGAGCCGGGCAACGAAAAGGCTTTCGGGCACGCAACTTCTAAGGACCTCAAGACTTGGCAACACCATCCACGGGTCCTTGATGCCGTACCGCTAAGCTGGGAAGGCATGGTGGTTTCCGCTCCCTCGATCATCCAGCACGATGGACTTTATTATATGTTCTACACCGGCTTTGACGACCGGGTTCCGGGTAAGCAAACGGTCGGGCTGGCCACTAGCAAGGATCTCTATGAGTGGAAGCGTCATCCCGGCAATCCGGTTTATGAAGCACCGGAATGGGCCGAGCGCCGGCCGGACGGCTGGATCGACTGTCGCGATTCCCATGTCATCAGGTATGGAGATGAATTTCTTCTCTTCACGATGGTTGCCAAGGAAGGGAAGGGAGCCATCGCATTGGCCTCCTCGAAGAACCTGACCGAGTGGAAGGATCTGGGGCCGGCGGTGGTGACCTTCAAGGATCCAGAGAGTCCAAGGGTTTTTGAGCATGGCGGCTCTTTCTATATGTTCATCTCCAGCGCCCACGGAAAGCAGTTGCTGCGAGCGATGAATCCTAAAACTGGGCCATGGGAGGAAATTCCATTCCGATGGCCAGCTCCGGGGTTGTGGTCCGGCTGGGAGGTGGTGGAGCAGGGGGAGCGGACCATTTTTTCCTCCTTTGAGTGGAAAAGCTTTGGAAACTTCATCCGTTTCTGGGAGGTGAAGTGGAAAGACGGGGTCCCGACCGTGGTCTACTGATGCGTTCTGTTGGCATTATTTTTCTAAAATCTGTCTCGGGAACAAAGGCGATGTGGGCAGCCTGTTTTAGGCTAAATCCTAAGTGAAATCTTTTCCGAATTTTCTCGCACTTGAGGGCTTCAAAGAATTACTTCATTGTAATCCCTCCAAGTGAATTCAAACCCTCTTCGCGTAGGTCTTTTTGGAATCGGGCTGGAAGCGTACTGGTCCCAGTTTGAAGGGCTCAAGCTCCGGTTGGAGGGCTATCTTGGCCAGGTGGCTGGCAAGTTGGGACGCCCAGGGGTGGAGGTTTGCAATCTCGGATTGATCGATTCCCCGGAAAAAGCCATGGAGGCCGGCCACGCCATGCGGCGAGCGGACGTGGACATCATCTTTCTCCACGTCACGACCTATGCGCTGAGTTCCACCGTACTTCCCGTGGTCCAGCGGGCCAAGGTTCCGGTCATCATACTCAATCTCCAGCCCGTGGCTGCCATGGACTACAAAACCTTCAACAAAATAGGTGACCGGACCAAGATGACCGGCGAATGGCTCGCCCACTGCGGCGCCTGCCCGGTGCCCGAGATCGCCAATACCTTCAACCGTGCCCGTATCGCTTTTCATCAGGTCACCGGCACCCTTCAGCCAGGCGATCCGGCCTGGCAGGAAATCGATGACTGGATCGAAGCCGCCCGCGTTGCACAAGTCATGTCCCATAACCGGCTTGGTCTGATGGGCCACTACTACAACGGGATGCTCGATATCCACACCGATACCACCCGGCAGGTCGCCTACTTCGGTGGACATCTCGAGATCGTGGAGGTGGAGGAGTTGGCTGCCCTGCGTCGCGGGGTAAAGCCCGCCGAGATCGAGGCCAAGCTGGCCGAGTTCCGCAAGGAGTTCGACATTCAGAGGGAGTGTGCTCCAGCCGAGTTGGAACGGGCCGCCCGCACGGCCGTGGCTCTGGATAAGCTGGTGGCCACCAAACGGCTCGGCTCTCTCGCTTACTATTACATGGGCACTGGCAACCAGGAGCACGAGGATGTGATGAGCTCTGTCATCCTGGGCAACTCGCTGCTCACCGCCCGTGGCATTCCTGTGGCTGGCGAGTACGAAGTCAAAAACGCCCAGGCCATGAAGATTATGGACAGCTTTGGCGTCGGCGGATCCTTCACGGAATATTACGCAATGGATTTCAGTGACGATGTCGTGCTCATGGGCCATGACGGCCCCGGCCACATCAAGATCGCCTCGGGTAAAACCAAGGTGCGCCCGCTGGAGGTGTACCACGGCAAGGTGGGTAAGGGGCTTTCGGTCGAGATGAGCGTCCGCCACGGTCCAGTAACTTTGCTCTCGGTCGTCGAGTACGCCGACGGTTCCCTCAAGCTGCTGGTGGCGGAAGGAGAATCCGTTCCCGGGCCGATCCTCGAGATCGGAAACACGAACAGCCGTTACCGGTTTCCGATTGGCGCCCGGGCCTTTGCGGAGCGCTGGAACGCCCAAGGGCCAGCCCACCATTGTGCGGTGGGAGTAGGGCATGTTTCCTCCAAGATCAGTAAATTTGGAGATTTGCTGGGCATTCAAATAGTGAGCGTATGTTGAGAAAAAAATCCGGCAGGAAATGCAATCTAAAGCGGGCCGAGGCATTTACCCTAGTCGAATTACTGGTAGTGATCGCCATTGTTGGAGGCTTGGCAGCCTTAGTGGTTCCTGCGGTCAAAGGAGGCATCAACACGGCTAAATCTGCTAAAGCGGTTTCTCACTTACAGCAAATTGGGGGGTTAGTTGGGAATTATGCAGCGGAGAACAACAACCAGCTACCTTATGCGGCCGTTTGGGGAAGAATTTTTTCTGGGCAGCTCGTTTACTTTTCCCGAAGCCTAGCCGAAGGGACGATTCCTGGTTTTGTATACGAGAAGCCTCCCCAAACAAAGAAGCGTCCTTTGCCAACTATATTTTATGACCCCATTTTGGAATCCAATACCCGTCCTCAACATTCCATGGGAGCTTTCGGAGTTAATTCTTCTATTATACCCGGAGTATGGAGTGATGCCGAGAGGCCAACCTCTTTAAATAACATTTCAAGACCGTCTCAAAAAGTCATCATGGGTAGCATGAATTCAACAACCGGAAACAATTCCGGTGGATGGAGTTTTGACGGGGAAGTTTTTACCAAACAAGGGATGGGTTCTCCCGACTACCTCGACCCTCGTCACGGGGGCAAAGCGGCCTGTCTTTTTGCTGATGGTCATGTGGAAAAACTGGACGTGAAAGGGATGGATCAGGCGACCCGTCAGCTGTATTTCACTCCTTGATCCAGGGGCCAGGCCCTTGGGCTTCGATTATTCTAATGAGCATCTTACGAATCTTCCTTTTTTTTATGCTAACGGTGTTGGTTTCAGCGCTTCCGGCTACTGAAAGCACGAATCAGTTCAAAAAGCTCACGACCGAGGCTTGGTCGAAAGTTATTCCCGCCGATAAGAATCTTTCCCCGGAATGGGAGAAATCCCTCTTTGAGCGTGGATCGCCCCGCAGTTACACTGGCGATGCCCTGATGAACATCGGCATGCCTTTGGGGGGCCTCACTACTGGAGCCGTTGTCTACCTCGGAGGGGACGGAAAACTTTGGGGCTGGGACATCTTTAACCGACCTCTGAACGGCGTAATGCCCCGGATGATCCAGTACAAGGATCGCTCGTGGCACCAGCGCCCGAAGGGAATCGAAGTCTGGCAGGGTGGCAATTTCATCGACCCGATCCGAAATCAACCGTCCCCGTTCGCCCAGGGCTTCGCATTAAAGGTCACGGTCGATGGCAAAGAGCAGATTCGCTCTCTTGATCGGAAGGGTTGGAAAGAGGTGGTTTTCACCGGTGCCTATCCCTTTGGCACGGTGAACTACTCGGATCCGGACTGTCCGGTGAAGGTGACTCTGGAAGGCTACTCGCCCTTTTGTCCGCTCAAGTACGACGACTCGAGCTATCCCGCCACCATTCTGAGTTATCGGGTAGAAAACACATCCACCAAGCTGGTGGAGGTGCAAATTGGCGGTTGGCTGGAAAACCCGGTGCTCATCGACACGATTGAAATCTACCCGGGGGTTCTTCGCACCAATTCGGTGATTTCGGAAAAAGGGCTCGTCATGATGGTGAGCGAGGCAGTGGATCCGACCGGAGGAAAATCGGTTCGCCCTGATGTTGTCTTCGAGGATTTTGAAAAACCAACCTACGAAGGCTGGGAAGTCGAGGGCACGGCCTTTGGCAAGGGACCAGTGGCCAAAGCGGAGGTTCCGGCCCATGTCGGCGAAACCGCGATGAAGGGTGAGCGTGCCGTCAACTCGCACGCTTCGGCGCCGGGGTTTTTGGCAACGCCCCCGGATCCGGCGAAGGACTCGGTGACTCGCGATGCCGCCAAGGGCAAGTTAACGAGCAAGCCCTTCACTATCGAACGTAACTTCATCACCTTTCTCATCGGTGGGGGTCCGCATGCGGAGACTGCCGTGCGCCTTTTAGTAGACGGGCAGGTGGTACAAAGCGTTTCTGGTCCGACGAGTAGTGCCATGCGTGAGGCTACCTTTGATGTGAAGGCGTTGGCGGGAAAGACGGCAAGACTCGAGATCGTCGATCAGTTCGACGGCGGAGTCTGGGGCCATGTCAGCGTGGACCAGATCGTCTTTCGTGACATCGTTACTCCGCTCGAGAAACAGCGCGATTGGGGCAGCATGGCGTTGGCGGCAATCGGGCAGAATCCCTGCCGTGGAAGTGCGGAACTCGCTGTTCCTTCTGAGAAGTCAGTTTTCACCGCCTCTGGACCTGCTTCTGCGGCTTCGCCTGTCGGTAAGCCGTTGATCGGCGGAGTGACCCAAACATTGAACCTCGCCCCGGGGGCGATCGGCACGTTGCCTTTTGTCATTTCTTGGCATTTCGCCAACACGATCGAGACGGTGAAGGGAGCCGAGACGGGGCACGGGTACGCCAAGCGTTTCAAGAATGCGGCCGAGGTGGCCTCCCATATTGCGAAAAATTACGAACGCTTAAATGCAGAGACCCGGCTATGGAATACCACTTGGTATGACTCCACCCTTCCGCACTGGTTCCTTGAGCGGACTTTCATTCCGCTGGGTTCCTTGGCTTCACCGACCTGCTATCGTTTCGCCGACGGCCGCTTCTACACCTACGAGGGAATCCGCAGCTGTGCTGGGCATCCCAACCACGTTTGGCACTACGCCCAAGCTCATGCTCGGATGTTTCCGGAGTTAGAGCAGGACGTGATCGAACGGGTCTGGTACGGATTTGGATTCAAGCCAGATGGATCGATGGCGTACCGCGGCGAGGTCGGTGGCGATAGCGCGATTGACGGTCACTGCGGAGTGATTCTTGCGGTGTTGCGTGCTCATCAGACGAATCCCGACAACCAGATGCTCAAGCGCCTTTGGCCACGCGTTAAAAAATCGATCGACTACGCCAACTCTTGTGACCGTGATGGGGATGGGTTGCTGGACACCCCTATGCTGACCACGTTGGACGAGCCGTGGCATGGGGTGATTCCCTGGGTCAGCAGTCTTTATATCGCTGCACTCAAAGCTGGCGAACAGATGGCTTTGGAAATGGGCGATCAGGAGTTTGCGACCGATTGCCAAAAAAGGGCGGAAAAGGGGAGGGCCGCGATGGATGCCAAACTCTTCAATGGCGAGTGGTTTATTCAGACTCCGGATCCTGCAAACCCTAGGAAACTTGGCGCCTATGAGACCGTGCATATCGATCAGGTGATGGGGCAGGGGTGGGCTTGGCAGGTGGGGTTGGGAAGGGTGCTTAATGAGAACACCACACGCTCCGCCCTAAACTCGATTTGGAAATATAACTTCACCCGCAACCTGGACGCTTACGATGCCCAGGCCGATCCGAAGGGCCGACCGTACTACGCCGATGGCGAAGGCGGTGTTGTCATGACGGCCAACGCGCTGGGAAGGAAGACACCATTTGGAATTTATTCCGGCTTTGCCTGCTACCTCAACGAGACCATGAACGGCTTCGAATCCCAAGTAGCCGCCCACATGATCGCTGAAGGGATGGTGAAGGAGGGTATGGCTGTGATGAAGACCCTCGATGAACGCTATGACGGCAACAAACGAAATCCCTTCAACGAAGTGGAGTGCGGCGACCACTACGGCCGTTCGATGGCCAGCTACGGTGCCTTTATCGCCATTAGCGGTTTCACGTATCACGGTCCCAAGCGGCACATCGGTTTTGCACCCAAACTGAAACCGGAAAACTTCAAAGCTGCCTTCACCGCGGCGGAGGGATGGGGTAGTTACAGTCAAAAAATTTCTGGGGGAGAACTCAAGGCGGAGTTGACGGTGAAATATGGGCAGGTTCCGATCCAGACGATCTCCTTGGTGCCCCCCGGCGGAAAGGGGGCGCGGAAAGTGTCGGCCATGATGGATGGAAAATCTCTGGCCGCATCCGTTAAGGAAAAGGACGGCTCGGTGGAGGTGGTTTTCCCATCCTATTTAATTTTGAAGGCCGAGCAGAAACTTGAAGTCACACTTTCCACGGGTGGGTGACCAGCCATGGATGCTCGCTTTCTGCTGGCACTCTCACGGTAACGCTTGGCGCATTGGCTAAGGCTGGTTTGCTGTGAAAGAAGGCACTATAAGAAATTCATGAAACCACTTTTACTCTCGCTCCTTTTGATGTTGTTTGGCGGAATCGGATCTTGGTCTTGCCAGGCCCAGTTGAAGGATCGGCAGGAAGATTTTTCTATTCCCGTGCAGTGGGGGCCTGGTTCCCTCATGCAACAATGGGGAATCGATCCGTTGGATATCCGGAAGCGCGGGGAGGAGAAGATGGCCGAAAAGGGAGGAAAGCACTTCGGCCAGCTCAACGCAGGTAATTGGCAGCCAAGTCCTGATGAACAAAACCCCTACTTGCGCAGCATTGTGAGCAGGATCATGTGGCCGGTGGGAACCGCTACGGAAAAAGATGTGGGGAAAACCGTCACCTTCAGCGGCCTGTTTGGCTGGTATGGAGGGCAACTGGACCGGGTGAAGGACCTCTATTTGGCGAAGGAAAGCGGCTTTTATCTCGGAGATATCCCGGTTCAGGGTTTGAAGGGGATGCAGGACTTCGAATTCGGTTCTATCCGCGAAAAAGATTGGCAGGAGTTGACCGTTAGTTATCGCGTTCGTCGTGAGGATGTAGGCAAGGACCTGCAACTCATGTTGCAAGTTCAGACCCGCCAGCAGCTCAGTGGCTATCCCGTCTTGACCGCCTCCGATTGGAAAATGAAAGTCACTCCCTGACCCGAAAGTTTCCCAGAAGCATTTTATATAATGCCATTTGGCACTTAAACAGTAGGTTCTGGCATTAGGTAGAAGGCTGGATTAGTAATCTAGTGCCATCTTAATTTGGTGCGGTTAATTTTATCCTCGTTCTCGGCTTCTGCTCCGATCGCGATGTCGGAAAGCTTGCTTCAAATCAGGAATTTCTTTTAGGTCAATAATGAGTATGCGTACCGCCAAGATTCCATCACGCCACTCGCAAAATTCCCGCCTCAGGGTTCTGCACTGGGCAGATCTGCCCAAGAAGCATGCTCGTCCCCTCGCGGTAGTTCGGGCTACTAACCATACGGCCTATCCCTGTCATCGGCACGAGTTTTGGGAAATTGTCATCGTCTATCGAGGTTCGGGTTTGATGTCCTTTGGCCGGCGGACGCTCCCGATCCGGGTGGGGGATATATTTGTACTGAGTCGTGGGCAGAGGCATGCCTATCTGGAAACACGCTCGCTGGATGTCATCAACATCGTGTTCGATCCCGCTCACGTCGGTTCCGTTCACCCGGTCTTGGCTGACTGGATGAGGCATGAATCCCTCGTGTCCGTCGGGCCGAGTTGGAAGCCCGGTGAGACGGAGGGGGAGTGCCTGCATCTTGGTTCGTCCGATTTCGCCCTTCTTCTCGACAAGGTGCGACGGATGGAGACGGAGTTGGAGAGCCAGAATACGGAAAGTCGCATCGCGGCCTTAGCCTATTTTCTTCTTATCATCACCTTCCTTCGTCGCCACCGCAGACCTTGGGAATCCTCGGGCAGCACCGCAGCTGGGCACCGAGTGAGCCGGGCTATGGGGTTCATTGAAGAACATTTTTCCGATCCTATCACTATCGAGGACATCGTCAGCCAAAGTCAGGTTTCCAGACGTCATTTTTTCCGCTTGTTTGAGCAAGCCGTTGGGTTGTCCCCGATGGAGTACCTGAAAAAATTGCGGCTACAAAAAGCGGCCTCGATGCTCCTGACTACCAACGCCTCCGTCACCCAGGTCGCTTTTGCCTGCGGTTTTAATGACAGTAACTACTTCAGCTCTTTGTATCACAAGGAGTTTGGTAAGTCCCCAAGCCAGTTTAAAAAGGATGGTCAAAAGGGCTGAGGTTTGGATTTTTAGCGATCAATCGGCTGGCACATTTTTAAAGATTGTTGTCCCCGTAATTAAGGTATTTCCGATTCGCTTGCATTACTATTCTTGCATGAACAATAAGGCATGCAGTTGTTCCGTAAAACGACTCGCCAAAAAAAGTTTTATTTTCTGCACTATGATCTGGATTCAACAGGCATCTGCGGTGACGGTAGATGTTTCTTCCGGTGAATTGGGTTATGGCACGGATATTACCACAGGCTCGGATGGTTTGACTAAGACGGGTGGTGGTACTTTGACTATTTGGTC
>Ga0214919_10012962_pt1 | contig 10165 bp, 12 predicted proteins | sample LL1503_MetaG_FD_177994 | JGI IMG/M metagenome (GOLD analysis project Ga0214919, IMG submission 177994) | Freshwater microbial communities from Lake Lanier, Atlanta, Georgia, United States - LL-1503 | ecosystem: Environmental > Aquatic > Freshwater > Lake | place: USA: Georgia | collected... | reverse complement strand
ACACGATAAGGTTTTATTTGATATACTGAGACAGATGGAAAGTAGCAAAGTTCAGAACGTTGTTATGACACCGTCGCCATCACCAGGTATTAGCTACAAACCTATTTGTATAACAACCAGTAGTGGGAATCAAATCTGTACACCTTCATATGGTTTGGAAAAAGTTGATGAGGAGGAGGAAGAGGAGGAGGAAGAAGAAACACAAGAGGAAGGGTATGAAAGTAATATGAACGTTATTTTGATTTCTCCTCCAGTAGTATCTCTACCTCCTCCTCCTGTACCTTCTAAAGTTGAGGAAATAATAGAGGAGGAGGAAGTTCTCCCACCACCACCACAACCCCAACCGTCTTCTTCTGACAAGAAGAAACGCAAGCGACATAATAAGAAGAAAACACAAACGAGTTCGGTAACTGATATTGACAAGGAATTAGAAAACGAATTGAATGAATTATTCAGAGAAGAAATATTATCCTCACACTAAATAAATGCAGTTCACAGACCAAATCGGGAGGTACTTTGCCATATTTGTTTTTGCACCTATATTAGTGATAAAAGGAGTCACGACTGGAGATGTCCTCCTCATTATATTGGGATACATGCTGTTTTTCTGGGATTTATATTGGATACTTTTTCGAGCGCCAAAAAAATCGATTCATTTCTCTGACGAAAAAAAAGCTCACTTCATAAATTATGACAACGGAAGAACTCTATAGCGCTTACATGAACAGAGAATGTGCCATAGATAAGGACATGTTACACCAATCGAAATTCAATTACAGAATGCGACATATACTTATAGAATGGCTGTATGATGTTTGCAAATATTCTTTCAAAGACGATATACTCACAGTCTTGCCATCAGCAATATGGATCATTGACAAGTATATGGAGAAGAAAAGTATCGAGAGGTCTCGTTTACAGCTATTAGGTATTGTATCGTTGCGGTTGGCGATAAAATACGAGCTTAGGGAGCTACTAACCGTAGATTTCATAACCTACGTGTGTGACAATGCTTATAAAGACGCGGAGGAGATTCTTGAGATGGAGTTTGATATCCTGAAGACACTGGATTACAATATATCGTTTATCAATAGCAATATGATATTGATAACGCTGTTAGAATGCGATAAGGCCGATGAGATGACTATAAATTTTGCCTCCCAGTTGCTCCTGAAACTGCTACCCTACAAAGAATTGGTAGGTTACAAACCATCGACGGTAGCCTGTGCAATATTGTTTCTAACCAAGGAACAATTAGGTATCCATCCCATCTGGACGTATGAATTGCGTACTCTGACGAAGCAAAGACCCCGAAAATTAAGATTTTGCCTTCAAGATATCCAAGGCCTCGTCGACTATCAAGCCATTAAAGTTAAATTGGGTATAATTAAAAAAATATAACTAATATATAAATATGGCAACAACAAAAACCTACGGAACAATATTATTCTCATCGCCTGATTTTCAAAATGAATTCAAAAACATGTCCATTAATAGAACAAATTTATCTACAAAACCAAAACTGAACTTTACTGTACCCAATGCTTTCGACGGATCAGAAGTGTGGAAGGATTATTTAGTACCCATTCAAACTCAAATGACTTGCTTATCATGCTGGGCGTTTGCATCGACATTTGTTTTGAGTAGTCGTCTCGCAATCTATACCAAAGGGAAATATAAATACAATTTTTCGGCGGGAAAAATGGTCTTCTCAGAACACTGGTCTGTACCCCAGATCAAGCAACATTTGACCAGTGGTTTATCCATAGACTTTTCCAATCATGTCATTGAGGTTACAAAATGCAAAGAAGAAAGTCTTATGTACGCCAACCAGTATCTCTATCGATACGGTGTACCTGAAATGTCATGTGTTGATGATAGAAGCAAGTTGGACAACATTTATAACAGTAAGCAATTGTTTGGAGATACGTATGATGTCTGCCCCACAAACAACAAAGAAATGGTATCCCATCGCGCGGAGGGGTATTATTATGTCCCTGGTGCTTTCAGCAAAGACAATAAATTGATGCAAGGTTCAGAATATAACATTCGACGGGATATTTACCACTGGGGTCCGGTAAGTACCGTCATGAAAGTTTTCGATGATTTTTTAGAATGGGATGGACAGGGTATCTATGAATGGAACGGTATTTCGAATTTACAAAAACCTTACGTTGGTCATTCTGTTGTTATCGTGGGGTGGGGAACAGCAGCAGAAGAAAACAATACCCCCTATTGGATTGTGCGAAATTCATGGGGTGCAGAATGGGGTAATAAAGGCTATTTTAAAATGAAACGAGGTACTAACAATTGCGAAATTGAAGAGAATGTATTTGTCTGTTACCCTTCTATACCTGGTATACGCTTATATTTGGAATATCCTATATTGTATCACATGGATGATTATGTCATCCGCGGTCTTTGGGGTATCTATGACAATGGCATCAAATTAACTACTAAAGAGAAGTTAATTTTGAAAAAGATTGACGGTACGGATACATCGACCGCATTTCTTTATAACCCGCAATACTGGGTGGACTTTTCAAAAATGATTGCTGGTGATGATTCGACGTTTCATTATATGGTCCCTTCAATAGATGAGGGTTACACTGACACAAAAACCGACAAATTGGACCAGTCATTATCTGTTATCATCAATATATTACTTGTGATAATTGCTCTGAAGATATTTATCAGTCTCTCCTCACCACGGTAATGATTTCAGTCAAATCACCCTCCACGTAACCATACTTTTCATACCATTTTGCCCCCAAAACGCTCTTCATGAGTTCCGTTTCGTCTAACGTCATCATACTGGGATGTAAACCAGACTTGATACTCTCTTCGATATACAACACAGCATCTTTCATGAATGGCGGGATGACATTGCTGTTGTCAATTATAGTACTCGTCTCGTAATCCACATCTTTATAGAACGACTCTCCCATCTTAGCATACTTATCTCGATCGCTTTTGGACATGGCTTCCATGGCAGATTTGACCATATCATTATTCCACAGAGAACCTGAAATGACAGGGGAAGATGGAGGCGCGCTTGTTTCAGTTTTTTTCATATTATTTTATGACAAAACGCAATTCTATAAATAAAATTAATTATACGGTCACAATTATGATCGATATAGAGACAGATACAACGATGTGCGAACAGCAGAAGAGGTACTATGTGATATTCTCCTACAGCGAACGAGATGCGGAGATATACAAAGATACAGAAGTCAATGTTCTGGAGTTTATGTACGAAAAGTCGAAGAAATACGACATGATACCAAGGCGTGCGGATGAACCAATTGAAGATATCGTTGCACAGAGAAGGTCCAGAGAGTTCTATTCCTTGTTTACTTTGAATGATTTGTGTGTTTTAGGGTATTAAAAAGAAATACATATGAAAAATAAAAACGATGTTATATTTCTATACTGTCACATCACCTGAGCAAATACACCTCTGTAACTCACTGAAGGAATCATTGGCGCGATTTGGTCATGACCTGACCATCCTTCCGCTATACAGTAAGAATAACTTTAGTAAATTGAACATCACTTATGTATTGCAAACAACAGACTATAATGATGACGACATTATTGTAGTGTGCGATGGATTTGATGTGGTGTGTTGCACCAATCCCGACAAAATCGAGGCGTATATGGCAAAGAATAAGGATACCGTGGATATACTCATCAGTAGTGAGAATATGTTTGGAAATAATTTGATCTGTATCAAAGAATATTATGACAAATATAATGAGAAATCAGGAACGAGCGGGAAATATCTGAACTCTGGTGTCATTATTGGCAGGGCAAATAAACTGAAACAATTTTATTCTGATGTTTATGATAATGTAGAAATCATCAGGAAACAATATATTCCCGCCGACCGTCAGGAGAATACCGGCGACCAGACATTTATTATCGATTATTTATATTTAATCGATTTCATGGGAAATTCGAAATTACCCTACAAAGTTTGTATTGATATGCACGACGATCTCACATTTACAAATACAGTAATAGAAAGAAATTACAATATTTGTGATTATGTTTTTATTCACACGTGGGGAATTTATATCGCCGATCCAAGTTATAGGTACATCCGCGACCAACAGTACAAGAAATGGTGTGATATCAATAGCCAATTAAAGATTGATATCGTGTAGAAATAAAAATAGGAATGAGTGATATAACGAAATTGCAGACTATGAAGGAGGTGTTTGAGTACATCGAGGCGAAACATCCGGGGTGGATTATTGGTATGTACACGGGTTATAGTGGCGATTACCCCGAGCTACATGATAACTGGATGAAACTATGTCGAACGTTCAAGGCAAGACCTCAACAAATTGTCTTAATAGAGAGACTGGAATTAGATGATCATTTCACTTTCGCGGAGCTCTTGAGTCAGACAGGGTTTGTGGTTAGGACAAAGCATGAATTTCATCCGTGTCAGAAATGTAATTTGATTTTACCCACACGGCAAATATACGAGAAGCTCAAGGAGAATAATAAGCATGTACCCGATGAATGGAGCGATAGTTGCATCAAGTGCTCTTCATTATAGATCAAGTGCATTATCCTTTACAAATTTTATAAACGACGCCGCATCAAAGATCAATGCTGGTAAAGCGTTCTCGTTTCTGTAATCCTTATCGGATTCACATATATACTCATGTATAACGTACTCAAAACAATCTATCTTGTGTTCATGGCGAGGATCGAATCGTCGCTCGGCCTCTGCTAACATTTTCTCCACAAAATCCTTGATTCGGTACTTCATATTTTCCCTGCAGGCTGGTGTCAAGAGGTCCCTCCAGTCAAAGTTTGGCGCGAACTTCTAACGACAGGAGATGTGTGTAAAGGATGAATGATTAGAATGTAAAGAATGTATACGTTCACACGTCAGATGTTTAATGTCCGTCTTACATTATGTTTTCGTTTACTTTTGCGTGGAGGTGGTGGAGGCGGTGAGGGGGGTGAATCATTCTCCCCTAAAACATAAGACATCAGATCAAAATCAATATCGACGATGTTAGTCTCATCGCGACTATGCCTACGTATCCCCGCATTAACATTCATCGTAATTTTTTTTACTCAAAAAAGTAAAAAAATGTTGAGGTGTGGCATTGGACGAAAAAAAAGGTGAAGTGGGACAGAAGTAAATTATGGGCAAAAGTGATTTCATGATCGATAGCATTGCTGATATCGTCAGTTCATCTCATGATGACTGCTATGACGTAATATTCAATTTCGACAACCTCTTCGCCCTTACGCCTCCAACTTCCTCCTCCTCCTCGGCGACGAATGATGAATTAGACAATACGGTCATAGAGTCGCTACTGAAGACAGAGCAGGATGGTTATGTCAAGTCAAACAAGGATGTCGTCACACGAAAGTCACTCAGGAAGAGGACACCTGTTACTTTCTTTAACATACTTCGGAAGGACCCAAAGAAGAAAGGACTTTCTCTTGCCAAATTCAATGAGATTAAGGACGGAATGATCGTAACAGCTAAGAAAGGTGTAGTGCGTATTACTGTACCACCAAAGAAGAGAAAGAGTGTGTAATTTAATTGACCTTATCGCATTATTCCCCTCACCCCACGCGTCCCCCCCTGAGGTCACGCACAGACGCAAATTACGCGTGGGTGAAACACTAATCTACCGCCGTTTTAAGGATCTTCTGGATAAACCAACAGATTTATTCACGATTCGTTTCCGTGACGTGGTTGGTGATTTCTTCTCTTTCTTGAATTCTTTTTTTTTAGAAGAAGGTTCGGGAGGTGGTTGCCACCAATTCTTCCCCACTTCTTTCATCGCATCCATAACTGGTTTCAACTCCGCATCTTTTAATTTATTCAATTGATTCAAGTGCTCCTCAACAGTGATATTATCGCATGCTTTCATTTTTTGCCTTAGCTCATTTACAACGTCATTTCCGGAAATACTGTCTTTGAGACACTCTGACATGTGCTCCGACAAGTCTTTTTTTTCTTCATTGGTAGGTTCCGTTTTGGGAAATACAGATATCAAATCGACAATTTTGACTTTCTTGATATCACTATCGACATGAGATTCATACCTTACTACTCGCGCCTTGGTTTGATTGGCCGATTCTTCATTTTCATGTCGTGTCGTAATGAAAAGTGTCCCTGTACCGAGTAAATTGATACCTTCATTACCAACCCTACTCAACAAGAGATTATCAATTTTGCCCTGATTATACTTGTCTACAATCTCCTGGCGCTCATCGGCATTCGTATTTCCTGTAATAATGTTTACACTCACATGTTTTTGATCCAATTTTTTAAAAATATCCTCCACACCCGTTTCTAAATTGCTGGAAAAAATGACATGTGGTAATGGATATTTGGCTGTATCACTATTTGTCTTAATAATAAAGTCATTCTTTGGTGATATAAACTTCCCATTATTGTCTTTGAATCCGTTGGCGACTTGTTTGTGTAATGACAAACCATTGTTTTTCTTGGAACTAATGATACATGTCCCGCAAAAGTCGACATTCCCCTGACTCAAGAAATAAATCAGTGTCTGTTTCCATGTCATTGGTATCGTCACCGTTTCATGCTCCACATCAGGATAGGAGTTATTGTCCTTCATGTTCTTATTCATCACAGGGTGAAAGTACATTATTTTATCCTTCCCATATTTATTGACCCATGATATGATGTCTCTACTGTTGCTTGGTGGTGGGGTATCAATATTCAAAAACTTTGCCCATATTCTCATTTCCTCTGCGGAATTGACGAGAGGTGTACCTGTCAAGAGATAGAGATTTTTGGCGAAAGACAGTTTCAGTAATGCCCGTTCCATGTTAGGAGTCATATTGCGATAGTGATGTGCTTCATCCACGATAAACACACGCTGAGACATTTTAGATTTGATATAATCGTCAGTGACATTCTCTCCTTCCAGGAATTTGTTTTCGAAATACGAATATCCCATAATCTCTACCTCAAAGGTATTATTCTTCGTATCAAAATCTAATATATTATTGAGCCAGTAATCAATCATGCTTATGGAGCAAACAATACTTATCTTAGGAGGAATCTTGTCCAGGAGAAATAACGCCGAAAGAATACCCAATGTTTTACCGGAACCCATTTCCCAATATAGCAAATAAGATTTAGGGAGATTTTCACGGAATCGTTTCTGGAGAACTTTCTGATGAGGAAGAAAACTCCGGTTAGGTCGGCGCGGGTAAAAGACATCTTTCAATTTACGAGTAAATGGAGGGTTAATAGGTACTTTTGAACCATCTTTATTGTGGCACACGATGGTGGCGTCAACACTGCTACTATTGGTTTTCTTCACAGGATTCCACTTATTGCAGGTTTCAGATATTTTCTTATCCGTGGTTGTGAATGTTTGACTCTCGTTGTAAGGGAAAAATAAAACTTTCTTGTAATTTGAATTGTTAACCAGCAGAGAGCATATGCGTTTGTTCCTCTTGATTTTATCTTCTGATGTTGTAGTGGACATTGACGTTTTTTATTTTATCATTTATTTTTATTTAACTTAAATAGAAATAATGACCTTTTGTGGGTTTCTGCCGACATCCCACATTATTGAAGAATTGATTTATCGAAACAAAATCAGAAAAAACTCAACAATAGAAATTATTACCGCCACCTCGGGAGGAGAATATACATTGAAAAAAAACGATATCAAATCGGATGTGAAATACTTGATTGTTTGTAACTTTGACCCCGTGACGTGTGAGAAATTACTGGATGATATCTTACTTCGGTACGAAAAGGATTACGTTATTATTATAATTTACCACAAGCAACAGTATTGGCTATGGGGAAATACAACTGACATGGAAGATTTGTTCCGCGTACTAAGGGAACGATACATTCAGGTTTTAGATGTCGACCGAATCTGGAGCGTGGAGAATTGGTTTTGCACAGATGACTACTTCAGCGTCATGCTACTTACCAAGTAACGAAGATCCTGATAAGAGCACCATCGGCAGCGGAGAGATTCTGTAATTTAAAAACAATAGTTTGCAAATCCGTGGCCAAGTATCCTATATTTAATAACTGATTTGTACTGTCATAACTAATAAATTGAAAGTTGAATGGATTACTATTCGGCGCCCAGAAACCATCTATGTTTTTCGTAAACACTTCAACGGAAATCAATTCAGTCTTCGGAGGGACTTTGTCCAATTTCACACTAAATCGACCGACTGTTGGGATATCGGTTCCATGAGGTAAAACAGCACGTTGTTTGTAGAAAGGTTTGAAAGCAAGTTGCATGGACTGAGCCATACCCATAACCCCCCCGGTGGTTTTTGCTTGTGCAATGGCTGCTGTCTTTGCTGCATCATCGCTATCCCACGTCAATACAGAAGTTGAAATATTGGAATTTGTAACCTTAAGAGTTGCGGGTGCACTTCCTTTTCCAATATCAATAAATCCACTGTTGATCTCAAACGACTCTTTCTTAATGGTATTGTAATTTCTCAAACTGACGTAATTAGAATCGCACATATTATTTTTGTTTATAGCAAGAATTTTTATATATTTTTTTAATAATCTATCATGTCATCCTCGCCAACAATCAGTGCCGTACCAGTCTCTATCTCTTCATTGAAGTTCTTAATCTTGTACCCCTTCCATTTCAAATTTTCAACCTCACCCCAGAGCTTGAAAAAGTATTCCTTTACTTCATTCTTCACTGGGACTTGATGTCCTGGGAAACCTTCTCGGAACCATTCTCTGAAAACACCATACAATTCCTGAAGAGTAATGACAGCATTGGGGCATTTGGCAATCGTCTCATCCACAAACTGCCGGTAGTTATCGTTCTGCTTCCTATACATCTCGGTCGCAATACGGACTTTTTCCGGTTCAATTCTAACCTTGAGATTTTTGCGATGTTCCAGCAATACCCACGCAAACGCCTCAAGTAACTGTGGTATCTTCTTTCCAAATTCAGTGTCCATAGGGAATCGTTTCTGGAGTAACTGCTCCTCAAACGTCTCCGGGCAAGGTTCACCTGGCTTCACAAATGTCGATTCGAAAGGAATAACACGAATACGATTCCATGTGGCCTTGTCAGCATGATTCTTCATCGCAGGGAGCTTGTTTGTAATGAAAACCAATTTGAATAGAGGTGTGATTTCTCTTGTCGACTTTCCTTTCTCAAACAAATCACGGGCAAAGAAGGTATCATTACCAGACAAACTCTTGAGGTAACCAATATTGATTTGCTCATCACCATCAGGTTCTTCCAAGACAGCCCAACGTACACCACTTCCTGCGCGGGCAAGCTCAGGATTCGCCGCACCATTGGATGTTTTCTTACCTGTAATCAATGTTGTGCTAAACTTGATGGCCAATTCACCCAGCATTTTTTCAAAGATACTTTGTGTAACAGATTTTCCATTGTCACCCTCACCGGTCCAGAAGATGACAACTTTTTGATGGTTACCACCCACAAAGACGTCACTGGCTTGGTCCATAAAGTACTGTCGCACGGATTTATCAGGAAAGACTTTCTCTAAGAAGTCATAGACAGCAAATACTTTGTCGTCTTTCTCGTCAAATTTTTCATAATTAATGGGCATAGCTTTGCTCAAATAATCCTCGGGCTTACCGTCGCGAAATTCATTGTTCTTGAGATCATAGACACCATTCTTGAAGGCAATGAGGTACGGATTCGTATCTAACGCATTTTTGAAATTCTTGTTGTAGAAAACATCACAGCACTCCCGCATAATGTTACTTTTGTAGTTGGACATTTTACATTGCGCAATGATTTTCGCCGTCCGCTTGATATTCTCCTGCCAGTTCTTGTCATTCTTGTCCGCGTTGCTACCATCAGCAAAGAATTTCCCGCCAAGTTTTTCAAACTTCTTGACAATTTCCTCCGAGATGTGCTCCCTAAGAAAGACACCCTCCTCGATTTCCTCCCACTTGTGCTCACGGAATTGATACCATGTTTTACTACTGATGCTGGAGCAGACAAACTCCGTGCCATAGTCTTCATAGAGCAACCGCGCGATATCGTGATGGGAACCATCCAAGGCATTCTTCAGATGTTTCTCCCCCTGTCGGGATTTAAACTCGGCATATTCCGTCGGGCTATCAATAGAAGCATAGTACTTTAAAGTCCCTAAGGTTAAA
>Ga0214919_10012961_pt1 | contig 10166 bp, 9 predicted proteins | sample LL1503_MetaG_FD_177994 | JGI IMG/M metagenome (GOLD analysis project Ga0214919, IMG submission 177994) | Freshwater microbial communities from Lake Lanier, Atlanta, Georgia, United States - LL-1503 | ecosystem: Environmental > Aquatic > Freshwater > Lake | place: USA: Georgia | collected 2015-03-15 | reverse complement strand
CAGCCCTAGCGACAAGAGCAGCTTGTCAGTCATCTGCCAGCGATCTTCGATGTACTGAGCGGTCTGTTCGACCGAGGGGCTCGACTTGGTGTTGACGAAGATCTGCTGGACGTAATAACCCTGTTGGGCCAACGCGTTACCCGTGACCGAGTTCGGCGCGGCGTACCGGTCGACCGGGCTGGCAGGGTTGGTGGCCTTCAGGTAATTCCACAAGAACCCCCCGGTGTAACCGCTACCTGCGGTTGACCGGATGGTGTTCTGATCCACCCCAGCGCGCAGGCTGTGTGCAGCGTTCAGCTTGTACTCGATGTCAACCCGTGCGCCCTGGTTTCGGTCCCGGGCACCGGGTACCAGCAGGCTGCCCGTCACGCCTTGCGGGTGCGCATAGGGTCCGAGTCCGGGTGCTTCGGTGGTTGAATCCGAGCTGACCTGGGGCAGCGACGGATCATAGCCAGCGGGCAATTGCCGGTGGTCGGTCTTGGTCTGGCCCAACACCGCAGTCAGGGTGAGCTTGTCGGTCAGGTAGCCCGTGTACTTGACGATGTCGACTTCAGCGCCCTGTTGGGCGGCAACGGGGGTGGGGCCCCAGTTGACATATTTCTGTCCACCGTTTTGCACGTAGGTGCGCTGCAGGGTGGCGTAGTTAAAGCCGTAGTAGCGGCGATCTGAGGTGACCTTGTCGCTGATCTTGGTGTACTCGAGGTGGTGATCTTCGTTCAGATTCCAATCGAGTTTGAGCAGCGAGCGTGGCGTGGAGGTGGTGATCTCGTTCCAGGCGGTCGATTGGGTCGACGCTGCTGCGGTGTAGGTGGCAGACGAGTTAGCACCGCGGATACCGCTAAAATCGGTCCGGTTTTGTTCCGTCGCAAAGTAGAAGAACAGCTTGTCCTTGATGATCGGTCCGCTAACCGACAGCGAGGCTTGCATCGCGTCGGTCTGATTCGACTCGTTATAGACGTAGAGCTTGTTCGCGAGCGTCGTTCCGTTGTCCGCGTAGAAGATGTTGCGTTGCTTGGCACGCAGCATGTCGGGCGAGAAGGTGTAGCCAACGCTACCCTTCATTTCGTTGCTGCCGCTCTTGGTGACGATATTGACCACGCCCCCTGTCGATCGACCGAATTCAGCGCCATAGCCACCGGTCAGGATCTGCGCCTGAGCGATCGAACCAAAGGGAAGCTGCGAAAAACCGACCTGAGTCAGCGCATTCGTGACCGGGAAGCCGTTGATGTAGTAAGCATTTTCCGACGCGGACGATCCGCCGAAACTCGGCGCGCCGCTGCCGCCGTAGCGCGTGTCACCGCTCGTCGTGCTCGGGGCCAGCTGGATGACGGCGCCCACGTTGTTGCCCACCGGGATTTTCGACAGCTCGGTCGCCGTGAAAATGGTGGTCGACCCCATCTCCGTCATGTCGAGTTTCTTCGCGCCCGATGAAACCACGACGGTCTGCAGCGATGCGCTGAACGACACTTCAACGTTCTGGCTGAGTCGGACTTCGACGTCGTTGTACGTGCTGACGACTTTCCCGCCCTCCACCAATTGAACGGTGTAGAGGCCGACCGGCAGCGAGGTCACGTTGTATTTGCCGCCAGCGTCCAGGGTGATCGAACGCTGGATGCCGGAGCCTTTCTGGGACAACACCAGCGACTTGCCCGCCGCATTGGTGACCGTACCGTAGATACCGCCAGTCGCGTTGGACTGTGCGAAGGCAGAGGGCGCGACGGCCAGCCCAAGGCTGGCAACGCCAAGAATGGAGACGGTGGAACCGAAGGCGCTGCGAACGGCACGGCGCATCAGTGTTTCAGCAAACCGGTTATTGGATCTTTTCATGGTATTTCCCCGAGGGTATTCATCAATCTGTAAGGAAGTGTATCGACTTTTAATTGGTTGTGAATCCACGCCTCGCGTTGAAACCTTCCCGATCGGCCGTTCGGCAAGCCAGGATTGACAAGGAGGGCTCGTCAATTGAATGCATCCGTTGAATTCACAAGTTCGACGCGGATCGCGAGCAAACCCTGAGCCTGTGGGCTTTTTCCAGGATGACGAGTGTTTGAATGGGGGGATAAGCCGCGAATTTCAGCGGGCTCGACGGTGAAATTTCCCAAATCGGTGTCGGGCACCGGATGTTGCGTCATCGCAACGATGCGCATCCCCGTGTTTTCCCTTGTAAGTAGCGCGGTATCACCTGCGGCCCGCCATCGTCGAGTGATACTTCTCGGCAAGCGTTTGGCGGGATCCTTGCTGATCACCGCCAACGCGACGAACGATCAAAAACTCAGGAGACAGGCATGAAGGTGATTCCGATTCACCGCGGGGCTGAGGAAGTACCCGCGCTCGAAGGCTGCGATGAGGAGAGCGGTGTCGTCCGCAAAGTCGACCTCCCCCTGGTACGGCGGGATTTTCTCAAGGGTTCCGGGATTCTGATGGGGACTCTCGCGTCGGGTTCTCTGGTGGCCAGTCTGGCACCGTCGCACGCCTGGGCACTGGAATTGAAAACGCTGACGACGGCTGAGGGTGAAACCATCATGGCCATGGGCCGGGTCCTCTACCCCCACGCAAAATTGCCCGATGCGGTGTATGCGCTCCTGTCCAAGGCGCTCGATGGCAAGGCAGCTGGTGACGCGGCAGCGGCTAAAACGCTGCGCGATGGCATTGGCCAACTGAACCAGAAAGCGGGTGGAGCCTTTGGGAAGGCCAGCGCCGGGAAAAAGCTCGAGATCGTCAAGGGCATGGAAGGCACCCCATTTTTTGGCATGGTGCGCGGCGAATGCATCACTGCGCTCTATGACAACGACATGGCTTACGCGGTCTTCGGTTATCCGGGCTCGGCATGGGAAAAAGGCGGCTACATCACCCGGGGCTTTCAGGACCTGAAATGGTTGCCCAATCCGCCGGCTGAAGCGAGTCCGCCACCCTATCTGGGTTGAGTCGGCAAGCAAGCAAGGCAAGGCGGGCCTCAGGGTCAGGCGCAGATCAATCAGTACGGAACCATGAGTCCGGAACATTCCGGATCAGTACTCAGGAGACACAAGTGGCAAAGTTTGAATATAGCGATGACAGCGTCGTCGTCGTCATCGGATCCGGTGCCGGCGGCGGCACTCTGGCCAACGAGTTGTGCCAGAAAGGCATCAAAGTCGTTCTGCTCGAGGCAGGTGCCCGTCAGTCGACAGCGAGTTTCATCAACGATGAATGGAAGTCATTTAGCCAACTCGCTTGGCTCGATGCACGCACCACCTCCGGCTCATGGCGGGTCGCCAAGGACTTTTCGGGCCTGCCGGCCTGGATTTGTAAAACCGTGGGTGGCTCAACCACTCACTGGGCTGGCGCCTCGCTGCGCTTTCAGGAGCATGAGTTCCGGGCCAAAACCACGTACGGCAACATCGATGGCGCGAACCTGCTTGACTGGCCCGTGACCTTGCAGGAACTCGAGCCTTATTACGCCAAGGCCGAGAACAAGATGGGCGTGACCCGAACCAACGGGATTCCGGGGCTGCCGGGGAACAACAACTTCAAGGTGCTGCATGCCGGCGCGAAGAAGCTGGGTTACAAGGAAGTCCACACGGGTCGGATGGCGATTAACAGCCAACCTCGCGACGGCCGTGGCCGCTGCATGCAACTCGGTTTCTGTTTTCAGGGCTGCAAGAGTGGCGCCAAATGGTCAACGCTCTACACCGAGATTCCTAAAGCAGAAGCAACGGGCAACCTCGACCTTCGAACCCAGGCCCATGTCACCCGGATCGATCACGACAACTCCGGGAAGGTCACCGCGGTGACCTATATGGACGGTGCAGGCAAGGAGCAGCGCCAGAGCGCGAGGCTGGTTTGCGTCGCCGGCAATTCGATCGAAACACCACGACTGCTCCTGATGTCGGCGTCGGACATGTTCAAGGATGGCCTGGCCAATTCATCGGGGCAGGTCGGACGCAATTACATGCGCCACATGACTGGGTCGGTGTACGCAGCGTTCAAAGATCCGGTGCACATGTATCGTGGCACGACCATGGCCGGGATCATTCAGGACGAGGCTGCCCATAACCCCAAGCGCGGTTTTGCAGGGGGGTACGAAATGGAAACCCTCTCGCTGGGGGTTCCGTTCATGGCGGCATTCTTGAATCCGGGCGGCTGGGGTGCCGATTTTGCGTGGTGGATGGAGCACTATGTCCAGACAGCCGGGATGTGGCTCGTGGGCGAAGATATGCCGCGCGAAACCAACCGCGTGACGCTGAACACGTCGGTGAAAGACCAGTGGGGCAATCCGGCACCGAACGTGCATTTTGACGATCACCCGAACGATATCGCTATGCGCAATCACGCGTTCAAGCAGGGTGAGGATGTGTACAAGGCGGCAGGCGCGATCAAGACCTTCCGCACGCCCCCGTATCCGTCAACCCACAACATGGGCACGTGCCGGATGAGCGATAAGGCGTCGCAGGGTGTCGTCAATAAATGGGGTCAGACCCATGATATTGACAACCTGTTTATCAGCGACGGCAGCCAATTCACCACGGGTGGCGCGGAAAATCCAACCCTCACGATCGTGACGCTGGCGATTCGCCAGGCCGACTATATTGCCAAGCAGATGACCGCGCGGGCGATTTGAAGCCTGGTTTCGGATAGATCTTTTCTCTGGATCCCGGGCCGCGAGGCCCGGGCCTCATGGAAGTCGCACTGTGGGACTACGATGTGTGAATACTTTGTGACCGCCGACCCCATCCAGTACGAGCAGCGCACCCGGACGATGCGCATTCGTGGTGTGCTGACGAGCTTGCGACTGGAAAATATGGTTTGGGACATCCTCGCTGAGATGGCCGAGGCAGAGAAGTGCACGACCAACGCCTTGATTTCCCAGTTCCATGACGAAATTCTTGCGTACCGGGGCGAAGTGCCGAACTTCGCCTCGTTCTTGCGCGTGACCTGTATGCGTTATCTGCGACGCCGGGTCTCCGAACTCGAGTTACAACCGATGCAGGATGGTCCGGACCCGTCCGGCGGGCTACCGGCGCCAGCGCCAAGGACGCTGGCCACTGTGCGCCACGTAAAGCGCGAGCACATGGCTGACCTGGCCGAACCCGTCTTGATGGCGGTTGGGCGTTAGTCCTGACGCTTTCCTGAGATTGGTCCGACCCTAACGTTTGCCTGAACCCTGAACTTGGAGCTTGTTTGCAATGACCTTTGAGACTGAACATTACCCCGGGGTTTGTGCCCAACCGTCCGCAGCCTCGAACGGGTTTGTCTTCAACCACTCGATGGTCCGGATCAAGGATCCTGCGGTGTCACTGGATTTTTACACCCGAATCCTGGGGATGCGGGTGTTACGCAAGCTGGATTTTCCGGAGATGAAGTTCACGCTGTACTTCCTGAATCGTCCGATTGAGGGCGAGTCAGTTCCGCAGGACACGGGTGAACGAACGGCGTGGACATTTGCCCAGCGTGGCATTCTGGAACTCACCCACAACTGGGGTACCGAGACCGATCCGGAATTCAAATACCACGACGGCAACGCTCAGCCGCAGGGATTCGGCCATCTGTGTTTTTCGGTCCCGAATCTGGCCGCCGCGGTGGCCTGGTTCGATGAAAACCAGGTTACCTATGTCAAGCGGCCCGAGCAGGGCAAGATGAAGGATGTCGCCTTTATCAAGGATCCGGACGGTTACTGGATCGAGATTGTCGAGCCCGCGCTGCTCAAGCAATTGGGCAATCCCGCACCCGTCTGACCCCTATCGCCTTCGAGGGATGGACCGTCCTCAAGGCATCGATCGTTATCAACGGATCGATCGTCCTCGGGGGCGATCCTGGCGGCCATCACCGCTCGACGTTGGGGGGTCAGACCTTTCGGCCGGCGCGCTGCTGCCAGGCGAATAATTCGCCCACGATCCCTTTGCGGAAGGCTACGACACAGAACACGAAGATCGTGCCGATGATCACCGTAACCCACGAGCCAACCCGATCGGCCAGGAAGTTTTGCAGGCCGATGATGGCAAAGGCCCCAACCACCGGTCCAGCAAAGGTACCCATGCCACCGAGCAAGGTCATCAGGACCACTTCACCCGAAAGCGACCAATGCGCGTCCGACAGGGTGGCGAAGCCTAGAACCAGGGTTTTCATCGAACCCGCCAGTCCAGCCAGACCGGTTGAAAGCACAAATGCGAGCAATTTGTATCGGTCGACGTCATAACCCAGTGAGATCGCTCGCGGTTCATTTTCCCGGATCGCTTTGAGAATTTGACCGTAGGGCGAATGGACAACGCGGATCACAAACAGGTAGACGGCAACGAATACCGCCAGGACGACAAAATACAGGACGGTGTCGTTGGCCAATGGCAGCAAGCCGAACAGTGCGCCCCGAGGGACCCCTTGCAAGCCATCTTCACCGCCGGTGAAGGGCGCTTGTAACCAGACGAAGTAAATCATCTGCGCCATGGCGAGGGTGATCATGGCGAAATAGATGCCCTGTCGCCGGATGGCAATCAGTCCGACCACACCGCCGATGGCTGCTGCGAATAGCGTTCCGCCCAGCACGCCCAATTCGGGCGACCAGCCGGCGGTACGCACGAGCCATCCGGTGCCATAGGCTGCGGCCCCCAGGTAAGCCGCATGGCCAAACGAGAGAAGCCCGGTAAATCCAAGCAGGAGATTGAAGGCACAGGCAAAAATAGCAAAACACAGGGCCTTCATCATGAAGACGGGGTACAGCCCAATGAACGGTGCCGCGATCAGGGCGCCCAGTCCAAGAATCGGGGCCACGCGCAAGAGCAGCGATGCTGAATTGGCCGTCGTGGAACTCATGGCTACTTCTCCTTGCCGAACAGACCGGCTGGGCGAACGATCAGCACAATGGCCATGATGACGAACACAACGATGCTCGATGCTTCGGGGTAGAACACCTTGGTCAACCCTTCAATCAGGCCAAGCGCCAGACCGGTGATGATCGAGCCGAGAATTGAACCCATGCCGCCAATCACAACGACTGCGAAGACTACGATGATCAGGTTGCTGCCCATCAAGGGCGTCACCTGGATCACGGGCGCCGCCAGCACGCCGGCAATGGCTGCCAGCCCTGCGCCCGCGCCGTAGGTGAGCATCACCATCAGGGGAACGTTAATTCCGAATGCCTGGACGAGCGCCGGGTTTTCCGTCCCCGCACGCAAATACGAGCCCAACCGTGTCTTCTCGATCAAAAACCAGGTCGACAGGCAAACCACGAGCGAGGCCAAAACGACCCAGGCGCGATAATTCGGCAGGATCATGAAGCCCAGGTTGGTGGCGCCCTGCAGCAGTTCGGGCACATTGTATTGCTGACCCGAGACGCCAAACTGTTCTCGAAATAAGCCTTCGGCAATCAATGCAAGCCCGAAGGTCAGCAACAAGCCATAGAGGGGATCGAGTTTGTAGAGTTGCTTGAGCAGGGCGCGCTCGATCAGGACACCCAGCGCTCCGACCACCAGCGGTGAGACGATGAGCGAAACCCAGTAATTCAATCCAAACACTTCGAGCCCGATCCAGGCAACGTAGGCGCCGATCATGTAGAGCGCGCCGTGGGCGAAGTTCACGATACCCAGAAGTCCAAAAATCACCGCGAGCCCGAGGCTCAGCATGGCGTAAAAAGACCCGTTGACCAGCCCGAGCAGCAGTTGCCCGAGAAAAGCCTGGAGGGGGATACCAAAAATGTCCATCGTGTTGTCTCAGGCGAGACCAGCGCGCGCTACAACGCCTGACCCGGACGCTCGGTCCGGGCTCAGGCTGGCCGCGAGGTTCAGTCCCGCTTTACTTCCAGAGTGCGCACTTTGAGTCAGCCTTGGTGGTCCAGGCCTCTTCGCCTTTAATGGTCTGGACGACGTTGTAGTAATCCCAGGGCTCGGTCGATTTGTCCGGAGATTTGACCTGCATCAGATACATGTCGTGGACCATCCGGCCGTCCCCGCGAATAAAACCGCCTTTCGCGAAGATGTCGTTGACCTTGGATTTTTTGAGTTGGGCCAGCGTTTTCTCGACTTCATCCGTACCGGCGGCCTTGACCGCTTGCAGGTAGTTCAGCGCTGCCGAATAGTCGCCAGCCTGCACCGAGGTCGGCATGCGTTTCATTTTTTCGAAGTACTTGCGGCCCCAGGCACGTGTTTCTGCGTCCCGATTCCAGTACCAACTGTCGGTCAGATACATACCCTGGGTATTTTTCAGACCAAGCGCGTGAATGTCGCTGATGAAGACCAGCAGGCCGGCCAGTTTCATCGTCTTGGTGATCCCGAATTCGGCCGCTGCCTTGATCGAGTTGATCGTGTCGCCGCCGGCATTGGCCAGGCCCAGGATGTCTGCTTTGCTGGATTGGGCCTGGAGCAGGAAGGAGGAAAAGTCACTCGCCGACAGCGGATGTTTGACCGAGCCAACCACATTGCCCCCGGCGGCCTTGACGACAGTCGTGGTGTCATTTTGCAGGGCGGCGCCAAACGCATAGTCGGCCGTCAGGAAATACCAGTTTTTTCCGCCCGCTTTCACGACGGCATTACCGGTCCCTTTGGCAAGAGCCACCGTGTCATAGGCCCAGTGAATCGTATAGGCGTTGCACTGCTCATTGGTGAGCGCCGAGGTGGCGGCACCGACCGAGATAAAGACCTTCTTTTTTTCTTCCGCGACTTTGGCCATGGCCAGACTGGTGCCCGAGTTGGAACCGCCAATCAGCATGTCCACGCCTTGCGTATCAAACCATTCGCGGGCCTTGGCTGCGGCCACATCTGCCTTGTTCTGGTGATCTGCGTAGAGCACTTCGATTTTCTTGCCGGCGATTGCACCGCCCATATCGGCCACCGCCATGCGGATCGCCTCGACACCGCCAGGACCATCGATATCCGCATACAGACCGGACATGTCGGTGATCAGACCGATCTTGATCACATCGCCAGAAAATTGGGCGTGTGCCGGTCCGACTGCGCCGAGCAGGCTGGCCGACGCGAGTGCGCAGGCTGCGCTGAGCTTCTTGAGTTTGAACATTGCGAAATCTCCGTTGGAATGATTTGTCAAAATAGCGCTAGACGCCAAGGTAGTCATGGAGCGCTGCCATCTGACCGGGTAACTCGGCCTGACGAAATTCCTGAACCACCTCGCCATGCTCCATGACGAGAAACCGGTCAGCGAGGGGTGCAGCGAACCGAAAATTCTGTTCCACCATGACAATCGTGTAGCCGCGTCGGCGCAGCATGGTGACCATCTCAGCGAGTTTTTGTACGATGACCGGCGCCAGACCTTCCGAAATTTCATCGAGCAGTAACAGCCGGGCGCCCGTTCGAAGAATGCGGGCGACCGCCAGCATTTGCTGCTCACCGCCAGATAATCGTGTGCCCTGACTGCCGGCGCGCTCAAGCAGGTTTGGGAACATGGTGTAAATCTCGTCGATGCTCATACCGCCCTCGGCAAGCACGGGAGGCAGCAACAGATTTTCCTCGGCCGAGAGGCTCGAAAAAATACCGCGCTCCTCCGGGCAGTAACCGATGCCAAGTCGCGCGATCCGGTGTGTCGATAGATCGATCGTCTCCTGGCCATGAACCTTGATCGAACCCTTGCGACTACCGATTAACCCCATGATCGCACGCAGGGTACTGGTCCGCCCGGCGCCGTTTCGGCCGAGCAGGGTGACCACCTCGCCTTCATCAACATGGAAATTGACACCGTGCAAGACGTGGGACTCACCGTACCAACCGTGCAGATCGGTGACTTCCAGGAAGCGGGATTGACTCATGGGTGGACTTCTCAGTGAGCGCCCTGGAGTTCGGTCTGGACCGTGCCCATATAGGCTTCAATGACCGCGGGATCCTTTGAAACCTGTTCGTAGGGGCCCTCGGCCAGGGTGGCGCCGCGCTGTAATACCGTAATCGTATCCGCGATGCTGGAAACAACACTCATATTGTGTTCCACCATCAGAATGGTTCGATTTTTCGATACCTTTTTGATCAACTGCCGGATGCGGTCAACGTCCTCCAGACCCATGCCCTGGGTGGGTTCATCGAGCAGCATCAACGTGGGTTCCATCGCCAGTGTCGTCGCGATTTCCAGGGCGCGCTTGCGCCCATAGCTCAGTTCAACAGCCGTCAGGTGCGCCGTCGTCTCGAGGTCAACCGCCTTGAGCAGCGCCATCGCCTGATCGTTGAGCGGGTGGAGCGTTTTTTCTGAAGTCTAGAAAT
>Ga0214919_10012960_pt1 | contig 10166 bp, 9 predicted proteins | sample LL1503_MetaG_FD_177994 | JGI IMG/M metagenome (GOLD analysis project Ga0214919, IMG submission 177994) | Freshwater microbial communities from Lake Lanier, Atlanta, Georgia, United States - LL-1503 | ecosystem: Environmental > Aquatic > Freshwater > Lake | place: USA: Georgia | collected 2015-03-15 | reverse complement strand
ATTGTGGGTGGTCTCGCTGAATTGGTTTTTTTCAAGCAGCAGCGGACCATTGGCTTGGGTCACGCCGCTGTGCGGTGCATTCAATGCCTGTTGTGCATCTTTGCCTTGGTGCAGCATGGCCCACAAACTTTGGCTGGTGAAATGGATGATCATTGCGCCGCCCGGACTGCCCATGTTGATCATCAAAGGTGAGCTTTCGGCGGGAGAGGGGCGGTCTGCAAACACCATCAGCGGGTTCATGGAGGATCGAGGTCGTTTGCCTGCTTGCAGTCGATTGGCGATCGGTAAGCCTTGGGTGTCGCGGGGAACGAAGCTGAAATCAGTGAGTTGGTTGTTCAATAAAAAACCGCCACGTGGCCCGGGACTGACCATGATGCGCGCGCCAAACCCGCTTTCAATCGTGGTGGTCATGGACACGGCATGGCCTTTTCCATCGATGATGCTGATGTGGCTCGTGCCATGCTCGGTTTGGGTCGGCATCGGAGCATAAGCTGCTTGGCTTGAATCCGGCGAGCCGGCTTCGGCTTTGCCTAGGCGTTGCTGTCCAATCAACGAAGCACGTTGCTGCAGATAACGCGACCCCAACAAGCTGTTCCAGTCAGTCGCAGGCGCTTGGACAAAAGATGGATCGCCGATGAACACCGCCCTGTCAGCGAAAGCCAACCGAGCTGCTTCGTTGTAGTCATGCAACCACTCGACGCTGCCCATGTCGCCTTGGATGGAAGGCCGGTGTGCAAGCATGCCAAACAGTTGGCCCGTGGTGATCAACCCAGAGGAGGGTGGGCCCACGCCGCAAATGTTCACCGTTTGAGTGGGGCGGGTGGCTGTGTGTGGGAAGCACATGGCGTCTCGCACCACAGGGCGGTACTTTTGCATGTCACCCATGGTCAACAAGCCCGGGTTGGTCGCATGCAACTGCACCTTGTCGACGATGCGTTGCGCCAATGCGCCGGTGTAAAACGCGTCAGCGCCTTCTTTGGCCAACATGCGAAACACTTGGGCCAACCCAGGGTTGGTCAACACATGGCCCACAGGCAGTGGGGTACCGTCAGGGTTGAAAAAATACGCCACCGCTTGGGGGTCTTTGAGCAAACTGGGTTCGGCTTTGAGCAAGCTGTGTAGCCGAGGGCTGATGGGAAATCCTTTGTCGGCCAATTCAATGGCTGGTTCAAACAATGTTGCCCACGGCAAGCGACCATGTTGTTGGTGCGCGAGGGCCAACATCCGCAGCAAGCCCGGCACACCGACAGCACGGCCACCAGCCACCACCTCTTGAAAAGCCAAGGGCTTGCCGTTGAGCATGAACAAGTCCGGCGGCGCCAGCACCGGGGCGGTTTCGCGACCGTCGAGCACTTGCAATTGCCGCCCATCGTGGTGCAGTAAAAACGCGCCACCGCCAATGCCGCTGGATTGCGGCTCAACCAAGGTCAACACCATTTGCACGGCAATTGCCGCGTCCACAGCCGAGCCACCCGCCTGCAAGATGCGGTAGCCCGCGTCGCTGGCCAGTGGATGCGCTGCGGCAACGCCGCGTTGTTTCAAATGCCAACCTGGTTTCTTGGTCCAGCCACTGCCAGATTCAGGTTGTACGGCCGCTCCTGTTTGGGCCATCGCCATGGACGCAAACAAACACCCAGTGATCGGCGCAGCCCAACGAACCAGCCAAGCAGGCACAAGACACAAAGAAGAAAGATGCATGCTTGGCTTCTCTTTGTTACTTGGGTGGAAGACGAATGGCGCCATCCAAGCGGATGACTTCCCCATTGAGCATGTCGTTGTCCAAAATGTGCATGACCAGTTTGGCGTAATCGTGTGGCGTACCCAAGCGAGAAGGGAAAGGCACCCCTGCAGCCAATGCGTCTTGCACATCTTTGGGCATGGAGAACATCATCGGTGTGCCAAAAATACCTGGTGCGATGGTCATGTTGCGGATGCCCAATTTGGACAAATCGCGTGCGATAGGCAAGGTCATGCCCACGATGCCGCCTTTGGAGGCCGAGTAAGCCGCTTGACCAATTTGACCGTCATACGCAGCCACTGACGCGGTTGAAATCAACACACCGCGCTCACCGGTGTCTTCAGGGGTGTTGGTGCTCATGGCTTGGGCTGCCAAGCGGATCATGTTGAAACTGCCGATCAAGTTGATGTTGATGGTGCGTTGAAAACCCGCCAACACATGAGGCCCTGATTTGCCAACCGTGCGCTCTGCGGTGGCGATGCCCGCGCAATTGATCAACCCCGACAGCTTGCCCAGGCTTTGCGCTTTGCCGACCACGGCAGCCGCTTGTTCTTCGTTGGCCACATCGCAATGCGTGAACACGCCGCCGAGTTCTGCGGCGATGGCTTGGCCTTTTTCATCTTGCATGTCTGCGATCACGACTTTGCCGCCGTGTTGTGCCAATAAACGGGCGGTGCCTTCTCCCAAACCCGATGCGCCGCCGGTCACGATAAATACATTGTTTTTGATTTGCATAAAAGCCTTTCGATGAAAAATCTGCGGTGTGCGCAGATCTGAGCCAAAAGATTATGGCAGTGAACTCCTGCCACAATTCCACCCTTGACTTTGCCCTGAGAAACCATGACTTTCCTTCGTAAAACCTTCTCCCTGTGCGCGGCTTTGCTGATGGTCGCGTGTGCCAGCGTTCCGCCACCGACGGTGCCCCCTGTTCAACCGCCGGTCGTGCAAACCCCTGCGCCGAAAAAAATTCCCAAGCTCGGCTTGGCTTTGGGTGGTGGCGCAGCGCGTGGGTTTGCACACATCGGGGTGCTGCAGGTGCTGGAAGAAGAAGGCATCAAGCCAACGTTGGTGGTCGGCACATCGGCGGGCAGCGTGGTGGCGGCTTTTTACGCCAGCGGTAAAACGGCAGCGCAACTGCAGTGGTTGGCGGACACCATGGACGAGTCCCAGTTCACCGATTGGGCCAACCCTTTCACAGGGCGAGGCATGTTGCGCGGTGAGGCCTTGGGCAAATACGTCAACAGCCAACTCAACGGCATGAAAATCGAAGACATGAAAATGCCTCTGGGCATTGTGGCCACCGATTTGCGTACTGGCGACGGCATATTGTTTCGCCGCGGGGACGTGGCCACAGCAGTGCGTGCTTCCAGTGCCGTGCCCTCGGTGTTTGAACCGGTGCGAATCGGCGGCAAAGATTATGTTGACGGTGGACTGGTGTCGCCGGTGCCGGTGCGCTATGCCCGAGAAATGGGGGCCGATGTGGTGTTGGCCATTGACATATCCAGCCGCCCCGAAGACGCCAAAACCAGCGATGTACTCAAAGTGTTGTTGCAAACCTTCAGCATCATGGGCAAGAGCATCAGTCAATTGGAATTGGCGCAAGCCGACGTGGTGGTACGTCCTGCTTTGCCCGATGTGGGTAGCGCCGAGTTCTCAGCCCGAAAGAAAAGCATCGAAGCTGGACGTGCGGCCATGAAACAGGCCTTGCCGCAATTGAAGGCGTTGCTGGCCCCGTGAAGCGTTGGCTCAAAGCCAGACGCTTTGGCGCATAAAAAAAGGCCCGCCTTGTGAGCGGGCCTTGTAAACGGATCCCTGAACCTGTGTTCCTGAGGACCCGAGGAGACAATCTTCAGGTCAAATCAACGCTTGCGTGAAGCAGGCTTGGCAGAGGTTGTCGCAGTGGCTGTGGTGGCCATCGCGTGCAAATTGGCTTCAGCAGCTTCAGTGGCTTGTTTCACCGCTTTTTGAACGCTTTCGATGGCGGTCTGGCTGGCAGAAATGGCGGACTTCATCATGGCCACGGCGCTTTCAGAACCAGCAGGTGCGTTTTTGGACACGGAGTCCACCAAGCCGATCACGCTTTTTTGAGCTTCAACGGCTTTTTCTTCAAAAGCGTGGCTGAATTCTTTGCTGGTGGTGGAAGCGATGTCATACACATGGCGGCTGAAAGCAACGGCTTTTTCGCTCAGGGGTTGCAGGTAGCCAGCTTGCAGGGCCATCAATTCTTGGATGTCTTTGACATTCATGACGGCGTGGGCTTGAGATTGTGTGTCGGCCATGGCGGCTTTGGCGGCGGCCATGTTCAGTTCCACCATTTTTTCAACGCCGGAGAAGGCTTTTTCGGTCAAACCGAACAGGGTCTCCATGTTGGCTTTTTGGGCGGCGATCAATTGTTCTGCGGTCATCATGGCTATTTCCTTCAAGTAGGTTTAAAAAGAATCACTCTGTGGACTGCACCGCATGAATGTTGCGCCGCAGCATGGTTTGAAGTATAGGGTTTATCCTAGTCATTTCAAGCCTTTTTTGTTGCAATGCAACAATTTAGACTCGGTTACCTAAAACCCGTAGAAACTCGAAAATCCTTAAAAATCAAATAGATACAGTAATATCCTGCGCAATGAATATATTTTTTGCCGCCACAAGTTTGCAAACGCTGCCGGCGGGGCACCGGTTTCCGATGGGCAAGTACGAATTGTTGCGGCAACGGCTGGCGGCCGAATTGCCTGAATTGAACTTGCAGTTGGCCGACCCGGCCACCGACGGTGAGTTGGCGCTGGTCCACACACCTGCGTACGTGCAGGCAGTGGTGCGGGGGGAATTGAGTGCAGCAGCGCTTCGGGAAATCGGTTTTCCTTGGTCCGAAGGCATGGTGGAGCGGGCGCGTCGATCGGTGGGTGCCACGGTGAGCGCCGCAAGAACGGCCATGCAACACGGTGTGGCGGCCAATTTGGCGGGCGGCACACACCATGCCTACGCCGACAAAGGCAGCGGCTTTTGCGTGTTCAACGATGTGGCGGTAGCCGCGCGCCTGATGCAGGCCGAGGCCGCGAGAACACGTAAACAAGCCTTGCAAGTGGCGGTGATCGACTTGGATGTGCACCAAGGCAACGGCACGGCCCACATTTTTCGAGAAGACCCGTCGGTGTTCACGCTGTCTTTGCATGGCGCCAAAAATTTCCCGTTTCGCAAAGAGGCAAGTGACATCGACATGGAGTTGCCTGATGGCTGTGCCGATCAAGCCTATTTGGCGCATTTGCAAGACGCGCTGGCGCAACTGGACCAACGTTGCTCACCAGGGTTGGTGTTTTATTTGGCAGGTGCGGATCCGCACGAGGGTGACCGCTTGGGTCGCTTGAAATTGAGTTTCGCGGGTTTGCAGGCGCGAGACCGAATGGTGTTGGATTGGGCATGGCACAAGCGCATTCCCTTGGCCATGGCCATGGCAGGTGGTTATGGCAAAGAAATCGCAGACACGGTACAGGTGCAAATAAATACTTTTTCGCAAGCCTTCACGGCTTGGGAACGCTGGCAAAATCCACAGCCATGACATCCTCTGCCTCGCGTGCACAAGCGCTCAACCGATCTGCCTTTCGTTGCTTTCGCGATATTTCGACGCGCTGGATGGACAACGATGCTTATGGGCATGTCAACAACGTGGTTTACTACCAATGGTTTGACACCGCGGTCAATGCCCATTTGATCGACAACGGCGCACTGGACATCCACCATGGTGAGACGATTGGTTTGGTGGTTGAAACCCATTGCAATTATTTTTCGCCATTGGCATTTCCACAAACCGTTCAAGTCGGATTGCGTGTGGCGCGCATCGGTTCTTCCAGTGTGCGCTATGAATTGGGCGTGTTTGCCCAAGCTGACGAATGGACAGCGGCACACGGCCACTTCATTCATGTTTATGTCGACAAGGCAACTCGTCGCCCTGTGTCGCAACTGCCTGACGTTTTAAAACAAGTATTGGAACAACTCACATGACCACCGCAGCCACAGTTCAAGAAGCGATCAACACGCGCATGTCTGCACGCGCCTTCACGCAGCAACCGGTCACACGAGAGCAAATTACCGAACTGCTGGCGCTTGCCTCACGCGCACCCTCAGGCACCAACACACAACCTTGGAAGGTGTATGTCTTGCAGGGTGAAACCCGCAATGCTTTGGTTGAAAAAGTCTGTGCCGCGCATGACGAGGTCAGAGCCCATCCGGAAAAAGCAGCAGACTACCGTGAGCCCTACGACTACTACCCTGAAAAATGGGTCAGCCCATTCATCGACCGTCGCCGCGAAAACGGCTGGAGCTTGTACGGCTTGCTTGGCATCACCAAAGGCGACAAAGACAAGATGCATGCGCAGCACCAGCGCAATTACCGTTTTTTTGACGCGCCAGTGGGTTTGATGTTCACCCTCGACAAAGTCATGGGCCGTGGCTCGCTGGTGGACTACGGCATGTTTTTGCAAACCATCATGCTGGCTGCACGTGGCATGGGTTTGCACACTTGTCCGCAGGCGGCATGGAACGGTTTTGGCAGCATCATCCTGCCGCACATTGGTGCAGGGGACAACGAGATGTTGGTCTGTGGCATGGCTTTGGGCTATGCCGATGAATCAGACATCGTCAACACATTTCGCACGCCCCGTGAAACGGTAGCGTCATTCACCCGTTGGTTGGATTGAGCAAGGCTCGCGCATGATCATCACCAGTTTGCTCGACACGGATTTGTACAAATTCACCATGATGCAGGCGGTGCTGCATCAGTTCCCGGGCGCCCAAGTCGCTTATAAATTCAAATGCCGCACGGCTGGCGTGCAGCTCGCGCCTCACGTGGACGAGATACGCAGTGAAATCAAGTCATTGTGCAAACTTCAATTCACTGAGCAAGAGTTGGATTGGATGCGCGCCATGCGTTTCATCAAAAGCGACTTTGTGGATTTTTTGGGCATCTTCCGCCTGAACGAAAAATACATCACGGTCGAAGGCCATGCCGATGGCTCGATGGATATTCAGATCAAAGGACCATGGTTGCACACCATCCTGTTTGAAATTCCTGTTCTGGCCATCGTCAACGAGGTGTACTTTCGCCACTCGCAGCCAGTGCCGGATTACGTGCAAGGCCGCAAGCGCTTGCAAACCAAAATCGAGCAGCTGCAAGCGGTGGATTTGGGTGACCTCAAGATCGCGGATTACGGCACCCGCAGACGCTTCTCCAAGTCATGGCACGAGGAAGTGTTGCGTGTGTTGACGGCGCAATTGGGCGCAGGTCAGGCTGGGCGTTTTGCAGGCACCAGCAATTGTTTGTTTGCCAAAAGTTTGGGCTTGACGCCGTTGGGCACCATGGCCCACGAGTATTTGCAAGCGTGTCAAGCGCTGGGCCCGCGTTTGCGCGACAGCCAAGTGTTTGGTTTTGAAACATGGGCGCGCGAATACCGTGGCGACTTGGGCATCGCCTTGAGCGATGTGTATGGCATTGAACCGTTTTTGCGTGACTTTGACATGTACTTTTGCAAGCTCTTTGACGGGGCGAGGCACGACAGCGGCGACCCGTTCACTTGGGGCGAGCGCATGATCGAGCATTACAAAAACAACCGCGTGGACCCGTTGACCAAAACCTTGATCTTCAGCGATGGTTTGACAGTGCCGCGCACCATCGAGTTGTACCAACGCTTTCGCGGTCGTTGTCAATTGGCGTTTGGCATCGGTACCAACTTGACCAACGACTTGGGCTACGAGCCTTTGCAAATCGTCATCAAGATGGTGGAGTGCAATGGCCAGCCGGTGGCCAAGTTGTCGGACACGCCATCAAAAAACATGTGTGAAGACACCAACTATTTGGCTTATCTGCGGCAAGTGTTTGGCATCGTCTCGCCTGAATTTGAAACCACATCGGAATCGCGCTGAATGAATTACCTCAAGCTTTTGGTGTTGTTTGCTTTGGCCGCCTGTGTCAATTTCGTGGCACCTGACGTGTTGTCGCACATGGACAGTTTGCCTGCCACGGAGGCCACGTTGGCAGCGTCGTTGTGGTGTGTGTCGTTGATGTTGGGGTTTGGTTGGGCTTGCAGCAAATTGGCCACTGGCACGGTGTTTCCCAGTTTCACCTTGCAGCTGTTGGTCGGCATTGTGTTGCACGACGCCTTGCAACCGTTGTCGCTGCAACTGGCTTTGGCGGTGGTGGTGTGCACCGCGTTGGCTGCGTTGATATTGAAATCCGGTGGTGATGAAATTGACCGCAAAGCATTTTTGGCCATTGCTTGGCCGACTTTGTTGATTGCCGTGGTGGGCTATGGCATCACTTTCTTCGTCATGTTCCCGTTGCTGCTTTGGCTGGGGTTGAGTGGCCAGCAAGCGGCTTTGTTGTCAGCCATCATTGGCTCGACCGATCCTGCGGCGCTCATACCGACACTCAAGCAATTGGTATTCAAGCATGTGTATCAGCGTGTGGTGAACCTATCGGTGGCCGAAAGTGCGCTCAATGACGCGGTGGGCGCCATTTTCACGTTGGCCGTGGCAGAGATGGTGCTGGCCAAAACCGACATGAACAGCATGGACTCGCTCACGCAAAACCTGCTCAGTCCTTACAACCTGATGAACTTGGGTCAACAGTTTTTGTTTGGTTGTGTGGCGGGTTTGGTCGGTTGGCTCGTCATGCAGTGGTATGAGTGGTTCAGGCGGCGTGACCATCAACAACAACTGCCTTTGCCTGTGTTTGATTTTGCGCTGCTGCTGTTCATTCCCTTGGCCACTTTTTTGCTGGCGCAAATGCTGCACGGCAACGGATTTTTGGCGGCTTTTGTGGCGGGCTTGTTGGCCAATTTCAACCACCACCAAGCGCATTTTCATGAGGCTTTGCACCAAACAGAAACCCACATCGAGAGCTTGGCCAAGCCCATCATTTTCATGATGGTCGGGCCTTTTGTGTCGCTGCCCATGTTGATGGATACCGCGCTCACCGGTTTGCTGGTGTCGCTGTTGTTCATGTTGGTTGCCAGACCCATTGCTGTGTTTGCTTCGCTGTTGGTGACCAATGTCACATTGAAAGAAAAATTGTTTTTGTGCGTGGTGCGCGAAACTGGCGTGATACCCGTGGTGTTGGCCGTGATCACCGTGTCGCAATTTCCCACCATGACCTTGTTGATGCCACTCACCGCTTGGGTGGTGATTTGGACATTGACCTTGCTGCCTGCCATCACCCCTTGGTGGGCCACCAAACTCAAGATGCTCAACACATGAAACCTGCCATCATCGTTTCACGACCCATCTACGCTGAAGTCATCGACAGACTGCGAAACCATTTCGAGGTCACCGCACACCAAACCGACCCCGAGTGGACACTTGCGGGTTGGACGCAAGCGCTGTCTGCGCACGATGGTGCGTTGACCATGGGCATTGAACCCGTCAACGATGCCGTGCTGTCTGCGTGTCCCCGTTTGAAAATTTGTGCCAACCTGAGTGTGGGCTACAACAATTTCGATGTGCCAGCCATGACCCGTCACCGGGTTGTGGCCACGAATGCACCCGATGTGTTGACCGAGACCACTGCCGATTTTGGGTTTGCGTTGTTGATGGCTGCTGCTCGACGGGTCACCGAAGCGGAACGCTACGTGCGCGCAGGGCATTGGCAAAAGTGGGCATTGGACATGCTGCCCGGCATGGCGGTGCATGGCAGCACGCTGGGCATCATCGGCATGGGCCGCATTGGACAAGCCGTGGCCAGGCGCGGCGCCCTCGGCTTTGGCATGCGGGTGCTCTATCACAACCGCAGTCGTTTGAGCGCAGAAGCTGAGGCTGAATGCCGAGCCAGTTATGTCACCAAGCAAGCCTTGTTAGAGCAAGCTGACCATGTGGTTTTGGTGCTGCCCTACAGCAAAGAATCACACCACACGATTGGCGCTGCCGAGTTGGCCATGATGAAACCCACAGCGACCTTGGTGAACATTGCCCGAGGCGGCATCGTCGATGATGCGGCGCTGGCCCAAGCCTTGTTGTCAGGCCAAATTGCGGCGGCGGGTTTGGATGTGTTTGAGGGTGAGCCCTCGGTGCACCCCGATTTGTTGAAGGCGAGCAATGTCGTGTTGGCACCGCACATTGGCAGCTCGACCCGCGCCACCCGTTTGGCCATGGCGCATTTGGCCGCAGACAACTTGATTGCTTTTTTTGAAAAAGGCACCACGCTCACGCCACTCAACCCAGAGGTGCTGGCCGCGATATGAACAGCGAATGGACCTACCCGATCGTCTTGGGCATCATCATTGGTGCGGCGCTCTACATCATGCGACGGTTTGCCAACCAACCCTCAGCGTCTGGTCAAGCGCTTGAGCAGCTCGAAGAAAAATTGGAGCGACTTTCGCGTGACATGCGTTTTGAAGTCACCGAGAACTTGCGCGGTAACCGCCAAGAAATGTCGCAAAGCATGGCTCAG
>Ga0214919_10012959_pt1 | contig 10166 bp, 10 predicted proteins | sample LL1503_MetaG_FD_177994 | JGI IMG/M metagenome (GOLD analysis project Ga0214919, IMG submission 177994) | Freshwater microbial communities from Lake Lanier, Atlanta, Georgia, United States - LL-1503 | ecosystem: Environmental > Aquatic > Freshwater > Lake | place: USA: Georgia | collected... | reverse complement strand
TCCTAGTTACTTGGTGTAATCCCTAAAAGCGAGTGCATCTTTGAACCGTCTAGAGGCTTACGGCCAATCCTCTCACTTTGGCCCGAATCCCACAAAAGAGGCGCGAAAAAGCCCCTGGCTCGGGTGGGCCAGGGGCTTAGTTCTTTGACCTACCTAGACGTAGGTCTTAAAGACTGAGCCCGCAAAACGGAACAGGGCTGAGACCAATGTGGCATTGCCGAAGAACTTAAATATCAACAAGAAGATTGACGTTATTCCCATGTGTGAAACCTCCTTTCATATTTGGCATTCTGGATGCCCCAAAACTGTGAGAACTACCCCAACCAAAACTCTGTTGATAACTGGCTATGAAAGGTAATCTCTCTATTTATGAGCCAAGACCATGAGTCCTTAGAAAACTTATTGAGCGAAGAACGCACATTTCCTGCCAGTGCCCAGTTTGCTGCAGCTGCAAATGCGCAGCCTGATCTCTATGTTCGCGCTGAAAAAGATCGTTTGGCTTTTTGGGATGAACAAGCACAATCATTGCAATGGGATACAACATGGAATAAGACTTTGGATTGGCAATCTCCTTATGCCAAATGGTTTATCGGTGGAAAATTAAACGCCTCAGTCAATGCACTTGATAGGCATGTCAGCCAAGGTCGCGGAAGCCGTATTGCTTTTCATTTTGAAGGTGAACCTGGAGACACACGCACAATCACCTATGCCGAGTTATTAACTGAAGTTAAGAAAACTGCAAATGCATTAATCGAACTTGGAGTTAAACCTGGTGATCGCGTCGCAATCTACATGCCAATGATTCCAGAGGCTGCAGTTGCAATGTTGGCTTGTGCACGCATTGGTGCACCTCACTCTGTTGTCTTTGGTGGATTTTCTGCAGATGCCTTGTTATCTCGTATTCAAGATGCAGATGCAAAAATAGTTATTACCGCCGATGGTGGATTTAGAAAAGGTGCTGCTTTTGCATTAAAGCCAGCAGTTGATGAGGCGCTTAGAGGTAAACATAATGTTGAAAAGGTTTTAGTTGTGCAACGCACAAAGCAAGAAACCGCCTGGACTAATCGAGATGTTTGGTGGCATGAGATTGTTGATCGCCAATCAAGTGAACATGTGGCAGAAAGCTTTGATTCTGAGCACCCGCTCTTCATTTTGTATACGTCGGGCACCACGGCTAAGCCGAAAGGTATTTTTCACACTACCGGTGGCTACCTAACGCAGGTGGCATACACCCACAAAATGGTCTTCGACATTAAACCTGAAACCGATGTCTATTGGTGCACGGCAGATGTTGGCTGGGTAACTGGTCATTCATACATTGTTTATGGGCCACTCATTAACGGTGCAACACAAGTGATGTATGAGGGAACTCCGGATACTCCACATAAAGGACGAATTTTTGAATTAATTGCTAAATACGGCGTCACTATTTTGTATACAGCGCCAACTCTTATTCGCACCTGGATGAAGTGGGGCGATGAATTTCCTCAAGCACATGATCTTTCATCACTTCGCTTACTCGGTTCTGTTGGTGAACCAATTAACCCTGAAGCATGGATGTGGTACCGAGAAATCATTGGTGGCAACCGTTGTCCAATCGTTGACACATGGTGGCAAACTGAAACTGGTGCAATCATGATTTCACCATTGCCTGGAGTAAGTGCAACTAAACCAGGTTCAGCAATGACTGCCCTTCCTGGAATTAGTGCCAAGGTTGTTGACGATAATGCTGTCGAAGTTGGCAATGGACATGGTGGATATTTAATTCTTGATCAACCCTGGCCATCAATGCTGCGCGGTATTTGGGGCGAGGATGAAAGATATAAAGAGACGTATTGGTCTCGCTTTGAAGGAATTTACTTTGCAGGCGATGGTGCAAAGCTTGATAACGACGGTGCTATCTGGCTATTAGGCAGAGTCGATGATGTTATGAATGTTTCCGGTCACCGCATTTCAACTACTGAAGTTGAGTCCGCACTAGTTTCACATGAATCAGTTGCAGAAGCTGCTGTTGTTGGCGCTGCTGATGCGATGACGGGCCAGGGGATTGTGGCCTTTGTAATTTTGCGTGGAGGAATCGAGCACGCTGATGGAGATGAACTCAATAAAGCGCTACGAAATCACGTTGCTAAAGAAATTGGCGCAATCGCTAAACCACGTCAGATCTTGATCGTGAATGAGCTTCCAAAGACTCGAAGCGGCAAAATAATGCGCAGACTTCTTAAAGATGTGGCTGAAAACCGTGCGGTGGGAGATGCCACAACCTTGGCTGATCCAAATGTTATGAAGTTGATTTCAGAGGGCTTACAGAGCGCAAAATCTGAAGATTAAAGCTTCACACCTAAATACTTAGATGTAAGTGAAATCAAATCAATTTCATTTTTCAGCACGCCAATATGTTTGTGAGCCACGCTTCCATCGGAGGCAATAAACCATGTGACTGGAACTCCCATTCCAAAATATGCCCGTGATTTACCATCAGCATCAAAAAGGTTGGGCCAAGTGATTCCATTGTTTTCTACAAACTTACGGCCATCTTCAAGAGAAGCCTCTTCAACATCAACACCTATGAGTAAAACTTTTCCTTGAGCTTTTTCATAGAATGAACGCAGAATTGGCATCTCTTCTTTACATGGACCACACCAAGATCCCCACACATTAATAATTGCCGGGCCTTTGATTGAATCAATTGTGGCACCAACACCACCATCTAAACAATCAAGAAATAATGAATTTTTGGTTGTGCTACTTGAAATACTCTCACAGGAAACAACTTGTCCAGCTACTTTTTCTGAAGGAGAAGAACAACCGGCAAGTAGCAATACTGCAGCCGCAATAGCTACTCTCTTCATCGAAAGTCCTTATCAGTCTTGACTAACAACTTTGCTTTTGCAATATCCATTTCACCAATACCAACACTTGGGCATATCTTTGCAACAGGGCATGCACCGCAGGCAGGCTTGCGTGAGTGACAGATTCGCCGGCCATGCCAAATCATTCGCTGTGACAAGTTTGTCCATTCCTTTTGAGGAATTAACTCACCAACAATACGTTCCACTTTTACTGGATCCATTTCTTTGGTCCAACCAAAGCGGCGAGATAGTCGACCAAAATGTGTGTCGACTGTGATCCCAGGAATATCAAAGGCATGACCTAAGACTACGTTTGCAGTCTTGCGACCAACACCTGGCAAAGTAATTAATTCTTCAAGAGTGCTGGGGACTTCACCATTAAATTCTTCAACTAATTTGATTCCTATTCCCTTTATATGGCGGGCTTTTGCTCGATAAAAACCAGTTTGAAACACCAGTTCTTCGAGCTGGTGAATATTTGCACCTGCATAGGCTTTTGCGGTTTTATATTTCTTAAAAAGAGCTGGGGTAATAGTGTTAACTCTCTTATCTGTGCACTGTGCGCTCAAGACGGTCGCAACTATTAATTCCAAAGGATTCTTAAAATCTAGTTCGCATCGAATCTCTGGGTAGGTCTTGCTCAAAATTCGATACACAGCCCGAGCCTGTTTTCGGGTTTCACTATCTGCGGGCATGAGGCTAAAGTACTACCCGTGACCATAGATTTAGATGCCGTACACAGAGCACCGCTCTTTACCGCCCTTGATGAAGCCGCTTCGGCTTCTCTTCGCGCGCAGATGGATTTAGTGAAGATTTCCAAGGGAAGCGTTTTATTTGCCGAAGGCGCAGATGGTGATCACCTATATGTAATCGTTGAAGGAAAGCTCAAGCTTGGAACTTCAAGTGGTGATGGACGTGAAAACCTTCTATCTATTCTTGGACCCGGAGAAATGTTTGGCGAACTCAGCCTCTTTGATCCAGGCCCACGCACATCAACTGCAACTGCAGTCACTGATGCAAAACTTTTAAGTCTTGGACAAGCAAAGCTTCTTCCATGGCTTCGCGAGAATCCAGACGTTGCACTTCAGTTACTTGCTCGTTTGGCACAACGTCTTCGCCGCACAAATGAAGCTGTGGGCGATCTTGTTTTCTCTGATGTTCCAGGACGTGTTGCTAAAGCGTTAATTGATCTAGGTGAGCGCTTTGGTAAGAAAACTGATGAAGGTTTATACGTTCACCATGATTTAACACAGGAGGAACTTGCTCAACTTGTTGGTGCATCTCGAGAAACAGTTAATAAAGCCCTTGCAGATTTTGCAGGACGTGGGTGGTTAAAGCTTGATGGACGCGCAGTTTTGATTACAGATTTTGAACGCCTAGTTAAGCGCGGTAAGTAGTTAGTCTGTAATTTCTACTGTCAGTTCAATTTCAACAGGTGAATTCAATGGCAATTCCGCAATTCCCACCGCGCTACGTGCATGCTTTGCACCATCGCCCCAGATTGCTAAGAACAGTTCGCTTGCCCCATTAACAACCACTGGTGCGTTGATATAGCCAGGAACGCCATTGACGTAGCCAACAACTCGAACAATCTTTGTAATCTTGTTTACATCTGCAACAGTTTCAACTGCAGCTAATGCATTGAGTGCACACACCTGTGCTAATTCCTTCGCACGTTCTGGTGTAATTTCTCCATCAACTTTTCCAACTCCGGCCATTTCACCGTTCACAAGTGGAAGTTGTCCGGCAGTGAAAACTAGGTTTCCTGTTCGAATAGCTGGAACATAAGCAGCAACTGGCTTTGCAGCAAATGGTAGTTCTAAACCAAGTTCTTTAAGCTTTGCACGGACATCAACTGGATTCATGCGATCACTCTCTTCATGTAAGCAACTAGCTGTTCGCCAGTTCCTGGTGCCGGAACTACTTGAACGAGTTCCCATCCATCAGAACCCCATGTATCGAGAATTTGCTTAGTTGCATGTGAAAGTAGTGGCACGGTTGCATATTCATACTTTGTCATTTATTTAACGCTGCTTTCACTAGTGCAGAAACCACGCCGCCATCGGCTTTTCCTGCGATTTTTGGCTTTATTGCTCCCATTACTTTGCCCATATCGGCTGGGCCTTTTGCACCAGTTGATGCAATTGCATCGGCAATGATTGCTGCAATGTCTGCTTCACTCAACTGGGCCGGAAGATACTTGGCGATAACTTCGCCCTCACTCTTTTCTAGCGCTGCTTTGTCAGTACGACCTGCAGTTTCAAAAGCTTCGGCTGCTTCGCGGCGCTTTTTAGCTTCGCGAGATAGAACGGTGATTACTTCTTCATCACTCAGCACACGTGCTTCTTTACCAGCCACTTCTTCATTAGTGATTGCAGTAAGAACCATACGAATAGTGCCTGAAGTGATTTCATCGCGACTACGGATAGCCTCTGTTAAATCCTTTTGCAACGTCTCTTTAATGCTCATGCGGTGAACTCTACTGCTAGTAATTCAGCGATCTGGGCTGTGTTTAGGGCAGCGCCCTTGCGTAGGTTGTCGCCACAAAGGAATAGATCAATAGATTTCTTATCATCGAGTGATTGACGCACGCGCCCTACCCAGGTTGCATCTGTTCCGACTGCATCATTAGGGGTGGGAAACTTCTTATTCTCTGGATCATCTAGCAATGTCACTCCAGCAGCTTTTTCAAGAACCTTTTGTGCAGCTTTGCGTGTGACTTCCTTCTTAAATGTTGCGTGAACAGCCAATGAGTGAGTTGTTAAAACTGGAACTCTCACACAAGTCGATGATACCTTGAGTTTTGGCATTCCAAGAATCTTGCGGGATTCATTGCGCACCTTTAACTCTTCAGATGTGTAACCATCCTCTTTAAGTGATCCGGCCCAAGGAATCACGTTAAGTGCAAGTGGTGCTGGGAATGCACCTAAATCTTTAACTAATTTGCGAACGTCACCAGTTTCTTCACCAGCATTAGTTCCTGCCACGAGTGACAGTTGCTCACGCAGAGAGTCAATGCCTGGTTGACCAGCACCTGATGCAGCTTGATATGAAGCAACAACCAGCTCTTTTAATTCAAATTTCTTATTAAGTGCACCCATTGCCACAATCATTGAAAGAGTTGTGCAGTTTGGATTCGAGATGATTCCCTTAGGACGCTTCTTGGCATCTTTTGGATTTACTTCTGGAACAACCAATGGAACTTTTGGATCCATGCGAAAAGCTGCAGAGTTATCGACTACAACTGCTCCGCGCTCCACTGCAATTGGAGCCCACTGTGCTGAAACCTCATCTGGCACATCAAACATCGCAACATCAATGCCATCAAATGCTTCAGGTGATAGAGCAACAACAGTTAGCTCTTCACCGCGACACATTAACTTCTTACCCGCACTTCGAGCAGATGCAATTAAACGAATCTCGCCCCAAACATCTTTGCGCTCAGACAAGATGCTGAGCATGACTGTGCCAACAGCGCCAGTTGCTCCAACGACAGCAAGTGATGGCTTTTTTGAGCTTTTCTTTTTACTCATCGACCAGTTCCCCCATAAACAACGGCTTCGTTGCTATCAGCATCTAAACCAAAAGCTGCGTGAGCTGCTTTCGCGCCACGCTCTAGATCTGCTTGGCGGCAGATAATAGAAATACGAATCTCTGAAGTTGAAATCATTTCGATGTTAATTCCAGCCTCAGACATTGCTCCAAAGAAGGTTGCAGTAATACCTGGATGGGAGCGCATTCCAGCGCCAATCAATGACAATTTACCGATTTGATCATCGTATTGAATAGATGCAAACCCCACTTCACCTTGAAGCTTTTGCAAAATGGCTGTTGCATCTGCACCTTCATTTTTTGGCAAAGTAAATGAAATATCAGTTAAACCAGTAGCAGCAGCAGAGACATTTTGAACAATCATGTCGATGTTGATGTCAGCATCGGCAATAGCTTGGAAGATACGTGCAGCAACACCAGTTCGGTCCGGTACGCCGACAATCGTGATCTTTGCTTCGCTTTTATCATGGGCGATGCCTGAGATGATTGCTTGTTCCATTTCTCCTCCTTGTGGATGGTCTTTGACCACCCATGTTCCTTCATTGGCTGTAAAAGATGAACGTACGTGAATAGGTAAGTCATACCGGCGTGCATACTCAACGCAACGCAAGTGCAGAACTTTTGCACCGCTTGCTGCAAGTTCCAACATTTCCTCATATGTAACTGTTTTTAACTTGCGCGCACTTGGAACAACTCTCGGATCGGCACTAAAGATTCCATCAACATCTGTATAGATCTCACAGACATCTGCCTCTAGGGCTGCAGCTAGTGCAACTGCAGTTGTATCACTTCCACCACGACCAAGAGTTGTTACATCTTTTGTATCTTGTGAAATTCCTTGGAAACCTGCAACGATTGCAATTGCACCTTCTGCCAGCGCTTCTTGAATACGCCCAGGTGTCACATCGATAATGCGAGCGCGACCATGTGCAGATGTTGTAATCACACCAGCCTGGGAACCAGTAAATGAACGGGCTTCATGTCCTAAATTTGTAATCGCCATTGCCAGTAACGCCATAGAAATTCGCTCACCGGCAGTGAGCAACATATCTAGTTCGCGCCCTGATGGAATTGGAGTGATCTGTTTAGCTAAATCAATGAGTTCATCGGTTGTATCGCCCATTGCAGAAACAACGACTACGACCTGATTACCATCGCGCTTGGCAGCCACGATGCGATTGGCAACGCGCTTCATGCCCTCGGCATCGGCCACCGAGGAACCGCCATACTTCTGAACGATCAGTCCCATGGCTCAATGGTGGGGCATAGATCTAAATGGCGCTAACCGTTTTTCCGTTTATCTTAAATAATGAGACAAGGCACGTATCAAATATCGAGATTAAACGTCGCGACGGCCTTCAAAGGCTCGGCCCAGCGTGACCTCATCGGCATATTCCAAATCGCCGCCTACTGGAAGGCCACTGGCTAAACGGGAGACCTTTATTTCTAGCGGCTTAATCATGCGCGATAGATAGGTAGCAGTTGCTTCACCTTCCAAGTTTGGATCGGTAGCCAAAATAACTTCAACTATTCCAGGATCTGCAAGACGTGCCATGAGTTCACGGATGCGAAGCTGCTCTGGGCCAATTCCATCGATAGGACTTATTGCACCACCTAGCACGTGATATTTACCGCGAAATTCTCGTGTGCGCTCGATTGCAATGACATCTTTACTCTCTTCAACAACACAAATTAACGTCTTATCGCGTCGTGGATCACGACAGATGCGGCACTGATCTTCTTCGGAAACGTTTCCGCACTCCACGCAGAACTTCACGCGCTCTTTAACTGTGCGAATTGAGTCCACAAGTGCAGTTGCTATCTCGGCATCTGCTTGCAATATATGGAAAGCAATACGTTGAGCCGACTTTGGACCAATTCCTGGCAGACGACCTAGCGCATCGATGAGATCTTGAATTGCACCTTCATACATACCTGACATTAATTATTTACTCTCAATTACTTTTGCGCCAAGTTCTTGAGCAAGAAGTGCTGCCCCTGAAAGCAAAGTCTTATCTGAAGGAGCCTCTGATGTGCGGGTCTCACGTGCTGCCGGTGTATTGGTATCAATAGATGGATCAACAACGCATTCAATCTTTCGATCTATGCCAACTACATCCACAAATGCCTTGCGCAAAATTTCATCAGATTCTGATCGAACAAAAGAATCACGCGCTCCAGCATTAACAATTCCAATGGTGATTGCCTTGTCATCAACAGCTAATACCTGTGCTGAAGCAGAGAGCAGTGACCATGTCAGTCTGCGGCGCTTTTTCACATCTTCAATAACATCAGGCCAAGCACGACGCAGAGCTGCAATATCAAAGGCACTAGGAGCGCTATTTACCTTGACTGCAGGTGCTTCTACTTTCACCTCTGCTGGTGCAGGTTTAGCTTTTGCAGGAGCCGCTACTGCTTCTATCTTCTCAACAGATTTTGCTGGGGCTGTTGCTGTCATCGGTGCAATATTTTCTGCACGCTCTAATCTCTCAATACGTGAAAGCATTCCTGATTCACTATTATCTCCAATAGGTAAAAGTATGCGCCCGCAAATCAGTTCCAGTATTAAGCGTGGGGCTGTCGCACCGCGCATCTGAGTTAATCCTTCGGCGGCGATATCTGCAGCACGTGAAAGATTGGCTGTTCCAATTCGGTTAGCTTGATTGCGCATTCTCTCCATCTGATCATCTGGAATATCGCGCAGAATTGCATTGCTTCCTAAATCTTTTAAGGCATCAACAATCATTAAGTCGCGAATGCGCTCCAACATGTCACTTGTAAAGCGGCGTGGGTCATGGCCAGATTCAATGACTCGATCAATAGTTTTGAACAGTGTGGCCCCATCATGGGCTGCAATTGCATCGATAGCATCATCGAGTAGTGCGCCATCGGTGAAACCTAATAATTGAATTGCGATTTCATAGCTCACGCCATCTTTGCCAGCACCAGCTAATAGCTGACCCAATACAGAGAGCGCATCACGCACTGAGCCCCCAGAGGCACGAACCACAAGTGGAATAACGCCTTTAGCAACGCTGACACCCTCATGATTACAAATCTTTTCTAAATGCGCAGCCAAGATTCCAGGTGGAACTAAACGGAATGGATAGTGGTGTGTGCGAGAGCGAATAGTTGCAATTAACTTATCTGGCTCTGTTGTAGCAAAGATGAAAATGACGTGGGGAGGCGGTTCTTCGACAACTTTCAAAAGTGCATTTGCAGCACCTGGTCCCAGTTGGTGCGCCTCATCGATAATGTAGATCTTGTAGCGACTTTGTACTGGCGCAAAGAAAGCTTTATCGCGAAGATCGCGTGCATCATCTACTAAACCATGTGTTGCCGCATCGAGTTCAATAACATCAAGTGAACCTGGACCGTTTGCAACTAAATCATTACAAGATTGGCACTCACCACATGGATTAGGTGTTGGTCCTTTAACGCAGTTAAGTGAGCGCGCCATAATGCGAGCGCTAGAAGTTTTTCCGCAACCACGTGGGCCACTAAATAAATATGCGTGATGTGTGCGCCCAGATTCCAAAGCATTTGAAAGTGGAACCGTGACATGTTCTTGTCCGATGACATCTGCAAAAACAGAGGGACGATACTTGCGATACAACGCTAAAGACACCGTTCGTTCTCCTCTACTCTTCGACGCAATTTAATAGGACCCCTCGCACACCCGCCAGAGCGGACCTACCCTTGCTGCATTCCTGCCCTGGGGGAGTTCAGTACGGATAACGCCGTACGAGGGATCTGGCGTAA
>Ga0214919_10012958_pt1 | contig 10167 bp, 21 predicted proteins | sample LL1503_MetaG_FD_177994 | JGI IMG/M metagenome (GOLD analysis project Ga0214919, IMG submission 177994) | Freshwater microbial communities from Lake Lanier, Atlanta, Georgia, United States - LL-1503 | ecosystem: Environmental > Aquatic > Freshwater > Lake | place: USA: Georgia | collected... | reverse complement strand
GGGCTTGTCTGTTGCCCTCGGTTATGGCCCGTTTGATTAAGTCGTTAATGGCGGCTACTGTCTTCCCAGCCCTGCGGTGTGCCACCAAGCATGACCAGCGCTCTGTCCTCAAGTGAAAGGGCATAAACGCCTTACGGGGCGCGTAGGGAAGGATTATTTCTCTGCTGCCCACTTAACCACCATTTCTATCGGGCCTTCATCTGCCCCTGTTACCTCAGTCCTTGCCAGCTTGGGTACGTGGTACTCCACTACGCTTTGAAAGAGTTCAAACGCCTTTGCAGGGTTGGGTTTTATGTCTCGACTAGGATCGCCGTTAGCGACTTCATCTAGCCACTCGGTAAGGCGGTATGCGTTGCCATCAACAAAGGCGGCTATGGCCTCTCTAGCCTGTGCTGTGGCCTTGTTTGGGATGCCAGCTTTACGCCCACCCCTCTTCTTTTCAGATTCCACTACTTTATTTTGATTTGTAGTCATTTGGTAATCTTTTCTGCGTTGCGTTCAAGAATAGTTAAATTTTGTTCTTGACCCGGAAACACAACAAAGTTACTTGTCTTTGGTGTGTAAACAGCATCTAGCGCATCTCTTAATTCTTGCTCATTTGCGTTCTTATACGCTTTTTTCATTCCCTCTAATGCGTCATTGAGGGAATAGTCGTTGTTTTTAAAGTCTGTGGCAGCGTGTAAAAATGCCGAATCCCCACGATATTTTGTGCCTCTGCTTGCCTCATCCAAGTATTTAACGCCCGTAATGCCCATGTCTTTAAGTTGTTGGGCTACTGCGGATGGAGAGTCATCTAGACCTTTCATTCTTCGCTCAAACGCTATTTGTCTAAGTGTTTGTTCGCCAGTACCAAAACTTGACCCAATTTCTTTTTGATATGGATACAAGATTTTTTGCACTTCCGCAGTTTGTTCGCTTAAATGCTTATCCCAATCAAGCATTGTCGGTATCATTTCATCAGGTAAATCAGCTTTATACAAATTGCCCAAAGGTTCATTTTTTATTTTTTTTCCCAAGTAAGATTTAGCTTCATTAACCATTTGTATATGACGATCCAAATCCATTTTGGCCATGTCGTAATCAGAAACACCGGGCAAAATTTCTTCCTTGCTTGCAGACAGCATTTTGTTTTCAAGTGTTTTTAATTTTGGTTGCATATCTTCAATAAACTTTTGAGGATTACCACCTTTATTAACTATTACTTTTAAAACTGGGCTTTCTATAGGATTTCCATCGACAGTAGTAACAAATTTATCTAAATTTCGATTGCCAGTTAATGCGTTTCTGTACTCTGTAGCAACTTTAGGATTTTCGGCAACATAAATTCCATAACCATAGGCTTGTGCGCCCTCACCTGTGCCAATCTTAGACGCATCAAATCGCTCAAAACTGTGCGGTGTGCCGTGATAAACATCCAGCATCAAGGGCTTAGGCGTAATGTCTCCCAGCAACGATCTGGTGGGCTGGCCTGTGCTTGCCATTGCAATGTCTTCCAAAGCCAAATTAGCATAAGCCTTTGCCAAGGGTTTAACGGCTTTTCCTAGCCCCGGCCCTATGACTGTGCCCAATTCCTCCATGCCAGCCGTTTCGGGCCTTGCTTGGGTCATTCTTTGGGGCAACATCTTCATTATGTCTGCTGTGGTTGGCAATGCTGTCTCTTGGTTGACGTTTACCCCGCCAGCCCCAAAAGACTTGTTTAGCCCCATTCGGGCCAATGCCTCTATGTCTCCAGCCGTTCCCGGCACTTGCGCCACACCACCCCTAACCAACGATTCCAAATTACTTAAAGACCCCCGCCCTATGTCGGCAAGCATTCCCAAAAAGTTGGGTGATCTGTACCCACTTTTTAAGGTTTGCAATGTGTCAGCGGTTATCGGCCCGGTATCTTGACCATACCCAGCACCTAAAGCCGCTGCCAAATCTCTGTAATCAGCCATTTTTTACGGGCTTTTTAGCTTGATCGGCTTTGTTGTATTCCTTGGCTACTTTTACAGGAATACCCGCCATTTTTGCAAATTTGGGGTTATGCGCCGCTGCCGCCATAAATTTCTCTTGTTTCTTTGAGGTGCTAGGCATCTTGGGTATCCTTCATCTTTATTAGGCCGTTAATCATTCTGCCTTTGGTGCGTTTCCATTCCTCAGAATAATCACAATCTTCATAATACTCAAATTCTGGGATTCCCAGCGTGTAGTGGGCGATCTTAATTCTCAAGTGATCTTGCTCACCCACCAGCACGTTCCATTCTCTTGGTATTTCACCGATAAGTGAATCAGGCAACCATCCAAATCGGTGTAAATCTGCCCCGCTGTTTTCCTCAATAAACTCAGGTGTCAGCACCTTGTTTCTTGGGTGGGCGCAGTTCCAAAGTATTAAACTTGACCAGTTTTTGCGCGGATAGTCCCGGTTTGCCGATTCCATTGGAGTTCCAATATATTTCCTCGGGTGCTTGGTTTGGTAGTCATGTTTGACCACTTGCACCGCTTTGGTGGGGTCAAATAACTTGTCCAGTTCGGCAATGTCTCCCAGCATCAGCATATCAGCGCCGTCTAAAAATATGGCCCGTCCTTGAAACCCCATAAAGTAAGGAATTAAGAATCTTTGATAGGTAAAGGCGTTTGTGCCGTCCCTTTGCTTACCAAATAGGGGGGTTATAGCCACCCCATCGGTTGATCGCTCAATCAGGCTTTGGCAAAAAACGTGATAGCCAATGGCCTCTCGCGGGTCGTATCCAGCAAATATCCTGATCATTTCAGCGTCAAGCGGAAAAGGGTGGAATCAATCAGTTGGGCAATTTCATCAATGATGTTTTGCAACTGGGTGTCATCAGGCATGGCTTTGCGATTGGTCTCCACGTACTTTGACAGGCTTTCAAAGTATTTCATAGGGTCTTTGGCATTGTGGAAATTCTCGGGGAAATTTTTTATCTTTTTCCCGTAACACCCCATGTAAGCCTCGGCAAACTGGTCTACCAAATCAATAATTGTGGTGTAGTAGTCACCCGTAGCCAAATGCACCCCAAGGCTGTCTGTGCCAAGGTGCATAAAGTGGGCAACTGTGCCGCTGTGCAATAGCGTACTTACGAAATCCGCTACATCTTTGTCTTCAACTGCCATAGCTACCCCTAAAAAGAGGGGGGACACAGCCCCCCTTAATGCTGGCAACTGCTACCAACACGGCTGGGGACTGTCGAGCGGGGCGCTTTGAATGCGTCCATTCTCACTTCGCTTGCCATTTGTCAATCCCCATGCGTGTTAAAAGCTGGAGGAGGAATTACCAGAGATGGCGCAAGACCTAAGTCGGCAACCACATGAACCATTCAGCCTCACGCCTACATTTTCGCATCAGGCAATGGAATGTCAATAGGCCAGCAGTCCCGCAGGGCATCAATTGTCCTGTGATGGGCGTGTAGCCACATTTTTTGGCGTTCCTCACGGCTTAAATCCTTGCCTTGGTCAATTTCGTAATGGCAATTCAAACACAGCGCAGCCACCAAATTGTCATCAGCTTTGACCCCACGGCCTTTGCCGCCGCCCCAGTTTGTGTGCGCCGCTTGCACCATATTGCCAGACCCGCAGTTTTGGCAGTCAAGGCTAGCCACCAGTTTCAACAGCTTTTTTGACCTTACGTATTGGTGTTTTTCGTACAATTATTGTCTCCAATGTGGAAAACCTGTGCAAATTGGCACATTCATACCGCCTTTTGCGGGTGTTGCCTGTGGATTGTCTTGATTCCAGCACACTTGTCCATGTATTGCATTCTGGACATTTCATTAGTGTGCCCGATCTTGTAGCCTGTTGGTTGCTTCTCTAGTTCTAAATATCTCAATGTCAAGCCTTGCCGCCTCAATCTCCCAGCGCAGGGTTTCTTCTTGGGCTATTGCCGCCGCCAGCCCTTTTAGCAAGGTGTGATACTCAGGGTCAGCGTATGCCTCGCGTTCTTGGGCGTTTGCCGCCTCAAAACCCATTTCTAAGGCATCTTTCATCAAAAGGGCTTTTTTAGCTTTCCGAAATTCATCGAGGTACACCCGCTGGGCCTTGGCATCGCCATAGGCGGCGGCTTTGTTTCGAATGTCTTGGGCGGCATCTTCTGGTTTCACTTCAAAACTCCAATCAATTTATTCTTGCAAATTCTTTTCTGAAAGCAATTGCAGCTTTGCAATATGCCTGATGCGCTTCTTCTGGGGCCAAAAACATTCCAAGATACCTTTTTTTGGAATTTTCATTAATTTGCGCTCTCCATTTGCCAGTTTTTTTGACAAAACTAACGCCTTTGAACCCACTTGTATTGTTTATTCTTAGTGAGTGATTCCATTGATTTTGTAAGTGCGTAACTTCTCTAAGGTTTTCAATTCTGTTGTCATTTCTAATATTGTTTATATGGTCAATTTCTTTTGGAAAATAACCATTAAAAAACATAAAAATTAAACGATGTGCAAGATAAATTTTTTTATCCACACAAATGTCAATGTAACCATCGTTTCTTTGATGCCCTGCAACATCGCCAATTCTTAAAAATGAACGTGGAATTTTGCAAACCAAACTCCCGTCAAGATAGTCAAAAATTTCTTTTAATCTTTGCTGCGTTACTTTAATCATTTAATTACCCCTATCATCCTCAAAGCCCCGTCAGGGCCATCTATTCTTGCCAAGGTACTACCAGACCAATTCTCAAAAAAGTCGGCTTGTAGGGCCGTTAAACGCTTTCTAGGGCCATTTTTGACTTCCACCAGAAAGGTATGCCCCTTGTAGCCCACCAAAAGGTCAACTGGTAGGCCAATGACCCAGACATAAGCGCCAGCCGCCTCCAATGCTGTGATGATTTGCTTTTGGTTGGCATCAACCCTGGCGGCGTATCTCATTTTTTTACATTCTGATTTTTCAATTGTTCAATCCGTTCTTTCACCAAACGGGAAAGGTCTTTCCACATTTCGTTTGAATCTCGCAATTCCTTGACTCTGTGTCGGGTGTAATCCAACCACCCCTTTGTCATCGCTAGTTGGGCATAGTGGGAAGTCAAGGTCTCCAGTGAGGCATAACGCTCGGTCGATGCAGACACAGCTGAATGTTTGTCCATCTTTTACCCTGTCTAAAAGTTTGTGTGCTTCAAAGTAGTTCACTTAGGATTCTCCAAGCTGTTGCTGCACACAATGGGACTTGTCCATTACCAATGGCTTTAAGTCTGTCCACCCTAGCGGCCACCCCATCATTGCTTCGTATGTAGTAGGGTTTGGGTAAATCGTTCCAGTCACCAGTCCACCAGTCAAATTCTGAAATTGTTTTTTCCTTGATTGAAAATTGGCTGTACCTGTTGTTCCTTTGTAATCGCATCGAGTTGGAGTTGCCCACAATCCAAATTCTGTCCCTTTGATGGTTTGCTCCAACATCTGCTGCTCCCAACACTCCCCATCTCGCATCAAACCCCATTGAGGCCAAGTTTCCAAGAACTCGTCCAAGTCCCCGAGAAGTGAGCATTGGTGAGTTCTCCACAAAGACGAATCTGGGTCGTACTTCGTAAATGATCCTCGCCATTTCTCCCCACATTCCTGATCGCTCTCCATCGATTCCCGCTCCTTTTCCAGCGGCTGAAATGTCCTGGCAGGGAAAACCCCCCGAAATGACATCAACAATTCCTCTCCAAGGTTTTCCGTCAAAGGTTTGAACATCATCCCAAATCGGGAAAGGCGGGAGAAGTCCGTCATTTTGTCGGGCGCACAGTACGCTTGCTGGATAGGGTTCCCACTCGACAGCACAGACTGTTCTCCATCCAAGCAGTTTTCCCCCAAGAATTCCTCCACCAGCACCTGCGAAAAGAGCCAACTCATTCAAAATACCTCCCCATCATCCATCCAATGTTTCACAGGCTTGGTGCTAGGCAACAAGGCAGAAATGTCTTTTTTGGCTGGTTTGCTGCCCGACCATTGGTGTTCGGAACACATTGGGCGCTGGCCTTCCATGTGAACTGACCAGCGTTTGGGGCATCCTGGCACACTGCACATCAGACGCTGAAGATCGTCTAGCGGGTCTTTTTTGGTGTCTGGTTTTACAAAGTTCATTTTTGGTACTTTCCATCAATTATCTTGGCGAAATTGGTTGCGTTCACTATCCACACCAGATCAGGTCGCCATGTCCTGTCCTTGGTTTCAAACCCCCGCGCCAGCTTGGTATCGTTGGCAATGTAGGCAAAAAACGAATCCCACCATGCCAGACCATCGGCTTGGCTTGCATACCCCTGTGGGCTAAATACAGAAGGTTTGGCGGCTTGCAACCACCTTTGCCGTAAGTTGGTCTGCCTAAACCCATCCCACACCCGTGGCTGGGCAAGCTGTGGCAAATGCTTTTTGTAAAGATTCAGAATTTCCTGATGGGGGCAAGTCGGCAACCCTGCCGACAAAGAATCTTTAGATTCTTTATATATATTGGTTAGTGGTTTATGGTTAGTGGTTAGTTGAACGTCTGTTGAACTGCCGTTGAACACCTGTTCATCACCTGTTGAACTGTTGTTCTTCCTGCGTTCAGCAGATGCTCGACCAGCGTTGGATTTTTTCTCAAGGAATGCGCGGTAATCGGCAATTTCTTGATCGCATCTTGTGTGATGCCAGCCGCTTTCTGCCAACCAAAAAAACGATTCCAAAAGCAATTCTGTTTCTTCAATGGTTGTGCCAATCTGAAAAGCCAAGACTTTGGTATCGGGCTTGAGAGGCTTTTCTGTGTCGTAGTACATCCACAAAAGCCGCAAATAAGCCATTGATTGACCATCGGTAAGCCTTGCCGTGGCCTTGATGAAATCACCAATATGGTGTTGGTAGTAATGCATAAAACCTTACGTTCTCGGTTGACGTTACTGAAAAGAAACATCGGCAGGGCGGTAACGAATCGCCTTTTCCCCCGCTAAAGGTAGCCGTGTCTCAACTATACACAAATTTTCCGCTTGAACCACTCAGGGCGCAAATTTTTTAACTGCCACATTCGCCCCTCTGGAATGGTTTTCCATTGATTAACTGCGCCACGGGTGATGCCCAAAATCCTCGCAAGCTCACTCTGTGACCCTGCCAGCTTGATTGCCTGTTGTTTGTCCATGTGTTAAGTTTACTATACTTTGCCCAAAAGCCACAGATTAGGGAAACTACCTAAAAAATAATTTAAAAAAGTGCTTGCATGATGTTTAGATTGCTATACAATGCACCCATGCCCTAGCAAAACGCATAAGGGTCTTTTAGGAAGCAAAGATGATTACAGCAATCGAAACCCAAGCAATTTATGCAAAGTATGACATTGACTTGTCACCAGCAGAAATCATTGAATTTACTGCTGACGCAAATGAATGGGAAATTAAAGACACGCGCAACCTTACTGCCCATGAATGGGTTATGCGTTGGGCAAAATCTGACGCTTTTGAAAATGGTTGGAATCCATCTTTTTCTGAGCGCCTCGAATACGAATATTGACCATGTACGACCTTGATTATGAAGAATGGCGGTGGGGGCAAATCCTCACCCGCAATAGAAACTACAACCCAGACGATCAACCAACCGAGGACGATGATGAAACACCCCAGAACGATGAATGAGGCATTCCACAACACGCTGGAATACGGCGCTGCCATAGAAATCCATGTTGCCCATCACACCCTTGCCGAAAAAATAATCAGGGTTTTGGCCTTGGTTGGTTTTATCGTGCTGGCCCTCGACACTCTTGTTTGGAGGCCGTAATGGACGCTGACGAAATCATTGACAACATCAAATTTATTGCTGACAAGCAATATGAAGGCGAACCAGCCGCCAATCGCTTGGCATACCACGTTGGCCTGTTGGAGTCCCACCTACGGGGCTACATCCAGACCTCCGAGATTGCACAGGAATACATCAAAGAATTGCAGACCCAATTAATTGCAAAGGAATCAGAATAATGGAAACCCCAATTGGAAAACAAATTGCCGCCGCCTTTGTCAAAGCACAGAAGGCATTTGGGCCAGCTTTAAAGACCTCTACGAACCCGCATTTTCGTAGCAAGTACGCTGACCTCTCCAACTGCGTTGAGGCCGTCATTGGGGCTTTAAACGAACACGGCATTGGCTTGATGCAACGCACTTATGACTGTCCAACAGGCGTGATGGTTGAGACAATTTTTGTCCACGAATCTGGGGAAGTTATGGAATGCGGGTTGCTTCATGTGCCAGCCGCCAAACAAGACCCCCAAGGATATGGCTCGGCCTTGACCTACGCTCGGAGATATAGCCTTTTGGCAGCTACTGGCCTCGCCCCAGAAGATGACGATGGTAATGCTGGTTCACGCCGCACAGAAACGCCACAAATTGACGCTGGAATGATGGCAGACCATATCGCCGCCATTGATGCCAGCGCCAACAAAGAGGAATTGCAAACTGCCTACAAAGCCGCTTATGAGGCTTGCAAGGGCGATCAGACTTGGATTGCCAAGGTCATCAAAGCAAAGGCAGACCGCATTGCCAAAGCAAAGGAAAAGGCATGAGTTACACCCCTGAACGCTGGCATTTTCAAGACAATACACGTTATAAATCGCCTTGGAAAACCAATCCTTACAGCATCACAACAAGGAAAACTGGGGTTCACGGCACAACGATTGCTAACATTCCAAACAGACGCACAGTGCCGGACGAAGAAAAACGGGCTAATGCAATGCTAATTGCTCATGCCCCTGAAATGCTGGAACTTTTACGCACATTTGTGGGATGGTATTCAAATAAACAAAAAGATAACTTTCAAATGGTTATGCCATTTAAAAATCAACCACCTGAAATTCAAGCTGCAATGAAATTAATTGAAAAAACAACAGGGGAATCGTATGTCTGACGAACAACGCACAGAGGAATGGTTTGCCGCCCGTTTGGGCAAGGTAACCGCCAGCCGGGTTAATGACGTTATGGCTAAAACCAAAACAGGCTACTCGGCAAGCCGGGATAGCTACATGACCCAATTAGTCCTTGAACGCATCACCCAGACCAAAGCCGAGTCATACACCAGCGCCGCCATGATGCACGGGGTTGAACAAGAACCATTTGCACGGGCCGCGTATGAGGCCGCACAGGGCGTTATGGTTGAGGAAGTGGGGTTCATACACCATCCCACGATTGACATGGCTGGTGCGTCCCCTGATGGCCTTGTCGGGGACGATGGCATGGTAGAAATTAAATGTCCCGAAAGCAAGGGAATGTTAGAGACCCTGCTAACCCAAAAAGTACCCGCCAAGTATTTTGCACAAATGCAATTTCAAATGGCTTGTACTGGGCGAAAGTTCAACGATTACTGTGTTTTTGATCCCAGAATGCCGCCCAAAGCACAGCTATTTGTAACTCGCATCCTACGGGATAACGCATTTATCACCGAGATGGAGGCCGAGATTGTCAAATTCTTAGCCGAGGTCGATTCCCAAGTTCAGCAGTTACACCAATACATAGAAAGCCAGCCATGAGCAAGATCAAAAAAGAAATCACCGCAATTGTCGGTCAGTACACCAACAAAGAGGGGCAAACCAAGAACCGCTATCAGCGCATTGGGTCAATCATTGACACTAAGAATGGCGATATGCTAAAACTGGATGTTATTCCTCTCAAAGAAAATGGGTGGGACGGCTGGGCATACATTAATGACCCGCGCCCTTACGAACCTAAGATTCAGGGTTTGCCAGCAGATAACGATGACGATATGCCCTTTTGATCATGTTTGAATTTATATTTCCAAGAGTGCGTAAATCTGACCCGCTGACCTCGTTTGTGGCAGCGGATTCAGCCAAGGAATTGGCTAAAAAACACGGTTCAATCATTGTTCAATGTCTTGTACAGCATGGGCCATTGGGCAAAGATGGAATTGCAACCCACACAGGGCTGGATGGCAACCAAGTGGCTAGGCGTTTGAAAGAATTGGAAACGCTAGGGTTTATTAATTTGACGGGCAAAACAGTCAAATCTAAATCAAACCGCCAAGAACGGGAATGGCGCATTTTGGGGGATTTGACATGAATGAAGAAGATGAGGCATTTGAGGATTTGGCAAAGCGGCAAGGAGATTGGGGTATGCAAGGGTCACGCAAGCACCAAATTGCAAAAATTGCTCATGAGGATGTGCATACCCACCCGGCTGAGTTTGCCTATTTGATACGCAATGACGTTATTGAAGAAATAGCACAGCATTTG
>Ga0214919_10012957_pt1 | contig 10167 bp, 7 predicted proteins | sample LL1503_MetaG_FD_177994 | JGI IMG/M metagenome (GOLD analysis project Ga0214919, IMG submission 177994) | Freshwater microbial communities from Lake Lanier, Atlanta, Georgia, United States - LL-1503 | ecosystem: Environmental > Aquatic > Freshwater > Lake | place: USA: Georgia | collected 2015-03-15 | reverse complement strand
CATCGGTCCGCAAACCTTTGGCCAGGACGACAACGCGCTGCTGCTGATTGACGCGCAGGGCGCGACGGAGTTGCCCCGCAATTCCAAAATCGCGCTGGCGCGTCAACTTGTTGCGCACATCGCGCAGCACAGCATCCCGACTATTTCTTAGGCGTACCCATCCATGCAAGTTGACATCAAAATTCTGGACGCCCGGCTCCATGCTTCCATGCCGGCCTATGCCACACCGGGCAGCGCCGGCTTGGACCTTCGCGCATGCCTGGATGCGCCGCTGACCCTGGAGCCCAACGCCTGGCAATTGGTGCCGACCGGCATGGCGCTTTTTTTGAATGATCCAGCGTATGCCGCGCTGATCCTGCCGCGCTCGGGCCTGGGTCACAAACACGGCATCGTCTTAGGTAATTTGGTAGGCTTGATCGACAGCGATTACCAGGGCCAACTGATGGTCAGCGCCTGGAACCGCAGTGCCACGGCCTTCACGGTTGCGCCCATGGAGCGTATCGCCCAGCTCGTCATAGTCCCCGTGGTGCAGGCGCAGTTTCGCGTGGTGACCGAGTTTCCCGCAAGCACCCGCGGCGAAGGCGGCTACGGCTCGACTGGCAAGGCCTGAAGCTTTACCCGCTGCTCAGTGCAGCTGGGTTCCGCCATCGCCCTGCACGTGCGGCGGCTCGATCCGGAAAAAGTACGAGCCAGTGCTGCGCTGCGCCAGTTCATCGGCCGTCGCAGCCCGCACATCTTCAATCTGCATGTGCAAGCGAATCGCAATCCCGGCCAGCGGATGGTTGCCGTCGAGCACCACGTGCTCGGGATAAATATCGGTCACGGTGAACAGCGTATGGCGCGGCGCGGCGGGGTTACAGCCTTTAGGTAGGGCAGCGCCCTCGATCAACAAGCCGACCTCCAGCTCCGCAGGGAACAGACCGCGTGGCTCCAAAAATAGCAACTTGTCGTCAAAGTCACCAAACGCCTGATCGGGCTCTAACTGAATCTGCAGCGCGTCCCCAGCGCGGTGACCCTGCAAGACCTCTTCAATAGCCGGGAGCAAATCGCCTCCGCCTAAAAAGAACTCTAAAGGCTCGTCGAGCACATCCAATTGTTCGCCCAGCGTGTCTGTGAGCACCCAGGTCAATGCGACCACGCAGTCTTGAGAAATTTGCATCATTCGATTGTCGCACCGGCGATATGCCTGGAGTGCAAGCGTGGTGGTCGCGGATCAGCACCGCAAACGCCAAGTTTTATTGGAGCAATGAAAGGATGTCGGCATGCTACAGTCGTTGCAACAACTCGCATTGCAGCCATGAAAAATCTATTCCTGATCGTTCAACTTAAGAACGATGACTATCGATACGACCAGTGGCGCGCGGATTTTGACGCCGACGCCGACGCACACAAGATGTTTATGCGCGGTGTCGCGATCGGGAAGATTGACGACCACACTGCGATGGTGGCAGCCGAGATTTTTGACAAACCTGGTCGAGATGCGTACCTTGCTGCGACAGCCGAGAGAAGCGCGGCTTTGGGCATTAAGAACCAGTCCTACGTGATGATTCAAATCAGCGCCGATTGAAGCGCTGTTTCAGTATCGTGTGGTGCCGAGACCGGAACCCTGTTCCGCCCGCTCACCCTATGAAAGACACTGGGTTTTGTTGCCCGGTCTGAAAAAGTACCGTTAAAAGTACCGTCATTTCTGTTTTTGTCTTTAATTTAGAGCACCGGCACACATTACACCGGCGATTTGAGGACTTTATTGCGGATGTCTATTGGCTCCGGCAAAGTCGTTCAGGACAAAACACCAACCAACAGGGCTCACAGTACCCCATCGGCTGCTTTGCCGAAACCAGGGCCCTCATCATTGTTCTTGAAGTGCAACATCAGGGTGGCTGGGTCTACCGCTGGCGAACGGGCAATGCCTGGATGCGTCGCGGCTCATCTGAGGCCCCACCCCTTGTCTTTTCCGGCTGGAAGAACCCCCACCGTACCCCCCACCACCCCTTTTGGCCGCCACTGACACAGCCAGGCCCTAATCACTATTCCCGACAAGCGAAAGCTAAGTAGCTGTGTAAAACTTTGGACACCAGAGATTTGCGAAGACCGCAAGGCTCAGATATGGCCCGCACATCTACTTGCGGTCACCTTGGGTTGCTTCCGGGGCGGCTAAGGGTCTCCGTTCGTATTCCTTAGTGCAGCTCTGCAGGTAACTTAGGTTGAGTACTTGATAATGAAAACCTTGCTACGATTGTCTTGGTTGGTTTGTCCATCCAGATTACCTTTTGTATACCCGCTAAGGTAAAGCGAACCATCAGCTCCCATCATCATTCCACCGGCTACATCATCTTGTCTTGTGCCAATGACCTGTGTCCATTCCTTGGTGCCGTCGGGATTGAATTTGGCAATAAATCCATCCTGATTTGGGATATTGATTTCTCCGTCCAGCGGTCGGGTTATAAATCCACTAATATAAATTGAGCCATCGGCTCCAGTTATTATTCCGTAGGCACCTGCACTTTCAGATCCGGTTGTCGCTTCATGCAGCAACCGAGTCCATTCCTTGTTGCCCTCTGGACTAAATTTAGCAATAAAGGCATCCCCACGACCTAAAACGGTCTGCCCGTCCAGTGAGCTTGAAACGGTATATCCGCATACATACAGCGCACCATCAGCTCCAGTTGTAATTCCATAGCCGTCCTCTCTTGAGGTTGACCCCAGCAAACGCGTCCATTCCTTTTCTCCATCGGGTTTAAATTTGGTTATAAATGCGTCTCTCTCTCCGCTATTGGTCTGCCCATCCATCGAGACCCCTGTTGTTCCAGAAATATAAATCGATCCATCAGGTCCGAATGTAAATCCGTTTTCCATGCCGTCCGAGCCTATCAATTGGGTCCACTCCTTGGTGCCGTCTGGATTAAATTTAGCAATAAAGAAATCCTCGCCATCATTGGTTTGACCGTCTAGCGGGCCACTTGTAAGTCCGCTCAGCAAGATCGAGCCGTCAGCGCCGGTTGTTAGGCCCCAAGCGTAATCGGTTGAACTGGTGCCGAGCAACCTGGTCCATTCCTTTGTGCCATCGGAATTGAATTTGGTTACGCACACGTCTTCCAGTCCGCTGTTGATTTGTCCATCTATATTCGCCCCTACAGTTCCGCTAACATAAATCGAGCCATCAAGTCCCGTCGTAATTCCGCCGCCGTTATCATAGTTCAATGACCCAAACAACCTAGTCCATTCCTGGGTGCCGTCAGGGCTAAGTTTGGTAAGAAATTGGTCGTAATAGCCTATCAGGGTCTGTCCGCCCATTACTCCATTCGTAGTTCCTGTCACGTAAATCGCGCCGTCAGTTCCGGTTGTCATTCCACCGCCGTACTGATCCCCGGACTCTGCCTCTAACAGCTTAGTCCATACCTTTGTAGGCGCAGCGCTACTAGTGCCCACAGAAATCCTAAATACATCGTTAACCGATGCGCCCGCCCAATCCCTTGCGGTAACCTTTAGGTTTAGGCTGCCCGAATCCGTATTACCTGGCGTCCCAGAGAAGGTGCGGGTATTGGGGTTGAATTGGAGCCAGCTCGGCAAGTCCGAACCATCCGCACGGGTAGCCATGTAACTGAGTGTTTCCCCGCCATCCACATCCGCAAAGGTAATGAGGGGTACAGTAAATACAAAGGCCACGCCCGCCGTAGCGTTCTGATCGGCAATGGAATGGGCTACGGTCGGCGCATCATTGGTGTTGGCCACTAAAGCAGTTGCTGCGCTGGTCACGCCCTCAGCGGTTCCCAGCAAGTCGGTGTAACTGGCTTTAACGCGTATCGCTTTGCCCACAAGGGCTTGGCTGAGGGTCAAGGTGCTGTTGGTGGCGCCGCTGATGTTGCTGCCGTTGGCCAGCCACTGATAGCTAATGGTGCCCAGTCCATCGTCATCCCTCAAGCTGTTGCTGGCCACCAACACATTCCCTTGCCTGGGTGTTCCAGTGATGGTCACACTACCCGTGGGTGCGTTGTTGACATTTGCTACCGCAATCTTGAATGCACTGTTCACAGATGCTCCCGCCAGATCCCTTGCGGTGACCCTCAGATTGAACTCTCCCGAATCTCCGTTTCCGGGGATCCCAGAGAATGTGCGGCTATTGGCGTTGAATTGGAGCCAGCTTGGCAAGGTCGAGCCGTCTGCACGGGCAGCTGTGTAGCTCAGCATGTCCCCGATATCGACATCCGCGAAGGTGTTGGTAGGTAGGGTGAAGGCAAAAGCTACGCCCTCTGTCGCGATCTGATCGGCGATGGGCTGGGCTAAGGTGGGCGGAGAGTTATTTTCAACGGCTAATTTCCGCGCAAGGATCGCATCCTTCTGCTGCGCTGAAAAGCCGGTAATTTGAAGCTTTTTGTCGACAATCCAATCTATCTTTTCTTTGGATAGCTGGGAGAGTTGATCGACCGTGAATGCGCGCAGATGCGGGTCATACAAGGTCTTCATGGTGCTAAGCGAGATTGCGGCGACTTCCGGGTTGGTCAATGCGCTGATCTGCCTAGCACTGAAATACCGCACCTGGTTGGCGCTGAGTGCCGCAATCTTGGCGGCGTCTAACCCCATGCTTATTTGCTCCCTTGTCATCGCGGCGAGTTGGTTTCCACCGAGATTAGCTACAACCCGGGTAGTGAAGGCCGATATTTGCTGGTAGCTCATGCTCGCAATATTTTTTGCACTGATGGCGCGGGCATTGGCACCGTTAACCTCCGCGATTTGCTCTACCCTCAATGCTTGCAACTGCGTCTTACTCAAGGCCGCGAACTGGGCTGTGGTCATGCTGCTGATATCGGGGGCGTCGATGGCCTGAATTTGGTCTCTACTCAGCACGCCAAGCTGGACCTTGGTCAGACTGGCCACCTGTGCGCTCGATAGGTACTGAACGTGGTCGGTATCCAGCCCGGCGATTTGAGTCTTGGTTAATGCCTTGGCAAAACCAGTGCCCAGGCCTTGTAACTGTTCGCTGGAGAGTTTGTTTACCCAGGCGGCAGGTAATGCGGCGGTTTTCTGCGATCCGAGGCTTGCGATCTGGGGGGCACTGAGCGAGCGCACTTGCGCCTGGGTGAAACCGCTGAGTTGCGCCCCGCTCAAGGACTGCAGTGCCGCAGCCCCAATGCCGCTGATGGCCGAGGTATGGATTGCGCCGATCTGGGTTACTGACATCTTCAATAAGGTGGCATTCACCAAGGGCGAGCCAAACTGGCTGATCTGGTTATTGCCCAAGTTGCTAATGAAGTTGGCCGTTAGTACCTGCTTGTTGTTGAGGTAAATCGGTAGCCCACTGGCCAGTGCCGCAGGGTTAAAGGCCTTTATCTGGCTGCCACTCAGTGCCGCCATCTCCACAGACTGCATGGCACCGATTTCCGATGCCGTCAGCGCAGCTATACCAGCGTTAGAGAGGTTCTTGTAATACAGCGGGCGCGCTGCACCCACGCCCGATACAGAGGGGCTTGCGAGTCTGCTTGCAGCAAGCGCGGAAACCGACATCTATGGTGCCTTCGAGATTGGATTCAAAGCCAGCCAAAACGGCGAACAATTTGAAAAACGATTTCATTTATTGAATCGGCAGGTGTTTTATATTCTTTAGCTCCACTGGCCTAGAACGGCCAAAGAGCGCAGAAGGTCTGAACTAGTTATGGGGCATCTGAGGCTGCCCTTAGTCTTTTCTGGCTAGAAAAACCCATCGGACCAAGATACCCGCTTGTGGCCGCCATTCGCCCAGCAATGCACTGGTCAATGTTCCCGACAAGCGAAAGCTACGTAGCTATCTCTAACATTGTTAGAGATGCGCAGAGATTTAGCCCAGATCAGAGGGCCCAGCCTGCCAATGTGATTGTTCATACCCCGCAAACTGCAGGGACGGTTAACACTCTGTTCAGCCAGCTTTTTCGTGAGGGATGGTTGGTAGCTTAGACCGAATATTTCGTTAGGAATCCGTCACCGTCGACGCTGTTGGTCTGGCCATCAAGTGCACCATCTGTATACCCACTGACGTAGATCGAGCCATCAAGGCCGGTGGTGAGGGCATTGGCATAGTCATAGCCGCTCGTGCCCAGCAGCTTGGTCCAGGCTTTAGTGCCATCAGTGCTGTATTTAGTGAGGAATGCGTCAACGTCGCCGCTGTTGGTCTGCCCATCGAGTGCGCCATTTGTACGCCCACTGACGTAGATCGAGCCATCAAGGCCGGTGGTGAGGGCACTCGAAACGGCAGCGTTGCTCGAGCCCAGAAGCTTGGTCCAGGCTTTAGTGCCATCAGTGCTGTATTTAGTGAGGAATGCGTCAACGTCGCCGCTGTTGGTCTGCCCATCGAGTGCGCCATCTGTAGTCCCACTGACGTAGATCGAGCCATCAAGGCCGGTGGTCAGGGCATTGGCAAAGTCATTGCCGCTCGAGCCCAGAAGCTTGGTCCAGGCTTTAGTGCCATCAGCGCTGTATTTGGTGAGGAATGCGTCTGCGCCGCCCCTGTTGGCCTGCCCATTGAGCGCGCCATATGTATACCCACTGGCGTAGATCGAGCCATCAAGGCCGGTGGTGAGGGCAGAGACTTCGTCATCGTTGCTCGTGCCCAACAGCTTGATCCAGGCTTTAGTGCCATCAGCGCTGTATTTGGTGAGGAATGCGTCAAAGTTGTCTATGTGGGTCTGCCCATCGAGTACATGCCCTGAAGTCCCACTGACGTAGATCGAGCCATCAAGGCCGGTGGTGAGGGCAGAGGCATATTCATCGTCGCTCGAGCCCAGCAGCTTGGTCCAGGCTTTGGTGCCATCAGCGCTGTATTTGGTCAGGAATGCGTCGTATCCGCCGCTGTTGGTCTGCCCATCGAGTGCACCATCTGTAGTCCCACTGACGTAGATCGAGCCATCAAGGCCGGTGGTCAGGGCATTGGCAAAGTCATTGCCGCTCGAGCCCAGAAGCTTGGTCCAGGCTTTAGTGCCATCAGCGCTGTATTTGGTTAGGAATGCGTCTGCGCCGCCCCTGTTAGTCTGGCCATCGAGTGCACCACCCGTATACCCACTGACGTAGATCGAGCCATCAAGGCCGGTGGTGAGGGCGGAGGCACCGTCGCCGCTCGTGCCCAGCAACTTGGTCCACTCCTTTATCGGTTCTGGTTTTCGCGCATTAATCGCATTTAGCTGCTCTACGCTGAAACCAATATTGAGCTTGTTACTAACCAGCCAATTGATGTTGCTCTGCGTGAAATTCGAAAACTGCTCTGCAGTGAACGACTTCAACTGAATGTTAAAGAGTTTCTTGACTCCATCCAACGATATCGCGGCAACCTCCGCGTTGGTCATTGCCTGAAACTGCGCGCTGGTGAAGAACCTGAGTTGCGTAGGACTGAACGCCGCAATTTTCTCTGCATTGAGCCCTTGACTGATCTGCTGCGCAGTCAGCGCTGCCAGCTGAGTGCCATTCAGATTGGCCACAGTTGGGGTCGTGAAGGCCGCTATTTGCTGGTAGCTCATGCTGGCAATATTTTTAGCGCTGATGGTGCGGGCTTTGGCAACGTTGACCTCTGCGATTTGCTCTACCCTCAATGCTTGTAACTGCATCTTGCTCAAGGCGGAAAACTGACCAGTGCTCATTGCGCTGATGTCCGGCGCATCGATGGCCTGGATCTGGTTGCTGTTGAGCGCACCAAGCTGGGCCTTGCTTAGGCTGGCCACCTGCGCGCCAGAGAGGTACTGAACATGGTCGGTATCGAGCGCTACGATCTGCGCCGTGGTCAATGCCGCGATAGATGCGTTGCCCAGGCTTTGCATCTGCTGGCTGGACAGGAAGTTGAGCCACGTGGTCGGGAGTGCGCTGATTTGCTGTGGCTTGAGGCTGGCGATCTGGGCGGTGCTGGCCTGCGTCACCTGTGTCTGGGTAAAACCGCTGAGTTGCGCACCGCTCAAGGACTGCAGTGCCGCGGTCCCAATGCCGCTTATGGCGGCTGGGTTGATGGCGCCGATCTGGGTGGCCGACATCTTGGACATGGTGGCGTTGACCAAGGAGCCACTGAACTGGCTGATGGATGCGCTACCGAGACTCGCGATGATTTTGACCGGAATGACCTGCTTGTTACTAACGTAGCTCTCTAAGCCGCTTGCAAGTGCCGAGGGGTTGAGGGCGGCTAATTGTGCTGGCTTGAGTGCGGCCAGACTGGCCGAAGGTAGGACACCGATCTGAGGCCCTGTGATCGCACCGAGCTGGGTGTTAGACAGAGAGGGCAAGACTGATTGGAGCAAGGGCTTGCTGAACTGGCCGATCTGGGAGCCGCTCAGGCCGGAGATGACAGTAGCGGGTAGTGCCTCACCGGTATTGTTCTGGTAGGTCAGCAGCCCGCTGGCAAGGGCTTGGGGGTTGAAGGCCCCTATCTGGCTGGTTCTGAGGGCGGCCATCTCCACCGGTTGCATAGCGCCAATCTGGGCGGCGCTCAGGGCCGCTATTCCTGCATCAGAGAGGTTCTTGTAGTACGCAGGGCGCGCCGCACCCACGCCCGACACAGAGGGGCTTGCGAGTCTGCTTGCAGCAAGCGCGGAAACTGACATCTTCGGAACCTACGGCCTCGACAGAAAAGATTAAGTTGTGCTTTAACCTTCTCGAATCGGCACGAGGGGCCGCTTTCTTTAGCGCGGCGGGCGTATATGGGCGAAAGTGCGGTGGAAGTTTGAAATAGTTATGGGACAACCAGCCCGACTTCACCAGCATCCCCGAATAAATGCTTAAAATATAGGCAGTTAACTGATGGAGGTCTTCAATGAGAACGCTGCCAATTTTCCCCAAGTTGCCTACCGGCCTGCCCGAGGCGGAGCTCCGCAAAGAAATTCGCCGACGCTTGGCTTTATCCGAGCAGCTGGGCCTCATCAAGAGGAGAAAGCAATGATGCCGGAAATTGACAAAAGCCGATACGAGCCGTATGTGATCCTGGCAGGCGGGCGGATTCGCTGCCTGCGATGCACCGCCCAGTCATCCAGCACCCAAAAGCAGTGCGGCAAGCCAGCCATGAAGTCCAGCCGGACGCAAAAGTGCACCCATCACGGCGGACGCAGCACGGGCCCTAAAACGGCAGAAGGCAAACAGCGCATTGCCCAGGCACACTTCGTCCACGGAAAAAGCACCCAGACCGCCAAGGCCAAATACGCCCAAGACTCAGCCAAGGTATCGATGTTGGAGGACTGCCTGCATTTGTTAAAGATGACCGACGCCAAGCGCCGCCAGGGTAGGAAGGCCAAGGGGTACCAGCCAATGAATACCTTGCAGGACATGCAGGACTTCATTCGCAGGAACTTGGTCTAGGGGGTCGTTAGATGACCTGTAATTTTTTATATGTCCAGACCTAGGGACCATCAACTCCGGCACGAACTTCATCGTTGTTAAAGTCATCAGAGCCGATGGCGCAGGTAATTTTTTCAGCTTTGACATCTATAACAGCTGTTATAGATAACTGTTGTCGAGCCAACACTCCTGCACACAGACCTTAGATGCCTGACCATGGATGCCGGGAATGAGCAGGGGGAAAAATTACTCGATCTGGCCTGTGAGACACACCGTTAAAGCAGCCGACGCGTCCATTCATCATTACCGGTTAATGCTCAACATTAACTTCGGTTAAATCAGCGACTGGAAGAACCAGATTCTGGAAAACACCGCCAACGTCTTTGGCTACACCGTCGGGCCCGAGACGCCTTTTAACTTCTTCCCCCCAACAAATTAACTATAACTTTTGTTAAGGTTGATTTGCAAAATCTGCCAGAGTTAAGGTTTCACCTCCCCCCACCATTCACATCATTATTGGGAATGAGCACCGTCCCCAACCTGTAAGTGCTAGCTTCGCATTGATTGCCTGGCCCCACCAAAATAAGCCACTGAACCCCCACAAAATACTTTATGAAGCCTGCAACGGTGGTTGCTGGACAAACTCACCCAAATCAAAATTGAACGTAGCAGGGTCTAGTTCGGACTCGCGGATGCGAATAACATCAAGAATCGGTGTGTCAGCAGGTGGGTTTGGTGGGTGTGTCAGAGATGATCTCGAGTGGAAGTCTACAGAGCATAGACTTTGCTTTTTTTCAGGTGGCGCGAAGTCTATAGACTTTGACTGGCTAGACTTTCCTTTTCCCTTGCTGGTAAAAATCTGCACCATCGTCCTAAGCTTCTTTCTTGGTA
>Ga0214919_10012955_pt1 | contig 10168 bp, 7 predicted proteins | sample LL1503_MetaG_FD_177994 | JGI IMG/M metagenome (GOLD analysis project Ga0214919, IMG submission 177994) | Freshwater microbial communities from Lake Lanier, Atlanta, Georgia, United States - LL-1503 | ecosystem: Environmental > Aquatic > Freshwater > Lake | place: USA: Georgia | collected 2015-03-15 | reverse complement strand
TCCTAATGTTTTAAAAAATTGCAAAGTAAACACTTCAATTTATCAAGGCTATGCTTTTGGTATCGGAATTGATCGATTGGCTATGCTTAAATATGGAATAAACGATCTAAGATCTTTTTTTGAAACAGATGTTAGATGGTTAGAACATTATGGATTTGATCCATTAGATATACCTGCAAATTATAGAGGCTTTAGTAGATGAAAATAACTTCTTCTTGGTTAAAAGATCATCTGAAAACTAGCGTAAATGTTGAAAAAATTGTCTCAACTTTAAATAATATAGGACTCGAAGTTGAAAGCATAGAAACAGCAGAAAAAAATAATTTTTTTTTAGTAGCAAAAATTATTAAAGCAGAAAAACATCCAAACGCTGATAAATTAAAATTATGTGATGTTGATATTGGATCTGGAAAAATATTAAAAGTTGTTTGTGGAGCTTTAAATGCCAGAGATGGTTTATTAACTGTATATGCAGCACCAGGGGCCATTATTCCAAAAAATCAACTTAAGATTAAAGTTACTAATATTAGAGGAGTTGATTCTTATGGAATGCTTTGTTCGGAATCTGAATTAGGTTTATCAGATGAAAGCGAAGGTATTACTGAGTTAGATTCAAAAAAATTTAAAGTTGGAAATAGTTATTTTAAAAATAATAGCGAGCCTGTCATTGATATATCTATAACTCCTAATAGATCTGATTGTTTAGGAGTAAGAGGTATTGCAAGAGATTTATCAACAGCAGGTCTTGGAAAATTAATTGATTTAGAAAAAATTAAATTAAAAACTAATATTAAAAATCCATTCAAAGTTATTATTCAATCTAATTCTGGATGTTCTTCATTTGCACATTGCTACATAGAAGGAATTAAAAATGTCGAAAGTCCAAAATGGTTAAAAGATAAATTAATTTCTATCGGAATGAATCCAATTTCAACTGTTGTTGATATTACAAATTATATTATGCTTGATTTAAATAGACCTCTACATGCGTATGATGCTGATAAAATTGATAGAAAAGTTATTGTGCGCTCATCAAAAAAAGGAGAAAAGTTTTTAGCTTTAGATAATAATAATTATTCATTAGAAGAAGGCGCATGTCTAATTACTAATGAGAAAGAAATTCTTGGTTTAGGAGGTGTAATTGGCGGAATTAGTTCTTCAATCTCTCTAAATACTAAAAATATTTTTTTAGAGTCAGCTTTATTTGATCCAGTTAAAATATCAAAAATTGCGAAAAAATTAGGGATTAATTCTGATGCTAAATTTAGATTTGAAAGAAGAGTTGATCCTAACATTATGGAATATGGATTAAAACTTGCAGCAAAAATTATTAACAAATTATGTGGAGGAAAAATAAGTAACATTATTATCTCTGGAAATAGCAATTTTAAAAACAAAGAAATTAAATTTAATTCAGATAAATTTGAAAAGATCATAGGTAATAAAATTTCATCAATCGAGATTAAGAAAATTTTAAATAATTTAGGATTTAAATTTAAAGAAAGTAAAAATAAATACTCAATAACCGTTCCAACTTGGCGTCCTGATATTAATGAGGAAGTTGATATAGTAGAGGAATTAATAAGAATTAGAGGCTATGATAAAATTAAGCTTATTAAGCCTGAGGTGGATAGCTCAAAAGATATTTTAACTGGCAAACAAAAGTTACGTCGATTTGCGCAAAGGTCTATAGCTAATAATGGCTATATGGAGACGGTTACTTATTCTTTTACAAATTCAAAAATCGATTCATTGTTTGGTTTGCATAAAAAAAATTTATTAATTACCAATCCAATCTCTAATGATTTAGACACTTTAAGATCTTCTATTTTTTCAAATCTTTTAATTCATATTAAAAATAACATTCACAGAAATTTTGAAGACCAAAAAATATTTGAATGTGGGCCAGTATTTTTTGGTTCAAAGCCTGAAGAACAAATAGCCGTTATTGGAGGAATTCAAATTGGAAAAATTTATAGAAAAAATTGGTTAGAAAAAGATAAAGATGTTGATATTTTTGAAATTAAAAATTGTGTTTATAAAACTTTAATTGAACTTGGAATTCATGAGCAAGAGCTAGCAGTTATTCAAGAATCTGAGTTGTGTTATCATCCAGGTAGATCAGGAAAATTTTATTTAAATTATAATAAAAAATTACCAATTGCTAATTTTGGTGAGATTAATCCTAGAATTGTTAAAGAACTTGATATTAAAAATGGACCAATTTTTGGTTTTCAAATTTTCTTAAATAATATTCCAGTTATTAACAAACAAAACACAGAAAAAAAAATTACATATGTAATTTCAAATTTCCAAAAAATTGAAAGAGATTTTGCTTTTATAATTGATAAAAAATTTGAAGCAGAAAAAATTATTAATATATTGCTCAACGTAGATAAAAAATTAATAAAAAAAATAAGAGTGTTTGATGTTTTTCAAGGCGGAAATATTGAAAAAGATAAAAAATCTATAGCTTTAAATTTATTAATACAATCACAGGAAAAAACATTAAATGATAAAGAAATTGATGAATTGAGTAATAAAGTAATTCAAGCGATGAAAAATTCTTTTGATGCAACATTAAGATCATAAATGTCCGCTCAAGAAAATATAAGAAATTTTGCAATTATTGCTCATATCGACCACGGTAAATCTACTTTTGCAGATAGATTAATTCAAAAATGTGGAGGTCTTACAGAACGTGAGATGACAACTCAAGTTTTGGACTCAATGGATTTAGAAAAAGAAAGAGGTATAACTATAAAAGCTCAAACAGTAAGATTAAATTATAAATCAAAAAAAAATAGTAAAAATTACATATTAAATATTATTGATACGCCTGGTCATGTTGATTTCAGTTATGAAGTAAACAGATCACTTGCTTCATGCGAAGGATCATTACTTATTGTTGACAGCACTCAAGGTGTTGAAGCTCAAACTTTAGCAAATGTTTATCAGGCCATGGATAATCATCATGAGATTATAACAGTTTTAAATAAAATAGATTTGCCAGCATCAGATGTTGAGAGAGTAAAAAAGCAAATAGAAGATGTTATAGGAATTGATACTTCGGATGCTTTGACAGCTTCTGGAAAAACCGGAGAAGGAGTAGATGAAATATTAGAAGCAATCGTTGAAAGACTTCCTGCTCCAAAAGGAAATAAAGATTTACCATTAAAAGCATTATTAGTTGATAGCTGGTACGACAGCTATTTAGGAGTGGTTATATTAGTTAGAATACTAGATGGAGAAATAAAAAAAGGGATGGAAATTTTATTGATGTCAACAAATACAAGGCATCCCGTTGAAAGAGTTGGTGTATTTACTCCTAAAGTAGAAAATAAAGAATACTTAGGACCAGGTGAAATTGGTTTTATTGTTACAGGCATTAAAGATCTTTCAGAAACTAAAATTGGAGATACCATAACGGATTATGCTAATCCTATAAAAGTTCCATTACCAGGATTTAAGCCTAGTAAACCAGTTGTATTTTGCGGATTATTTCCAGTTGATAGTACAGAATATAATTTATTAAGAGACAGTCTTGCAAAATTAAAATTGAATGATTCTAGTTTTGTTTATGAACCTGAGAACTCTGCTGCTTTAGGATTAGGTTTTAGATGTGGTTTTTTAGGACTCCTTCATCTTGAAATTATCGTCCAAAGATTAGACCGCGAATATAATTTAAACTTAATTACAACAACGCCAGGAGTTGTTTATAAAATTAATAAATACGATGGCACAGTTATTGATCTTCAAAATCCTGCTAATATGCCAGAACCAAATTTTATCAAATCTATTAATGAACCTTGGATTAATGCTACAATAATTCTTCCAGAAGAATATTTAGGTTCAATTATGAAATTGTGTGAAGAAAAAAGAGGAAAACAAAAAAGTTTAAGTTATTCAGGAAATCGTGCGGTTTTATCTTATGAATTACCACTAAATGAAGTTGTTTTTGATTTTTATGACAAGATCAAATCTATTTCTAGCGGTTACGCGAGTTTTGACTATGAGTTAAGCGATTATAGAGAAGGTGATCTTATAAAATTATCTATACTGGTAAACGAAGAGATGGTTGATGCATTATCAATGATTATTCATAAAGATTTTGCTGTAAGACAAGGTAGGTTAATGTGTGAAAGATTAAAAGATTTAATACCAAGACATCAATTTCAAATTCCAATTCAAGCTGCTATTGGTGGAAAAATTATAGCAAGAGAAACAATATCTGGTTATAGAAAAGATGTTATTAGCAGAATTCATGGCGGAGGAGCGAGGGATAGAAAGAAAAAACTTTTAGAAAAGCAAAAAAAAGGAAAAGCTAGAATGAGACAGTTCGGAAGCGTTGATATTCCACAAGAAGCTTTTATTGAAGTTTTAAAGATTAATAAAAATGAATAGTTATTTAATAATATTTTTAATTATTTTAAATTTAATTTTATTTTATTCTTTATTTAGAAAAAAGATAAGACGTATATTTTCTTTTGCTAAAGTAAAATCTGTAGATTTATCTAGTGTTCATGAAGTGTTTTTGCCTAATTCTAACATTAAGGAATATAATTTTCCAAAAGAAGATGTTGTAATTAATAATTTTTTTATTGATCCAAGCTTTAAGCTTGTTGGCTTGACTAGCGATTATGAATCTTGGATATTATCTTGCATTGCAAAATATTCTAAAAATATATTTGAATTTGGAACGGCTAGTGGAAAAACTACTGCTTTGTTTGCTCTAAATTCTTCACAAGACTCAAAAATATATTCAATTACTTTAGATCCTGATTCAATACATAAGTATAATTTTTTAGCAGATAAAAAAGAGTCTAGATCGATAACAAATGCAAAAAATGAGAGTGTTTATAAAAAATTTATTTTTAGTGATATGTCTATTAAAAATAAAATTAAAATATTCTTTCAAGACTCTCTAAAATTTAATGAAAGTATTTATAAAAATTCTATAGATTTAATTTTTATAGATGGTGGACATAATTATTCTTGCGTTAAAAGTGATTCCGAAAAATCTTTTAATATGATTAAAAAAAATGGCTATATATTTTGGCATGATTACGTGCCTACAAAAAAGTCTGTGAAAGGTGTGTTCAAATATATTAATGAAATTATAAAATATAAAAAAATTTTTCATATTAAAAATACTTCTCTTTGTTATTATAAACACGAATAATTTTAGAAAAAATGAATAAAATTTGTGTTGTGTATACACACGGAAAATTGGGTGATCTTATTTGGCAATTGCCCTATATAAAAGCAATTAGTGATTTTCATAATGAAAAAATCACTTTACTTACAAGACCTTCAACGCATGCAAAAATACTTTATAGTGATTTAAATTATATTGAAGAAATAATTTATAATACATTTAAAAAAAAATTATATTATTGGATAGAGGTATTAAAATTATGGATAATTTTTAAAAATAAAAAATTTAATTATATCTATTTACTAGATAAAGTTAATAAAACTGCAATAGCTGCAAAATTTGCAGGTATTAAAAATATAATTGGTGTTGGTTTAGGCAACCAAAAAAAATGGATTACAAATTATTATTATTTGACAAAAAACGACGAAAAATTAACTTATTCAGAACAATCTTATAAATTTTTAAGGTTAAATAACATTAAAGTCACCAATATTTTTCCGGAAATTATTATAAATAAAGAAAGATTAAATCAATTAAATACTAATTTATTTCCAGATAAAAAATTTAAAGTAGCATTTTGCGTTGATGCAAGTGAACAATATAAAATTTGGCCAGAGGAATATTTTTGTACTTTAGCAGAAATGCTTAATAAAAATAATTTAGGTGAAATTTTTTTTTTAATAAGTCATCCTAAAAATAAATTTTATGTTGATAAAATAATTAATTTATCAAAAAAAAATTATTTTGTAGATTGTTCTCAAATTAATCTACTTGAAATGTGTAAAATAATTTTAAATTGTAATTTTTTCGTTGGCAATAATAGTGGACCAACCACTTTAGCTTCAGCACTTAATATTAAGAGTTTTAATCTAGTATCAAGTACTAGCGTAAAAGAACTAAAATTTGGCAAAACAATACCTGTAACTCCAGATGATTACGTGGAACCAGCAAATGTCACTAAAAAAAAAATTGGAGATAGTTTTATAAAATCCAGAGATGAAATGAGAAAAATTAAACCACAAAAAGTATTTAATACAATTATTAATCACTACAAATAATTATTTTTAAAATCTAATATATCTATTTGGTAAAATTTTGTTAACAATTTGTTTATTATTTTTCAAAAAATCAATTAAATTTTTATTTTTTTTAACATTAATTTCTTTAAATTTTTTTACAAATTTTTTAGGATTGATAAAAAAAGCATTAACATTTTTACTATCAATGGCTACTAATTTATAACCCTTCCTTTTTAGAAGTTTAATGTAAGCGTAAATTGATGCGCCGTAATAATAATTAGAATTATCAAAATTTCTTTCGTTATATTCAACAACCACTGAACCAAATTGTGTTAGATAGGGATTAAATTCTAAACAGATTATTTTTGGTGTAAATTTTAATTTTTGTAAAACAAAAAAATCGATACTATCTATATCAATAGAAAAAAAATCAATTTCAGTATCAAAATCAAAATTTTTTCTATAAATAAAATTAATATTTTTAGGTGAAATTTTTTTTTTTTGGATTTGTAATTTTATTAAATTAAAATTATTTTTTATTATATTTAAATTTTCTATTTTTTCATTGTCAAAATCTATAACTAGTCCCCGCCATCCATTTTTAATAAGTTGCAAAGAATTAAATTCGTAATAATCAACTCCAATTTCAAAAAAAATATTATTATTTTTTTTTAAATTTGAAATTAAACTATTAATAATTCCATCCTCATAATTTTGAGAAGAAATTTTATATTCTTCTATATTATTAAAATTTTTATATCTGTTGTTTTGTAATTTATTTCCATAGTAGTGATTTAGAAATTTATTTTTAATTATAAAATATATGATTTGGTTATAAATTTTTTCAGAAAAAATCTTTTTTGAAAGTAATCTTATATATTTTTTAATTTTTTTAATATCTCTACCAAATTTTAGCATTATGAGATTAATTATAATTTTTAGATTAATTTATTTTTTATTTTTTAAATAATCTCAATTTGTGGCAGTGGGAATATTAATTTTCCACCATCATTTAAGAATTTTTTTTCTTTTTTTATAATAAAATCTTTAAAATGCCATGGAAGAACTAATAAATAATCCGGTTTTTTTTTTTTAATAATTTTTTCTGAAATAATTTTAATTTTAGTACCAGGGGTATACCTGTTGAATTTAAAAGCGTTTACCTCTCCTATTAATGGTATGAGGTGATTATTTATATTCGAGAATTGTAATATTACATTTCCTTTTGTTGACGCGCCATATCCATAAATTTTTTTATTCATATCTACCAAATTTAACAAAAGTTCTTTCAAGTTATTTTTTTGCTCATTAATTTGAAGAAAAAATTTTTTAAATGTAGAAATATGATTAATATTATCTTTTATTTCTTTGTTAATAAACCAATCAACAATTTTATTATTAAGATTTTTTTTCTTACTTAGAGTTATAGAAAAACTTCCCCCATTTATATTATTTATTTTCAAATCAATTATTGAAAAACCAACTTTATCAAAAATATATTTAATTGATTTTAGTGAATAATATTCCAAATGTTCGTGACATATCGTGTCGTAAGATAAATTTTTAATCATTAATGGCATATAACTTAATTCTAAATGCCATATTCCATTGTTGTCTAGTAATTCATAAACATCTTCAGCGAATTTAATGGGGTCCTCTAGATCATAAAACATGGCAATACTAGTAATTAGTTTAGCTTTTTTATTTTTATTTATAATATTTTTTAAAACATCTTTTGAAAAAAAATTAGCTACTTTAACTATGTCTTTTCTATATTTTTTGCCAAACTTTTTAATTGTTGGATCAATTCCTATTAAATTAAATTTTTTTTCAAAAAAACTTAAAAAGGTTCCATCATTGCTACCTATATCAACTATAGTGTCGTTATAAGTTAAATTATAGTTTTTAAGAAGATTTGCCTTTCTAAATAAATGATGTTTCATATAACTATTTAATGAGGACATATATCCATAGTTATCTCCATAAAGTTTATTTTTGTTAAATGAGTTATGTAACTGTAACAAAGTACAATTATTGCAGTAAATTAATGAAAGTTCACCACTAGGAATAATTTCATTTTTATCCTTGGGGAATATGCCGGTAAAAGCTTGATTACCTAAGCTAAATGTTTTTTTTAAATTTTTACTTTTACATGATCTACATTTAGAAATTTTCATAATTTTAGTTTAAATTTAAATTGTATACGATTTAATTTTTTTTTACATGTTAATTATATATAAAAATAGAAAAGTAAAATAATGGAGAGATGGCCGAGTGGTTGAAGGCGCCCGCTTGGAAAGCGTGTATACTGTTAAAGGTATCAAGGGTTCGAATCCCTTTCTCTCCGCCAAAAATAATTTTAAATAATCTCGTAAAATTTTTTTAATAAATTTATTATTCTTTTATCCGATGCCATAGTAGGATTAATTTTATTTGTAGTATAACCAACTCCCATTCTTAATACTGGATCAGCGAAACCCAAAGATCCACCCCAACCATTATGACCAAAAGATTCTTTATTTTTCCCAAATAACCACCCGCCACGAAGTATTAAACCAGCCTGGGACCATCTAATTGGTAGCATTAAACTTTCATCAATTCTACTAGCGCTTTCAGTTAAGCATTTTTTAATTGATGATTTTGATAATAAAATATTTTTTTCTAATATCAGGTCATTTACAAAAATATCGTAAATTTTAGCAATTGATCTGGCGTTTCCATGACCATTCATTGAAGGAACTTCAGCAGTTTGCCAATTTTCTTTATTATAAAAATTTATTTCATGTTCAGGATTATTAAATGCATTAAATTCTGATGCTATTTCAGTTTTAGTTTTGTCCTCATAAAGAAAAGCAATATTTGATAGTTGATTTTTTGGAGTTCCGATAAAAAAATCTAAACCTAGTTTCTTTGATAATAATTCGGAGACTAATTTCCCTAAACTTTTTTTTGTTGTTTTTTTTATAATTTCACCGATTAAAAATCCATGCGTTTTTGCATGATAGTATGTTTTTTCTCCGCATGGATGATCTGGTTCTTGATTTTCTAAAATAGTAATTATTTTATTCCAATCTAAAAGATCTTTTTGTGTAATCTTTTCTTTAAATCTATAGAGCCCGGATTGATGAGATAGAATATGTTTTAGTTTAATTTCTCTTTTGTTACTTTGTTTAAAGGCGTCCCAATAATAAGAAACAGATTTTTCTAAATCTAAAATGTTTTGATCAATTAGAATGGAAACAATAATTTCGTAAATTCCTTTTGTAGCTGAGAATACATTTACGATAGTATTTTCTTCCCAATTCTTATTATTTTTATTTTGAAAACCACCAAATAAATCTATTAATGGCTTTCCGTCTTTATAAATCGCAAAAGAAGCTCCTATTTCTTCTTGTTTTAAAAAGTAACTTTCAAATATTTTTTTTACTGGATAGTATTTTTCTTCACAATAACCATTTATCATTTCTAAAATGACAAATTGAATGCAAAGTTTTTTCCAAGACTAAGTTTGAGATCTTGACAGAATCTGGCTGCTTCGGCTCCATCAATTATTCTATGATCGTAAGAAAGTGATATTGGCATCATTGCTCTTGCTATAAAATTTCCATCAACAAATACTTGTTTCGTTTCGGTTTTTCCTATTCCAATTATTGCAACTTCAGGACTGTTTATAATTGGAGTAAAGAAACTTCCGCCAATTCCTCCTAAACTTGAAATTGTCATTGATCCTCCAAAAAATTCTTTTTTATCTATTTTTAGTTCCTTACTTAATTTGCTAATTTTTCTTACTTCATTGCTTAAAGTTAAAAGATCTTTTTGATCAACGTTTCTAATTTTTGGAACCATTAAACCATGAGGAGTATCCACTGCTATTCCAATATGAAAATATTTTTTAAAAATAATATTTTCACCAGTAGGTTCAAGTGAACAATTAAAATTAGGATATTTTTTCATTCCATTTGCTAAGGCTTTCATAATGAATGCAATAGGG
>Ga0214919_10012954_pt1 | contig 10170 bp, 9 predicted proteins | sample LL1503_MetaG_FD_177994 | JGI IMG/M metagenome (GOLD analysis project Ga0214919, IMG submission 177994) | Freshwater microbial communities from Lake Lanier, Atlanta, Georgia, United States - LL-1503 | ecosystem: Environmental > Aquatic > Freshwater > Lake | place: USA: Georgia | collected 2015-03-15 | reverse complement strand
TTTAAAAAACTTGAAACAAAATACAGAAAAGATATACGACTTTGGAATTATATCACGTGAAAATCCAGTAATTGTACAGCGTCGTTTAGCGGTAGTTGATTTTTTAAAAAACAATGGATATACTGTGAGGGTGATACAAGGTTTCAAAGAATTTAGGGACAAACAAATTGCTACTTGTCACATATTGTTAAATATTCATGGGTCCGATTGCGGTCAAGACGCCCAAATATTTGAGCACATACGCTGTGACCGATTATTGGCATCTGGATACAACATTTTGTCAGAAGAGTGCCTCAATTTGTCTAATAACTTTATTGAAAAATATCCCGATAATTTGAAAATTATCAAGTACAATGATTTCTTCAAGGTAGAAACATACGCAAACTTAACATCTTTATCAGGAATTTTAACAAGACCAAAAATTGTTGACTGTTTTATATTCTATAATGAAGTAGAAATGCTTACATATAGACTAAATTTACTATACAATATAGTAGACCATTTTATAATAGTGGAAGCGCGACAGACATTTGTCGGTTTAAACAAGTCATTATATTTTCATGAAAATAGACATCTATTTCAACAGTTTTCCGACAAAATTATTCATGTAATAGTTGATATGCCATTTACTAAGGATAATATTAATATTTCAAAAGGTGACCAGTGGAGCAATGAGAAGTATCAACGAAACAGTATTGCTGAAGGTTTAAAACAAATTGACAATAATTTGTCTTCTGATGACGTTATTATTATTGCTGACTTAGATGAAATCCCTGACCCTAATACATTAAGAAAAATTAAAAACATACAGATAAACGTGATAAATGGTATTAGTCGATTAGAACAAGACTTTTATTATTACAATCTAAACAGCAAGCGCAATGAAAAATGGTATCATTGTAAAATTCTAACTTTGAAAAAATACAAGGAGCTTGGACTAACATGTGAAGAAATTCGATTCATACATTGCGATACAATTGTAAATGGTGGATGGCATTTAAGTTATTTTGGAGACACTAATTTCATAAAAAACAAATTAGAGAATTTTGCGCACCAGGAATATAATTCGGCAAAATACACAGATACAAATGAAATACAGAAAAAGATTAATAATACTGTAGATTTATTTGGACGCGATACAAATATTAATAGTATGACCTTTGTCGATATTTATAACAATGATTATTTACCTCCATTATATAATACATATTTTAAACCATTTTACATCATTTCAGATACAAAAAGAGAGCAAAAATTATTACATATTCTTAATAACAACTATTATGATAGTGCTTGGAAAGGTCATTTTGAATTCAGTATGTTTTTGGTAAAATATATTAAACCGAGTATTATTGTTGAATTAGGCGTAGATTATGGACATTCAACTTTTTGTTTATCTAGTCCAAATATTGGCACTGTTTATGCGATTGATTGTTTTGAAGGTGATATACATGCTGGTTTCAAGACCACTGAAAATATATTCAATGATTGTAAAACCGAATTAATAAACAAGTCATTATTATTATCCGACAATATAATTCCAATTAAAGGTTATTTTGATGACGTTGTACTAACATTTGATAAAGAAATAGATATATTACATATTGATGGACTACATACTTATGAGGCAGTCAGAAATGATTTTGAAAAATGGTCTGTTAAAACTACAAACAATTCTGTAATCATAATGCATGATGTAATCGCATATGCTGACACAGTGGGTAAGTTTTTTAGTGAGATAGAATACCCTAAGTTTTACTTTACTCATTCTGCTGGACTTGGAGTTGTATGTAAAACACAACATCAGCTAGATAATTTGTTAGATAATTTGTTAAAAACTGGATTACAATGTAATAATTATCTTGTTTATCAAAAACAAATAAAAGAAGTAAAAGAAGTAAACTTAGCAAAGAAATATTGCTTTATCCATAGTTGTACATTTTCAAAAAATGGAACCAAACAATTAGATTATATTGTAGACAAAATTAATTCAAGTGGACTGATTAATGTTATTGATAATGTCTTTATAAATAATATTGGGATTCCAATTGAAAACAAATATAACACTTTTTTAGAAACAAACATAAAAACAAATGACAAATACATACTAACAAATTATAGTGAAAATCCGTTATTATACGAGAACCCTACTATAAATGCGGTTAAGAGATTTTCCGAAGAAAATCCAGACAGTTATATATTGTATTTACACACCAAAGGCAACTCATATGACAATGATATACAAAGTATAAATGACTGGACGGATATGATGTTGTATTTCTTAGTTGAAAAATATGACAAATGTACTAACAAATTAGATTCAGATATTCAAACGGTTGGCTGTAACTATTCCGAATTACCATATAAACATTATCCTGGAAATTTTTGGTGGGCTAAATCTAGTTATGTTAAAACACTGAATTTTCTAAGTGAAGATGTTCCCATGAAAATGGCACCGGAATTCTGGGTGTTACAAAATATTTCTGAACCCAAAATATATACGATACATTCATCTGGAATTAACCATTATCATGAGCTGTATCCTAGAATTCTTTACCAATATGAATATACATTTACAAATACTTGGTTTATAAATAGTGAAATAAAACAAATCTTGTTTAATTATGTAAATAAATCAAATATCAATAAAATATTAGAGATTGGCTCATATGAAGGAGCATCTGCGTGTTTTTTTTCAGACAATCTATTAGATAATGAACAATCACATATAACGTGTGTCGACCCATTTTCTATAAATGACACTACTTCACCGTTAAATAATAATACCAAAACACATTTTTATAATAATATTAAAAAAAGTAAAAACTACAATAAGGTGTTAGTTGAGGAAATGTATAGCATTGATTTTTATAAGAAGAATAATAAATCATTTAATTTTATTTACATTGATGGTAGTCATTTATTAGACGATATTATCACAGATTTCAATAATTGTTTACAAATCATTGAATACAATGGTATTATTTGGATGGACGATTATGGTGCCAGTGAAATAACTAGTTGTATAGACAATTTATATCAAACAAACAAACATTGTTTACAAATAATTTATAAAGGATACCAAATTGCCTTTAGAAAGATGTAATTGTAATTGTGATTGTCATTATTTATAATTAAATAACAATTTTAAATTATTTAATTATATTTTTTAACGTTCTGTCGAGAAAAAGAATACCTGAAATAGCCTGCTGTTTTCCTTAGTGTCGCCAAAATAGTCCATCGACATATGGAAACGCTTGGAATTAAAGAGAATTAGACGATTGAAGACATTACCCACTCTATCAACTAGTTCCCACTTAGTTAAATCTTGACTAAACTTGTCTATTTGGTCCTTTGTATTCAACAGTTTTACATCTTCTTCAGAATATTCGCCATTGTTGAACCGATAAAATGCAGTTCCGGCAGATAATGGTGCGTCAGGAGTTAGATATAGAACACCTGCCCAATTATTCCAACCATCAGCATGTATCCATGACCTCTCTCTTGATGTTGTGTATTGGAATGAACCATTATAAACCGATTTTGTATCAAGTGTATCTTTTATATCTTTTTCTGAAGAAGGCATCGGAAACTCGGTTATCTTGCCTCCAAATGGTGCTACATATGCTTGTATTACATCTTTTAAATGTTGATTCGCATATGAGATGGTGCGCTGACCAGGAAAATTCCCTTTAACAGAAAAATCTTGGGTCAAAATATAATCCCTGGTACCTTGTGCGTTGTTATAGAAATTATCTACTACAATTATTCCACAAGATGGAGGTCTTAACCTGAAGGCTTCCTTTAACTTATCATCTTTCTTTAAAGACTTATCTAAATTTTTTATTTCATCCTTTGATAAATCAACTAACAAATTACCATTTAATTGTGTCTCAATAAATTCCATTTACGTTTATTATAAATAATATAGCCATTCGTTTTTATATTATTTAATTTGTTGTTTTTAAAAAAATGAATATTTACTGAGAAATAGATTGTATTGTCGCAATTACTGACGGAGTACTTGGCACTTGAACTGCGCCATACGCAGTCGCGCCATAATATGGCAAATATAATGATGTATCAGTTGAATACCATGATAATTCTACATATTGACCTGCATTTAACTTATGAATATAATTCCACGAAGGCACATGTGCCGAAGTCCCCGCCGGAAATGTGTTTATTCGATTAGTACCTGTAACGCCAGTGCCATCAATAGATAGCCATATATTATAATTATCACTACCACCTGTTTTTGTAAATTGGGCTGAAAATTGGATATCATAGACGCCTGTATGACCCTGTTGAACCTTGGGGACCTTTTGGGCCAATTGGTCCACCGGTTCCTTGAGCACCTTGTGCCCCCTGTGGTCCAGCTGAATTATTATTACAACACCGATTAGCTCCTAAATAATTAGAATAACTGTTTGAATATGACATAGTATCTTATATAATTAAAATAAAATTAAAATATAAATACTACTTTAAATATTTATATTTTATTTTTTTACTTGTATATTGATTATGGTATAGGAAATGGTCTCTGTGTCTTGGAAACTGCCAAAGTTACAGGCATAATTATATCCTGCTTCTTAAACACATTCGCACTTGATAGACATTTTAATTCAGGTTTCAACGGTTTTACAGGGTCTACCAAATTAGTTGAACCTATTCCAAATAAAAAAGTTTCAATATCAACTGGGTTATAAGACAATGTAGACCAAGGCATCTGACCCGGGTTAAGACCATTGCCTGCCAAACGACTATCATATGCTAGACCATTTGCGCCATTTGTATATAATTGCCATGATTCAGTTTGTGTATTTTGTCTTTGGTCTTGGCAATAATTTCCGGGTGTATTTCTATTTCGTGTAGAAGCCATTAATAATTATTATTATATAATAATATTATTTTATTTTGTCTAGATTCTATTGTTAACTATGTGTAATAACTGTTAAAATTACCACATTCATTTGTTCAATTAGTTCATTACTAACAATCCCATCTACTAACAACTTACAAATGAACTGATGTGTCATGTAAAACATTTGTTGACTAAACATCGTAATAAAAATGAAATAGTCCGAGTTTTGTTTAAAGTGGAATAATTCTTCTTCTGTTTTTACTCTAGTTTTATCCATAAAATTTTTTCCTACATCCTGTAAAAAGTGATTAAATATTTCATAATTTTGTAATTTTTCAAATAATAAATACATTCCTTTCTCTAGTTTAGGGTCTTCTATGCTTTCAGCATCAAATACAGAAATAAGTTCGTCTCTATATAACTTGTCACAAATATTTAAAATATCTGCCTTTGTATACTTGTAATCTTCTTCATCGCTATTATCATCAACTCCTTTTACATTATTAGCTTCAACATTGCTATTTAATTTTTTATTATCCTTCTCTAAAAGCTGTAATAACTCATTTTCAATAGTGTTATATTTTACTATAAAATCTGTCTTGTACATTTTATAGTAATTATTATTCAAAAACCTTTATATTATTTTACTGTTTACTGTTTACTGTTTAGTATACATATCTCTGTCTCTTGTTAGTTCCCTAGATGGAACACCTCCTCTTATCCATCCTTGCGACGCATTTGCCTCTATTATATTATCTGGATTTTGAACTGTTTTTTGCATCTCAGGAATCAAAGGAGTTGTTCTGTATCTAAGATGACTCTTCTCTGTCAACTTGGTTATAGAGCGCTTGTTAGTAACAGATTCTCCTTGTTGGATTTGGGCCTCCAAAATAGGGTCCACTGCGCCTCTTCCTAAATAAGGTACAGTGGCAAACGGTCGCTGAAATAAGTCTATTCTGGCCTTAGGGGCAGTTTGAATAGAACCAATAAGGAGCTGAGAACTGGCATCAATATTCGATCCACACATATCCGAACCCATGCTGCCTGAATAAATAATTCCTGGTTGGGTTGTAGCCAATTGCATTGCCTTTGACATATTACAATCCGATGTAAAGTAATTTTGGAGCAAATAGGAGCAAGACTGAGAATTCTGGATTGAGTTGATATCTTGCGAGCATTCGTCGTTGCCTATTCTGCCCATTGTATTAAATGTAAAATCTGAAACGTGTGCCATTTTATATATTACTACAATAAAAATAAAAAAGAATAATTTAATTTAAATGTTTTTGTGTTTCTAAATGTCTTTGGAATAAAATATTTACAAAACAGCCAAAATCACATTTCTCGCAATAAAAATTAAACCCAGTTTGTCTTTCCTCCTTTGTAGCGTGTTTATTCAAATAGTGTAACTTTAAATTTGTAGTTTTAGTTGGTTTATAATCGCAAAATTCGCATTTTTCATCTAAAGTTTTGTCGCTCCTTGTCTTTCTCTTTTCCCCAGTATGCCTTTTACATATTATATGCTCATTCCATTCAGACAAATAATTACATTTAAACATGCATTTTTCACAATTAAATTTTGATTCCATTTTATTAAATTATATTATTTTATTTCTAAATGGTTTAGGAATATCTTCTATATATAGTATATATAGTATATAATGACGCAACTGAAATATTCTTATGACAGTTTACAAAAGTTTTGTGGAGAACATGGTATTGAACTATGTAGAGATTATTCGAATGAACTTGTTAGAAGAGATACTAAAATTGAAGGTAAATGTAAAAACGATAATTGTAATAATTTATTTGTAAAATCTTTTAGAGAAATAGTAGATAATAATAGCTATTATTGTAAAGAATGTTTAATCAAAATCACCGTATCAAAGCGAGAAAACACTTTTATTAAAAAATATGGTGTAAAAACAGCAATGAATAGTGAAATAGTTAAGGAGAAAATTAAAGCTACAAATTTACAAAAATATGGCGTTGAATGGTGTTTTCAATCTAAAATAATAAAAGATAAAATAAAGGCTGCTTGTTTCAAAAATTATGGTGTAGAAAATCCTATGCAGAATAAAAAAACACAAGAAAAATTAAAAAAAACATGTTTGGAAAAATATGGAGTTGAATATATTTATAAAAGTGATGTATTCAAGAAAAAATATAACGCTACTATTTTAGAAAAATATGGAGTTAAAAACATATCACAAAATCAAGACATTAAAAATAAAAAGGTAGAAACAAGTTTAAAAAATTACGGAGTCGAATATCCATCTCAAAATCAAAAAATTAAGGATAAGGTTAAGGATACAAATTTAAAAAATTTAGGTGTAGAATATCCTATGCAATGTTCTGAAGTTTTGAGTAAAAATATAAAAAGTAATTACAAGTCTAAAGAATACATATTTCCTTCTGGAAATATTATACTAGTTCAAGGTGATGAACAATATGCTTTAGATGAATTAATTATAAATGAAAACATTGATGAAACTAATATAATTACTGGTTGTAAAAATGTTCCTGAAATATGGTATACTGATGGATTAGGTAAAAAACATAGACATTATGTAGATATATTTATACCTACAGAAAATCGTTGCGTTGAAGTTAAATCTGTTTGGACTGCTAAACAAAATGAACATAATATATTTTTAAAACAGAATGCTGCTAAAGAAATGGGGTATAAATATGAAATTTGGATTTATAATGAAAAAAAGAAAAAGGTCAATTGTTTTATGTAAGCGTATAACGATAATTGTCCTTATATCTTTGTAGGTTACCTTCAGGAGTGTCTTCCTTAGCAGACGGCATATTTCCATATAACCAACTACCATAAGCCCCTTGGTCATTCGTCACGCGACTGTTGGCTGTACTATAGAATCGCATCATAGAATTGTCTAAATCATAATTGTCCTTAAGGTCGCCATATAGTTGCTTATTGGTACTATTAATCGTCGGGTTAAGCATCTGGGTTTGCTTCTTAACAGCACTTGTAATGTCCTCATATACATCCGGATTAAAACTGGGTGCTGCTGCCTTGCGCTCAGGGTCGTCCATAATATCGGTTAGCAATACATTTCCAAAGGGGTTCTGCTTTGTTGTTGGATGAAACTCAGAGCGCAACACGGACTCCAATGTTAAAGGATTAGTTGTGAATGATGTTGGGGTAATCTTTTTCCCCTGTTTATTGTTCTTCTTTTGTGTTGAATCTTGATTAGCAAAATTCTCCTTCATGTTAGCAACAATGGTCTGCTTTCTGTATTTGTAAAATGAGAAAATAATAGCCAATGTGATTAATCCAATTACAATGAAATGATGCTTCACTGTAAATATAAAGCCAATAATAGATAACACTATAACCAAGCGACTAATCGCATTCAACTTGGCTTCAAAAGACATGGTTGGTTGAGGCCAGACTTGCAAAATAGTTTCACTATTAAATATTATTGTCGGTTCATTTGACCAAAATGGAGTTGTCATTATATATATACTTTTCTTATAAAATTGTATAATAAAATATATTGTATTTATTATACACTATTTTTTCCTAAAATGCCAAACTAAAGTGCCGAAAGACGAGAGTTTGTTGATTTGAAACTGTAATCACTAGAGTTAGATAATGGACTAAATACTGAATTGCTCTTATTAGATGACGATTTAGATTTTCTAGACCTTTGCGACTTTTGTGACTGAGAAGATGACTTAGACTTTATAAAAGCTGCTCTTAAAAGCGCTGAATTATCATTTTTATTAATATTTTTATTAAGTTCTTCAGTTATATTATCAAAATGGTGCTGAATGTTATCATTTAACACCTGGATATATTTACTGTACGTATCTAACTTCTTGTAAGTATGTAAGAACTCTTTACATTTTTTAATATTAAACCCATTGCCACAAACATTACCCCATTCGTAAAATGATTTACTCTCTATCATTGACTTCATTTGTTTACGCGTGAGTTCATCCTCGCCAGCAGCAAGACACTTTGGTATACATTCACCCTTTCTCTCTCTTAGTTTGTCTATATTTGTTAAAAAATTTGGTTCAATGTCCTTTATTTTTATATTTCCTATTTTTTTATGAAAATCTGTTAAAACTTCTGTTGTCGTTTTTGGTGTCCTATTAAAGCTAAATGATATACCGCCTTTTAATGTTTTGTTTTTTGTTTTTTTTATTGTATTAGAGGTTTTCCTATTATATCTTGTCTTCATTTGGTAACGTTTATATTATAATAACATTATTTCTTGGATTTCTTCTTCTTCTTTTCATTTGTTAAAGGAGTAGAAGGATTACTTATAACATTTGTATTAGTAGGCTTAACTCCTCTAGGACTTCGTTCCACCTTCTCACCTGTGCTAAAGATTTTGATAAGTTCCTCTTCAGATAAAGCTGGCTTTACAGGTTCTACATTTGTATTTGTCTTTGGAGCAGAAGCCTTGGCACGCATGCGCTCCTTCATCTTTGCCAACTTCATATTCTTATTCATTTGCGCTTCCATTGCTCCCATATTCACCTTTGTATTCTTTCCTAAACCCGGGATACCCATTTGACTAAATATCTTGGACATATCCCCCATTCCAGGCATATTCTTCATTTGGTTTAGTAAGTCCATACCCTCACTCATCAACTCGCTCTCTTTGATTTCACCTGACTTGATTTTGCCTTCAATCTTCCCACCAATGTTTTTTACCATGTTCATTAGCTTACCCGGGTTCTTAAAGAGTTGTTGAAATACATCTTTGGCGTCTTTCGTTTCATTTATATCAAGGTCAAGCTCTGACGCAGTTTCTTCTGCTAGTTCCATTGCCAATTTTCCTAATTTGCCTTCCATCATACTATTAATATGTTTATGAAGGTCTTCTACATTTGGCATACTAGCCCCAGCATCTGTATCTTTATTAGAAGAATCTTCATTAGCATCATTAGTATCAGAAGATGGTGAAGAAAAATTTTCAAATATTGACTGCATATTCTCTAAAGTTTCAGATAACTTGCCTTTTAATTCGTCTTCATTAATGGCTTCAAATAGTTTCGCAGTGTCTCCCAACTCGGCACTATTATGTACTGAACCTATCACTGAAAATAAAATCAATTGTAAATATTTCCAAATGGTCTCTCTAGTGCTTTCACTAATATCACATTTCCATAATTGCTTGAAAACCACACCTGGTAAAAATTCTGTATTAATTTCAGAATCATCATTAAAAATGTCGTTATTCTTATACAAAATATCAAAAAAACGCTCTGGTAGCAACTTGACACAATGTCTAAATACAAATGTGATTTCAGCATTTGCT
>Ga0214919_10012953_pt1 | contig 10170 bp, 12 predicted proteins | sample LL1503_MetaG_FD_177994 | JGI IMG/M metagenome (GOLD analysis project Ga0214919, IMG submission 177994) | Freshwater microbial communities from Lake Lanier, Atlanta, Georgia, United States - LL-1503 | ecosystem: Environmental > Aquatic > Freshwater > Lake | place: USA: Georgia | collected... | reverse complement strand
GGATCAGCGATGTGTATGACTGTCTCGAAGATCCGCGTGTGGCCATTCCGCCGCAAAGCACCTTGATCCACGGCATTACGGACGAAATGGTTTCAGGTGAAGCCATAGACGACGAGGCGGTTGAGGGGCTGTTGGATGGAGTCAATTGGGTGATTGCCCACAACGCGGGCTTTGACCGTCCGCTGCTAGAGCGTCGGTTGCCGATCTTTGCGCGGCTCAATTGGCTGTGCTCTATGAAAGAAGTGCCTTGGTCCGACTTGGGCTTTCCCGGCACCAAACTCGAATACTTGGCTACCGCACGGGGCTTTTTCTATGAAGGCCATCGCAGCGAAATAGATTGCCGCGCGTTGCTTGAGGTGTTGCGTGTGCCCTTGCCAGGTAAGGACCACAGCCCCTGGCAGTTGCTGCTGGCGGCAGGGCCACGTCGCAGCTACAAGTTGTGGGCGCTTGGCGCGCCGTTTGAAACCAAAGATCATCTCAAGGCGCACGGCTATCGTTGGGATGGTGAGCGGCGCACTTGGTACAAGATGCTCGATCACGACGAGGCGGCAGTTGAGGCGCAGTGGCTGCGTGAGACTATTTACGCAGGCCGTTCGCACAAGGTTGAAGTGGAAGTGCTGGAAGCGGCAACACGCTATTCAACGCGCCGTGGACGCATCGCTTATCGCGATTTGTAGGCCGGCTCAGCGCGACTTTGGCAGCTGGTCGCGCGTCACCAACGTTACGCTTTCGGTCTCTGGGTCGAACATCAGACTGGCTTCGCCGCGCTGCAGTTGCAGCGCTACCTGCGCGACTTTCTCATCCAGGCTCCAGTCGCGTTGGCCGTAATCGGTGCCTTCGCGCAGCACGAAATCTTCCAGCACACCGCGTAGCGCCTCGGACGACAACAGCTCTGGCGGTATTTGCAGCGGTTCGGCGGTGTCATCCATGCGCTGGTTTGTAGCACGACTGCGGTACTTGTAGGATCGTTTGGATTGGCCAATACCACAGAAAATTAGGAGCAGCTTATGGGGCTTTTCGACGGCGTATTAGGTGGGTTGGTGGGTGCCGGTATTAACAGCGCCCTGCAGGGATACATCCAGCAACAGGGCGGTTTGGGTGCCGTGGTGCAAAAGTTCGAGCAGCAGGGCATGGGGGGCATCGTGCAGTCCTGGATAGGCACTGGGTCCAACCAAGCTGTGTCTGCAGATCAGTTGCAGCAGGTGCTGGGCGCTGATCTGGTTCAGCAGCTGTCTGCCAAGCTGGGAATGCCTGCGCCGGATTTGCTGGCCAAGCTGGCGCAGGTGCTCCCGGATGCCATCGACAAGATGACGCCGCAGGGCGTGATTCCCAAGATCTGAACAGCACAGCACTATGGCTTGCCGCACCACAAGGGTGCGCGTAGGCTCGGGGCGCGATTCAACGCGGCAGCAGCGCAATCTCTGCGCGGCCAACGGGGTACAGCATGGCTGATCTAAAGGGCATCAGTGTGGTCACGACCACACTGGCAGTAGAGTCCGACGCGCGGCGCCAGTCGCGCCGTGAGTTCATCAAACGCGTCATCGCTTCTGGCGCTGTGGCTTCGTCCGCCAGTTTCATGGGTGCTGGCTTGGCAGGCTGCAGTGCGCGTCGTGCGACTGCAGCAGGTGCCGTCGAGCGGCTGCTGTCCATCGATGTAAACGGCCAATTGCGCCGCGTCGATGTGCTGCCGCAAGAGACGCTGGCCACCACACTGCGCTACAAGCTGGGGCTGACCGGCACCAAGGTTGCCTGTGATCGCGCTGAATGCGGCGCCTGCACAGTCATGATCAACGACGTCACGCACTATGGGTGCTCAACGCTGACGCACAGTGTGCGTGGGCGCAAAGTAGTTACCATTGAGGGGCTGCGTGGCCCCAATGGCGAACTTCACCCGGTGCAGCAAGCGTTCGTCGAAGAGCTTTCACCGCAATGTGGGTTCTGCACGCCGGGGCAGGTGGTGGCCGCGGTCGCACTGCTCAAGAAGAACCCCAAGCCCACTCGCGAGGAGGCGCGTCACGCGATGTCGGGCAACCTATGTCGCTGCGCTGCGTACGACAACTATCTCAATGGCATCATGCGTGCCTGCGGCAACCACGATCAGATCAGCTCCCCGCATGTGGAGATGCACCATGGCGTATAAGCACCTGGGCAAAGACTTCCTGCCGCCTGATGTGGTGGCCAAGGTCACCGGTGAGGCCAAGTACGTCGAGGACTTCCGCGTCGAGGGCATGGTCTACGCGCGGTTTCTCAACAGCCCTTATCCGCATGCGCGGGTGCGCCATATCGATGCCAGTGAGGCACTGAAGATGCCTGGTGTGCTGGGCATCCTCACTGCAGATGAAGTCAAGAACCCGCCCGCACCAGAGATTCCGTTGCTCACCAACGAGCCCGGTTATGTCGGCGCTGCGGTGTTGATGCTGGCTGCCGAAGACGAAACCACAGCCCAAGATGCCATTGAAAAAATCCGCATCGATTGGGAGATCCTGCCCTTTCATGTGGATGCGCTGCAGAGCCTGCGTCCAGGCGCTGTGGATGCGCGCACCGATGGCAACGTTGGTGCAGCAGGGGTGAAGTTTCGGTCGCTCAAGTGGACAGACCAGGACTTTGCCGCCGCAGAGCCCGGTCGCATGCCGATGGGTGAGCCGGCTCAGGAATGGACTTACGGTGATCTGGACGCAACCTTTGCCAAGTGCAAGGTGGTCTATGACGACACCTTTGTGCACGGCAGCAACTCACATCACAGCATGGAGCCGCGTTCGGCCTTGGCCCATTGGCAGAACGGCAAGTGCATTGTTTATGTGTCGTCGCAAAGCCAATCTTTCATCGTGCCGACGCTGGCGCAGATGATCGGCATACCGCCGTCCGACTTGGTAGTGATTGCCGAATATTGCGGCGGCGGCTTTGGTTCCAAGGGCAACGCTTATCCGATTCAAGCTCTGCCGGCGCTGATGTCCAAGAAGATCAACCGGCCTGTGCTGCTGCGCATCAGCCGTGCTGAGGAGTACTACAACGGCTCTGCGCGTCATGGTTTTCAGGGCCGCGTAAAGCTGGGCTTTGCCGAAAACGGCAAGCTGCTGGCGGCCGACCTGTATGTGGTGCAGGAAAACGGCGCTTACAACAGCTTCTGGGATTTCCGCAACGCGGGCGATGCGCTGTCAATGGTGTATCAGCCTGAGGCCATGCGCTGGCGTGGCGTACCGGTGCACGCCAACTCGCCGATTCGTAGCGCGCAGCGTGGCCCGGGCTACAACCAGCTGGTACACATCATCGAGCCGCTGATTGATCGCGCGGCCCATGAGTTGGGCATCGATCGTGTGGCGATACGCCTGCTCAACGATCCGGAAACAGGTTCACCGGGCGGCGTTAAGCGCACGCCGACCACCAGCTGCTACCTCAAAGAGGCCATCCGCTGTGGTGCCAAAGAGTTCGACTGGGAGAACAAGTTGGCCATGTGTGGTCAGCGCAAAGGCTCCAAGGGCTATGGCGTTGGCGTGGGCCAGGCCTATCATCCGGCGGGCTTCAATGGCTTTGATGGTTTGGTGCGAATCGCAACCGACGGCAAGCTGCACATCCACACCGGTGTGGGCAATCTGGGCACGTTCTCGCACTCAGGTACATCGCGCATTGCCGCAGAAGTACTCAAGATCGATTGGGAAGACTGTGTGGTGGTGCGGGGCGATAGTCGCAAACACTTGCCCTGGAATATTGGCCAGTTCGGTAGTAACACCTCGTTCACGATGGCGCGCACCAACTTTGTTGCCGCCACCGATGCGCTCAACAAGCTCAAAGAGATTGCTGCGCAGCAGTTCGGTGGCAAGCCCGAAGACTACGATGTCGATGGCAAGCGCGTGTTCCGCCGTGGCAGTCCCGGCACGGGCATGACTTATGGTCAGGCGGCGCAGCGCGCCATCCAGTTGGGTGGCAAGTTCGATGGCCACAAGTTGCCCGAGGACATCAATCCGATGACCCGTGACTCGGCCACTGCGCTGGCCGGTAGCGGCCTTATTGGCGTGGCCAAAGACAAGCTCAAAGTCGGTGGAGAGACGGCGGCATTCGCTGCGTCCTTTGTCATGGTTGAGCTGGATTACGAGACGGGCAAATACACCATCTTAGATTTTGTGGGCGTGGCTGATTGCGGCACTGTCATTCATCCGTCGGGTCTGCAAACACAGATCAAGAGCGGTGGCATTCAGGGCTTTGGCGTCGCCGGCCTTGAACGCATTATTTATGACCCGCAAAACGGGCTGCCGCACAGCGTGGGCTTTTATCAGGCTAGACCGCCAACCTATGGCGATATACCGCTAAACATGCGCACGTGCGCGGTGGACCTTCCCGATGCGACCAGCCCTATGGGCACCAAAGGCATCGGTGAGCCATTGCTCGGTTCGGCTGCTTCAGCCTTGTTGTGTGCCATCTCCAATGCGATGGGTGGCCATGTCTTCAACCGCACGCCGGTGACCTCGGACATGATCCTCAACAAGCTCTACAACATTCCGCAGGCGCATGGGCCCCTGCAGACCAACTGCCAGTAAGGACTTCGAAATGCTCAAGGACATGATGCCGCATTTCGATTTGTACCAGCCCGACACGCTCGATGCGGCGGTGGATCTGGCAGGTCGATTGGGAACTGACGGATGGTTACTCGGCGCCGGTCAGGACAGCTATGACTGGTTGAAGAACCGCACCAAGCGCACGTCGGCAGTGATTGAGTTGGCGGGCATTGACGCTCTAAAGGGTGTGCGTGAGGTCGACGGTGGATTGGAAATCGGTGCACTGACCACGCTGACCGAAATCGAAGAGCATCCGCTGGTGCGCGAGCGCTTTCGCGTGCTGTCGCTGGCAGCAGGTCGGGTGGCCAGTCCGCAGATTCGCAACGCCGGTACGCTCGGTGGCAACCTGTGTCAGGACGCGCGCTGCTGGTATTACCGCTACGGCGTGGACTGCTATCGGGCCGGCGGAAACATGTGTTACGCAGATACGCCAGAGGGCATGAATCGCGAACACGCTATCCTCGGGGCTAGTCGCTGCGTGGCAGTGTCGCCCTCGGATACCGCGACAGCGGTGGTTGCTCTGGAAGGCGTGATGGTCATCCGCAGCACCAAGGGCGAGCGACTTGTGCCTGCTGCAGACTTCTTTGTGCAGCCCGCGATCAATATTCAGCGCATGACTGTGCTGGAGCCGGGTGAGATTCTGGTGGCGGTGCGCATTCCAGCCAAATGGTCTGGTGCGAGCTTCTACTTTGAGAAGATTGCTGATCGCGCGGCGTGGGACTTTGCCTTAGTCAGCATTGCAGCGGTGTTCGTGTTCGAGGGCGACCTCATCAAAGATGCGAGCATGGTCTGCGGTGCTGTGGCCTGCGTGCCTTGGGTGCTCAAGGGTTCCCAAGATGCACTGCGAGGGCAACCTCGAACCGCCCAGACCAGCGACAAGGCCGCTTGGGCCGCAGTCGTCGGCGCCAAGCCGCTGCATTACAACCACTTCAAGTTGCCGCTGATGGAAAACCTCGTCCGTCGCGCGATTCGGGAGGCCTGACGTCATGAACATCCTGCGCTATGGCCACGATGCCTACGACAAGATCGTCATCGATGGTATTTCCTGGGACATGCTGCCGGTGGCCGTGTTGGCTGCATTGGCTGTGATCGTCATCCATCAAGTGCGCCGCGCCAGTCGCAAGCAGAGGCAATAAGCCATGTCCACACAGTTGCCCGATACGCTGGTGCGCCATGCTGGCCTCGATCGCGCTTTTCATTGGCTCACTGCTCTTGCCATGACGGTGTTGCTGGTGACGAGTTTTCTGCCGATTCTGGGATTGCGGTTTGTTTGGCTTGAGTTGCACTGGAGCTCTGGTGTGCTGCTCACCGTGCTGGTGCTGTTGCATATTGTCCGCGCGCTGCGTGGACGTAATGGCAGGCTCATGAAATTGCGCCGCGCCGACTTTGATGAACTCAAAGGTACGCTGCGCCCGGGCAAGTATTCATTGCAGCAGAAGCTCATTCACTTGGCTTGGAGCGCTGCAATCCTTGTGGCCATCATCACCGGTGTGGTCATGATGGTTAAAGCGGGTACGCCATTTTTTACCCGCAATCCCTACATCCTCAGCTACCGCTCTTGGGGTCTGGTTACCTTGCTGCACGATCTGGCGGCTTTGGCTTCGGTGTTTCTGATTCTGGTTCATGTGTATTTCGGCTTGCTGCCGGAAAAGCGTCAATATTTGCGATCTATGCTCAACGGCAAAGTGCGCCGTGATGAGCTTGCTGCCGATCACGATCTGGACAAGGTTGCGCGCGGTGAGTGAGGTCGCGCTGACGCAGAACATCGATGTCATTGAGCGCGGCTACGAATATCTGCTGGCCTATGCGGCGCAGGGTCGCCAGGACGATGCTGGCACTGAGGCGCGCGTTACCTTGCAGGCTATGCACGCGGCAATGACACAGCTGGGTGAGCAGGCCAAGCTGACGTTTGCCAAGGGCGCTATGCCCGGATTGGGTGATTATCTTGATGCAGTCGAGGCCGATGCACGCGTAGCGCGCGGTGCGATTGCGTTGGTGTTGGGTCGGCCGCAAATCGCCTCGTTATTGGTCGACAACCTCAATGCATCGGTGCATCTGCGCGCATTGTTGACCGATGTGTTCCTGCTTGAGCAGGCGCTCAAGCCCTAAGCCTTAAGCCTTAAGCCTTAGGCGGCGCCGCGCGTGCGCCGCCACAACCCCTGTTATGCCCAACCCCAGCAGTAGCCACGCCGGTGGCTCCGGAACGGTGATGTCTGGGGGTATGAGCCCGCCGATGACCGGCGGCGGTGGCGGCAGGGGAGGCAGTATATCGGTGGGTATAAACGGCCTCTCCGGCGGTGGTGGCGGTGGCAGATCGACAACCAACAAGGGCTCTGGCGGTGGCGCAAGCGTTTCGGGTTCTTCCGGCAACGCACTAGTAACAAACGCACGAACTTCGCGCGCCTGCAGTTTGCGCAGACCAGGACTGGGGCCGCGGCGCTTGGCCACTGCGGGCGAGAACAGCGTAGCGATCACGGGTGGACACCATTGCAGTCCAGTGAAGTAAGCGCTGCCGCCATCGGTTCTGCGGAACTCGACTCCTGGGGTGTGCGCGTTATCCAGTGGCGTTATCAGCGACAGAACGGCCACGATCATCGGCACGTTCGCCAGCAGCTGACGCAGACGTGTACGGATCCCGTTGGATCCGCTCTTGCGCCTGCGTTTGCTGCGCGTCTGCGTCATGCCACCCACACTTCATCGCTTACGAAGCGCGATAGTCAGGCAAATGAAGTGTGGTCGTTGCCGTCATTTGACTTAACCGCTCGGCACATATTGGCAAGTTATGCGACCAGTTGACATAAGCTTCTGGCCGTAACATTTTCGCTAGGCAGTGGCTGTGATTGGCTTGTAGCCAGCTTAAATTCAAAGGCGCAAAGCGCGGGGTCTATTATGAAAATTGCGCAGTTCCTGAGCTTGGTTATGTTAACCCTAGGTGTCATGGGCAAGTCACAGGCCGCTGCGCCTGTCGCTGCCGATTGCGATCGCCGCTGTTTGTTACAAGTGCTCACCAACTACACCGAAGCGCTGGCGTTCAATGAGCCGGCAAGCTTGCCGCTGGCACCTACCGTGCGCGTGACAGCCAATGGGGTGTTGCAAACCGGCGCTGGCAAGTCTGAGGTTTGGGGCAATATTCGCCGAATCCCGTTTCGTCAGGCGTTTGTGGATCCGCAGACTGGGTCAGCCATCTTCATGGGTGTACTCACCAACACCCCGACTCGCAATGCGCAGCGCTGGTGGTTTTACAACGTGCGCTTGAAGATCGAGCAGCGGCGCATTATAGAAATTGAAGAGATCAGCTTTGATGGCACGCTAGGTAACACGCCCGCATCGTCTTTGCGCTTGCCGGATCGTACTTGGGACACCGTGCTGCCGCAGGCCGAGCGCTCTACGCGCGAACAGTTGTTTGCCTTGGCCGACGATTACTTCAGCGCAGTGAGTCACGAAAAGCCGTATTTTGCAGAGGTGCCGTGGCACCCAGAGTGCCAGCGCATAGAGCTGGGGACTTTTACGGTGAACTCGGAGCTAAACGCCGGCAGTTGTGGCGGTGAGTTCCGCACGCCCTCCATGAAATGGAATGTGCGCAATAGACGCTTTTACATTGCCGATGTAGAGCGTGGTGTGGTTGTAGCAGTGGGCAACTTCACAACGCCCCCGGAATACCCCAACAACAATGGCTCGGTGGTGTTTGAGGTGTTCAAGGTGCAGGACGGAATGATCCGCCACATCGAGGCCTTCTTCCGCGCCAACGGTCAGTTGCATTCGGGTTGGGGCGAAGGTCCCGGCTCATGAGTGCTGCGCAGATGGCGACCTATGCGGTGACCGAGGACGAACTGCAAGTCGAGGCCGCGCCAACATTGCGCACAGCCGATGCTGCGGTGATCTGGCTGCATGGCTTGGGTGCCGATGGACACGACTTTGTGTCGCTGTTGCCTGAACTACAGTTGCCGGCATCTATGGCCGTACGCTTTGTCTTTCCTCATGCACCGGTCCGGCCGGTGACGGTCAACAATGGCTGGCCGATGCGCGCGTGGTATGACATCAAGTCGCTCGATGCTAACGGCCGCGATGATGCAGAGGGCATTGCAGCCTCTGCGCAGCGCCTTGCCGCCCTGATTGCCGCAGAGCAGTCGCGTGGCATTGCTAGCGAGCGCATCGTGCTAGCAGGCTTCTCGCAGGGCGGTGCAGTCGTGCTGTATGCCGGCTTGCGCCACCCAGAGCCCTTGGCAGGCATCCTGGCGTTATCTACCTATCTGCCACTGCGCGATCGATTGAGTGCCGAGCGCAGTGCCTCCAACAGTCAGGTGCCGATCTTGATGTGTCACGGCACCCAGGATCCGGTAGTCACCTTGCCGTTTGCGTTGCAGTCACGCACTGCTCTGCAGCAGGCAGGTTGCATGCTGGATTGGCGCGAGTACCCCATGGAGCACTCGCTGTGCGCAGCTGAAGTGCTGGCGATCAGCCAGTGGTTGCAGCAGCGGTTGGTTTAGTTCAGTCGTCGCGCAAGGTTCGTGTCCTGATCACTACGCCGGAGTTTGTATTCATGTCCACGCCGCACATCCGCCGGATTGCCACCGAAGAAGCCTTTTCCGTGCCGCAAATTGCGCAGGCACTGCAGCAGCTGTGCAGCAGTCCGGGTAATGGCATCGACATGATGCTGGTGCGCAAGATCTATGACGGTGCGCGTACGCCCGGTTATCAAAGCCGCTTTCTGGCTCCACTGCTGGACATTGAGCATGAGCGTCTGCGCGATATGGATGCCAACGGTGTCGATATGCATCTTCTGTCGCTCACAGCGCCGGGCGTACAGATGTTTGACGCCGATACGGCCACGGAACTGGCCAGTGTTGCCAACGACCATCTGGCGCAAGTCATTGCACGTCACCCGACACGCTTTGCAGGCTTGGGCAGTTTTGCTCCGCATTCACCCAAACGCGCAGTGCTCGAGATGCAGCGCTGTGTGAATGAGTTGGGGCTCAACGGCTTTGTGGTCAATTCGCATACCAATAACGAATACCTAGACGACCCGAAGTACTGGCCTATTCTCGAGGCCGCCGAGGCTTTGGACCGCTGCTTGTACATACACCCGCGTGGGCCATCTGATGGCTTGGCGGCGCCCTTGCGTGACTACGGTATGTTTGCCGCGCTATGGGCCTATGGTGTTGAGGTGGCCACGCATGCTGTGCGGCTTATTCTGTCGGGTGTCTTCGACCGTTTCCCGAAGCTCAAGATCTGCCTCGGACACATGGGTGAAGCAGTGCACTTTTGGTTGTGGCGTTTGGACTTCATGAGCGCGCGCGCCCAAGGCACCGAGGCGCCGCGTTTGCAGCTGACGCCTAGCGAGTATTTTCGTCGCAACTTCGTGATCACCACCAGCGGGCAAGAATCACCGTTGGCGCTGGACTTTTCTATCCGTCAGTTGGGCGTCGATAATGTGCTGTGGGCTATTGACTACCCTTATCAGCCCAGTGCGCCGGCAGTAGCCTTCATGGATGGTGTGGATGTCACCGACGCCCAACGGCACGCGCTGTATCACGGTAACGCAGAACGTGTATTTCATATCAAGCCGCTGTGATAGGGTGATGCCGCTGGGTCAACTGGTCGCGCAGAGCGGCGAGCAGTG
>Ga0214919_10012952_pt1 | contig 10171 bp, 7 predicted proteins | sample LL1503_MetaG_FD_177994 | JGI IMG/M metagenome (GOLD analysis project Ga0214919, IMG submission 177994) | Freshwater microbial communities from Lake Lanier, Atlanta, Georgia, United States - LL-1503 | ecosystem: Environmental > Aquatic > Freshwater > Lake | place: USA: Georgia | collected 2015-03-15 | reverse complement strand
GATGAAATGTTTATGCAGATATAACTGCATAAATTATGAAAATTTTTGAAACATTCTACGTAATCGTCAATACGTGAAGTACTATCTTTATTAGGTCCTATATTAATTCCTAAAATTCCCTCTACTCTTTTAGTCTCAATTCTGCTTCTAATTTTAATTAAACCCTGACTTGGAAAACCCAAACGATTAATAATTGCGTCATCTTCTACTAATCTGAAAACTCTTGGCTTTGGATTTCCTTCTTGTGGTCTTGGAGTAATAGTTCCAACTTCTGCAAAACCAAATCCAAGTGCAAACATTTTATCATATACTTCGCCGTTCTTATCAAATCCTGCTGCCAGACCTATTGGGTTTGAAAATTCTTTTCCTAAAATATTAATTTTTAAAATCTCATCGTCTTTTGATGGAAAAAGTGGAATATAAAGATTTTTTAAAAACTGAATGGCTAACGAATGAGCAAGTTCCGGATCAAGCTTATTAATAAAAGAATTAATAATCTGATAATTCATTTTTATGATTAATCATTAATAGACTTATTAATTAAATTTACTGTTTCTTTAATACCATAAAAACTTATAAATGAGCCCATTCTAGGCCCCTGTTCATCTCCAAAAAGCACTTCATAAATCATTTTAAACCACTCTCTTAATCTCTCTTTTGAGTAATGTGTCTTGCCAACAGAATAAACTATAGTTTGCATCTCTTCTGGTTGAAGCGTTGGGCTCATTTTAGAAATTTGTTCAGCAAGGTCTTGCAATGCTTTTTTCTCGGTTGGATCTGGTTTTCTAAATTTTTTATTAATTTTTACAACATCATTAAAATAATTAATCGCGTTTAAGATAAGTTTTGCAAGAATAGGATGTTTGTCTTTAACTAAATTTGGACTAAAATTCTTAATAAATTTCCAGATAACATCTTCTTTGTCTGTATTACTAACACTCACTAAATTAAGCAAAATATTAAAGGAAATAATTATTTCTTCTTTTGGAGGATTACCATTGTGAACATGCCAAACTGGATTTCCAAGTTTTTCTTTTTCTTCTTGTTTTTCAAATTTTTCTAGAAAGGAAAGATACTCATCAACTGCCTTTGGAATAACTTGGAAATATAATTTTTTTGCTCTAGTTGGATTTTGATACATATATAAAGACAGGCTTTCCGGAGATGCATATTTAAGCCACTGTTCAATTGTAATTCCATTGCCTTTTGACTTGGAAATCTTTTCCCCATTCTCATCTAAAAACAATTCATAAGCAAAGCCAACTGGCGGCGTGCCTCCTAAAATTTTACAAATTTTGCTAGATAGTTCAGCGCTTGGTATTAAGTCTTTTCCGTACATTTCAAAATCAACTCCAAGAGCAAACCAGCGCATAGCCCAATCAACTTTCCACTGTAACTTACATGCTCCTCCTGTAATTTTTGTTTCAACCTTCTTATTACCGTTTTGATAAATAATAGTTTTAGTATCTAAATTTTTCTCAATTACAGCAACTTCCAACACTTTTCCTGTCTCAGGGCATATGGGTAAAAATGGGCTGTACGTTTTTCTTCTTTCAGGACCAAGAGTTGGCAAAACAACTTCCATAATTTTATCATAGTTTTTCAAAACTGCAGTTAGAGCATCATCGAATTCACCTTTGGTATAAAGTTCAGTTGAACTTTTAAATTCATATTTAAAATTAAAATCATCTAAAAATTTTTTTAACATATTGTTATTATGCTCTCCAAAACTCTTAAATTTTTTAAATGGATCAGGGATTGCTGTTAACGGCTTATTTAAGTTATCTTCTAAGATTGATTTATTTGGAATGTTATCTGGAACTTTTCTAAGTCCATCCATATCATCTGAAAATGTAAATAATTTAACTGGTATATTAGATAATCTTTGAAAAGCATTCATGACCATAGTGGTTCTGCAAACCTCTCCGAAAGTTCCAATATGAGGAAGTCCGCTCGGTCCGTAACCAGTTTGAAATAAAACGTAACCCTTTTTCTCTATTATTTTTAATCTTTTTTTTAATATCTCTCTGGATTCGGCAAAGGGCCAGGCTTCTGAATCTTCAAAAAACTTTTTATCAATTAACATTCTTAGATCTTAATTTAATTTGCTGATTAATGATAACTCTTACCTCTTTAAATATTGGATCTTCTAACCTTTTATTAAGTATTGTCCAAGTGTAAGGAATTAATTTTAAATATCTATTTTTCTTGTCTCGTTTAAAAAGCCTTGAAAATATTCCAATAATTTTCATAGCCCTTTGCACTGAAAGGATAGAGAATTCTTTCTTAAATTGTTTAATATTAAAATTCTTTTCTTTCTTCGCTAAAAATAAATAATAATTTAACAACTTCTGCTTCAAGTCAGAACTAGTTTTAATCCTAACATCATCTATTAAGGAAAGTATGTCGTAAGCTCTTGGACCAATCAAGGCATCCTGGGTATCAATAATTCCAATTTTATTTTTTGATCCATCTCTATATTTCATCATGTTTGAGACATGAAAGTCTCGATGAACAAAATAATTATTATAAATAAAATTATTCTTTAAAATTGATAATAATAATTGCCTTAACTTTTTAATTTGGGAGTTATTTTTTATTTTCAGTATGTGAGGCAAGTACCAAATAAAAAATAAATCTATCTCTTTTTTTAAAATTCTAAAATTATATTTTTTAAATCTAAATATATTAGTTCTAAAATTTATTTTTTGTAATTTAATTAAATATTTGATTAGTGATTGATAAACATAAAACTTATTTTTAGATCTTTTAATTAACTGAAGATAAGTTTTGTCACCAAAATCCTGTAATAAAGCTAATCCATTCTTATAATCGTAGTCTATTACTTTCGGTGCATTAATACCTTGTTTGCTTAAAAACTTATTAATTAAAACATAATTTAAAATATTAGACTTCTTATCCTGTTCTGCGGAAGCCAGGATATAAGATTTATTTTTATGATAAATTCTAAAATATTTTCTAAAAGAAGCGTCCCCTTTTATTTCTTTTATTTTATAAATTTCTATATAATTTTTTTTAAGAAAAATTCTTATTATTTTTAATCTATTTTTATTAGCCATTAATACTAAATCCTAACCACTTTCCTTTTCCATTGAACTCTAAAGATCTAGAATCTTTATTAGGGTCATAAGTAAATTTAATTTGTAAAAAATCATTAAAAGTATTCATTGCAATTTCTGGCCACTCAATAATATTTATAAAATCTTTTGCTGTATCAAATAATCCTATGTTAAAAATTTCTTTTTCTTTTTTTAGTCTATAAAAATCATAGTGGGCAACTTTTAAATCTTTTCCTAAATCATAATATTGAACTATATTAAAAGTAGGACTTACTATTTCCTCTAAAGGATGTTGATATTTATGCTGTAAATAATGTATTAAAAATCTAGTAAATGTTGTCTTGCCTGCGCCTAAGTTTCCACTGAGTAATATAAAATCATTTGGTTTTAAATTAATTGCGACAGCCTCGGCAACTTTTTTTGTGGAATCTAAAGATTTTAATTCCATTCAATTGAAATTAATAACGATATGTGTCTGGTTTAAAAGGTCCTTTTTCAGAAACACTAATATAATCGGCTTGTTCTTTGCTTAATTTAGTAAGTTTTGCGCCTACTTTTGCAAGATGCAACATCGCAACTTTTTCATCTAGATGTTTTGGTAAAACATATACTTTGTTTTGATATTTTCCATTACTGTTCCATAATTCTATTTGCGCTATAACTTGGTTTGTAAAAGAAGCACTCATAACAAAACTAGGATGACCTGTTGCACAACCAAGATTCACTAATCTGCCTTCTGCTAATAAAATAATTCTTTTTTTATCTGGAAATTCAATTTCATGGACTTGTGGTTTTACTTCATTCCATTTGTAATTTTTTAATGCACTCACCTGAATTTCATTATCAAAATGTCCAATGTTACAAAGAATTGATCTATCTTTCATTTTTCTCATGTGTTCGATAGTAACGATGTCTTTATTTCCTGTTGCTGTAACAACAATGTCAGCTGATGATATGGCCTCATCCATTAGCACAACCTGATAACCTTCCATTGCCGCTTGTAATGCACAAATTGGATCTGTTTCAGTAACCAAAACTCTTGCTCCACTTTGTCTAAGTGATGCCGCGCTACCTTTTCCAACATCTCCAAATCCAGCGACTATAGCAACTTTTCCTGACATCATAACATCTGTCGCTCTTCTAATTGAATCTACTAAACTTTCTCTGCAGCCATATAAATTATCAAATTTAGATTTTGTTACTGAATCATTTACGTTAATTGCTGGGATTAATAATTTATTCTCTTTCTCTAATTTATTTAAAGCTTTAACTCCTGTAGTAGTCTCTTCAGAAACTCCCTTAATATTTTTTAATAAATCTTTGTACTTATCGTGCAATAACATTGTTAGATCTCCACCATCATCCAATATAAGATTTGGTTTCCAATCTTTCTTTCCATTAATAGTTTGTTCAATGCACCACCAATACTCTTCTTCTGTTTCACCCTTCCATGCAAATACTGGTATTCCTTTTGCAGCAATTGCAGCAGCCGCATGATCTTGTGTTGAGAATATATTGCAAGATGACCATCTAACTTCAGCCCCAAGAGCTACCAATGTTTCTATTAGAACGGCAGTTTGAATTGTCATATGAAGACATCCAATTATTCTCGCACCTTTTAAAGGTTTGCTAGATTGGTATTCACTTCTAATTGCCATTAAGCCTGGCATTTCAGTTTCAGCTAGAGAAATTTCTTTGTTACCAAATTCTGCTAGTTTTAAATCTTTTACTTTAAAATCTTGGGTCATTTTAAAAGTTAATTAACAATAAAACTTAAGTATATCAATTTTATTTATGAACTTTAATCTGCTATTGGCAGATCAATCTCGACTACGGCGCCTCTTGTTCCTTCTTCTTTTAAATTATACGCTTTAATATGACCTTTGTGAGATTCAACTATATTTTTAACTATATTTAATCCTAATCCAGAGTGCAGACCAAACATTTCCTTTGGTCTATTGCTATAAAATCTTTCAAAAACTTTTCCGATATTACTTTCGTTAAATCCTGGACCTTCATCCGTAATAATTATTTTTGCATTATTATTAACTCTTTCAATTTTTATTCTTAAAGTGCTTTTTTCTGGGCTAAATGAAATAGAATTTTCTAATATATTAGAAATAACTTGTTCAATTCTACTTTCAAAACCAATAACAAAAGTTTTTTTATTAATTAAATTATTAATTTCTATTGAAATATTTTTTTTAGTATTATCAATGACCTGCTGATATTCGTCTGCAACTTTTTTTATAAGTTTAATTAAATCAAATCTGGTTAATTGTAATTTGGCTTCTAATGCTTCTCCTTTAAGCATATTAGAATAGTCTGTTATTAATCTTTCAATCCTTACAACGTCATCATTTAAAATTCCTAGTAATCTATTCTTCTTTTCTGCATCTTTTGCATTGGGTAATAATTCTGAGGCCGCCTTCAAAGATGCTAATGGATTTCTAATCTCGTGAGTGAGATCAGATGCAAATCTTTCTGCAAATTCAATTCGTTTATACAAATTATCTGTCATGCCTGAAAGTGATCTTGATAAATTACCAATTTCATCTGGTCTTAGATTAATTCTGTTAATAATTTTATTATCAGGATGGTCGTAACTTGCTGAAGATGCGTAACGTCCTAAAATTCTAATTGGTTTAATAATATTTGCATTTAGAAATATTGAAAAAATTAATATAATTGCAGCAACACTTAACGCAGTTCTAATAACAAAGTTTTTTCTTTCAACAACAGCATTTTCAATATCATTCGACTCTTCCGTAATAACAATAAAGCCTTTATTTTCATTATTTAAATTTAAAGAAGATAAGCTAACAACAATAAAATTATTTTTAATCTTTCTTGAAAAAGTTAAGACCTTATCAGAACCCAATATATTTAGATTATCATTAATAATTTTGTTAAGTAATCTTTCTTCTTGTCTAGTAGTTAGATCGGGCGTGTCTGGTAGGTTGTCTGTTGATAATTTTCTCTCTTGAACGTCTGGTACTTTATAAAATGGTTTGGCATTTATATCTAAAGAATGAGCATCTACTATGATTTCTTTTTTTAAATTATAAATTCTAATTTGATTAATACTGGGTAATAAATATTTATAATTTGTTAAAAAACTTTTAAGATCATCTCTCTTATAAGGAATACGCTGCAACTCCATATTTAAAGCGATATTCTTAATAAGTTTGGAATGTTCTTTCTTTTTATTGCCAACAAGCTCGGGTTCGATCGATTGAAGATATGAAAAAGTTGCTAGAATTAAGATTGAAAAAAAAAATAAATTTATAAATAAAAATCTTGCTAATAAAGATTTTAAATTAACAGAGAATTTCATTCTATTTAACTAACATTCCAGCGATAACCACTTCCATATCTTGTCTCAATTGCTGAAAATTTTGGATCTATCTTTTTAAATTTTTTTCTTATTCTTTTAACATGACTGTCTATAGTCCTGTCTTCAATGTCATTGTCCTGCTTATAGGCAATATTCATTAGGTAGGCTCTTTCTTTAACAACTCCTGGCCTTTTTGCTAATTCATAAATAATCTTAAATTCAGTTGTGGTTAATTTATCAGGTAAAGTTTTTCCTCCCCACTCACATTCTAATTGCTCAGAGTCTAAAGTTAATCTTCCAACAGTTAAAATATTCTTTGGTTGAGAGGCCGTCTTAGGTTCTAACTTTCTAAATTGAACACGAATTCTCTCTATTAATACTTTAATAGAAAAACCCCCAGACTTTTTAACATAATCATCGGCGCCTAGTTTTAATCCTAATAATTCATCTACTTCATCATCTTTAGAGGTTAATAAAATTATAGGTATAGAAGATTTTTTTCTTAATTTTTCTAATAATTCTTCGCCGTTCATTTTGGGCATTTTTAGATCTATAACTGCAAGATCAGGAGGATTACGCGTCATTCCAATGTATGCGCTTTCACCATCAAGATATGTTTGAACTTTAAAGCCCTCGTTCTCAAGCGCCATTGAAACACTTGTTAGGATATTTCTATCATCATCGACTAGGGCGATTGTTTTATTCATATAAATTATTTTATAATAATATTTGTATAATCAAAAGTTTTAATGCGCAGTAGTCCAGTTTAATCCTTCTTTAATATCTACGCTTAAAGGAATGGAAAATTTATAGTCTGGTTCTGACGCTTTGGACATTATTTCGACAATATCAGTTTTTGATTTTTTAATATTATCAGCAGAAGATTCGAATACTAACTCATCATGAATCTGCAAAAGCATTTTGCATTTTAAATTTTGATCTTGAATTTTTTGATCGATCTTTATCATTGCAAGCCTTAAAAGATCGGCTGCAGTTCCTTGAATTGGAGCATTAATAGACGCTCTTTCTTGAAAAGTTCTTAAAGTATGATTTTTGTCGTTGATATTTGGGAAGTTACATTTTCTACCAAATATTGTTTTTACATAACCAAATTTTCTGCAACTTTTTAACGTTTCATTCATATAATCTTTTATTTCTGGAAATTTCTTAAAATAAGATTTTAAAAAAGATTCTGCCTCAGTATTAGAAACTGAGATTTGTTTAGCAAGACCGTATGATGAAATTCCATAAATAATTCCAAAATTTATTGCTTTTGCTTTTCTCCTCATTTCTTCACTAATCTCTGTTTGCTTCACTTCAAAGATTTGAGCTGCGGTTATATTATGAATATCTTCAGAATTTAAAAAACCTTTCTTAAGTTCCTTAACATCAGCCATGTGCGCAAGTATTCTCATTTCAATTTGACTATAATCTGCGGAAATTAAAAAATTACCTTTCTCAGCTATAAATGCGGATCGTATCTCTTTTCCTTCCGCAGACTTAATTGGGATGTTTTGGATATTAGGATCGCTAGATGCAAGTCTGCCTGTGTTGGTTGCTGCAAGTAAAAAGGATGTATGAATTCTTTTAGTTTTTGGGTCAATAAATTCTTGCAAACTATCAGTATAGGTATTCTTTAATTTAGATTTTTGTCTCCAATCTAAGATAAGTTTAGGCAAATCATGTCCTTGGAAAGCTAGGTCCTCTAAAATATTAACATTTGTTGCGTAATTGCCTTTTTTTGTTTTCTTAGTTCCAACAATTTTTAGCTTTTTATAAAGAATATCTCCAAGTTGTTTTGTTGATGCAATATTAAACTCTTCGCCCGCAAGTTCATAAATTTTCTTTTCTAGAACTTTTAAATCTTTTTCAAATTTTAATGATAAATTTTTTAGAATTTTTTCATCAATTTTTATCCCATTTTCCTCCATCTGTGACAAAACTTGAACCATTGGCTTTTCAAGTTCTTCATAAACTTTTAGTACCTCTTCTTTAAAAACTCTATTATTAAAAAAATTGTATAATCTTAAAGTAACATCAGCATCTTCAGCTGCATATTCCGTTGCCTTATCAATATAAACCTTATCAAAAGTAACTTGTAACTTTCCAATGCCAGCAACATCTTTAAATGAAATGGTTTTATGATTTAGATGAATCTCAGAAAGCAAATCCATTCCATGACGATTTATTCCAGCATCGAGAACGTAAGACATTAACATGGTGTCTTCTATTGAATTTAGATGAATCCCATATTTTTTTAATATTCGAAAATCATACTTAATATTATGTCCAATTATTTTTATACTTTTGTCTTCAAGAAAAGGTTTAATCTTTTTAATAACAGCATCGGTATCTAACTGAGATTTAATCTGTTTATCCTCTTTATTAGAATGATTTAAAGGCACGTAGTAAGCATCGCCCTCTTTTACGCATAAAGAAATGCCCACTAAATCAGCCTGTCTAATATTTAAAGAATTTGTCTCAACGTCCACAACAACTGATCCTTTTTTTTCAGCTTCTTCTAAAATTTTTTCTAGCTGGGATAATTTAAATACTGTTTTATAATTTTCTCTAGAAACATTGGCGCTTGTCGAAATGCTATCTTTTTTTTCTTCTAGAACAGTGTCTTCTTTATTCGCTTGCCCTCCATAAGCCTTTTCGATTCTTTCCAAAAGTCTTGTGAATTCCATTTTTTTTAAAAATGAAATAATTTTTCCTTTATCTAGATCCTTAACTATAAAATCTTCAATTTTTTCAACTGTAGGAACATCATCTTTTAGAGTTACTAATTTTTTACTAATGAGAGCATTCTCTTTATTATTAGAAATTGTCTGTCTTCGTTTTGGCTGTTTAATTTTATCTACATTTTTTAATAAGTTTTCTACTGAACCAAATTCATTAATTAACTCTGCTGCAGTTTTGACTCCTATGCTTGGAACGCCAGGTATATTATCTGAACTGTCCCCAGCTAGTGCTTGTACTTCGATAACTTTGTCTGGGGTGACGCCAAATTTTTCCTTAACCTCTTCAATGCCAATATCTTTATTTTTCATTGAATCAAAAAGTGTTGTTTGATCATCAATTAATTGCATTAAATCTTTATCGGATGAAATAATCTTAACTCTTATATTTTTTTTTAATGCTTCTTTTTTATATGTAGCTATCAAATCATCAGCTTCATAATTTTCCATCTCTATACTTGGTAAATTAAAAGCTTTTACAGCCTCACGTATAAAACTAAATTGAGGTATTAAATCCTCTGGAGTTTCGGATCTATTTGCTTTGTATTCTGGATAAATATTATTTCTAAAATTCTTTCTGGCACTATCAAATATAACAGCTATGTGAGTTGGTTTTTCATGACCATTTTTTGATTTTGCGTCTTCTAAAAATTTGTAAAGCATATTGCAAAATCCACTGACAGCTCCCACTGGCATTCCGTCGCTTTTTCTTGTAAGTGGTGGGAGAGCATAAAAGGCTCTAAAAATATAACCAGAGCCATCAATTAGATAAAGAAGGTCTGTTTTTTTAGAATTGGTCATTAAATAAATATTATCTTATAAATACAAAAATTATATTACATAATATTAATGGAAAATTTTTTAGCACTAGAAATTACTAATCTTTCAAAAGAATTTAAGACAAAACAAAATACAATCCATGCTTTAAAAAATATTAGTTTAAATGTTAATAAAGGAGAAATATTTGGTTTATTGGGTCCAAATGGTGCAGGCAAATCTACATTTATAAATAT
>Ga0214919_10012951_pt1 | contig 10172 bp, 6 predicted proteins | sample LL1503_MetaG_FD_177994 | JGI IMG/M metagenome (GOLD analysis project Ga0214919, IMG submission 177994) | Freshwater microbial communities from Lake Lanier, Atlanta, Georgia, United States - LL-1503 | ecosystem: Environmental > Aquatic > Freshwater > Lake | place: USA: Georgia | collected 2015-03-15 | reverse complement strand
GTCAAATCTCTACCGCAACTCCTCAAATTACGCAAAACTATCCTCAAAGAATTACTCGATTATAAGCCTGACGTTTTTATTGGCGTTGATGCCCCTGATTTTAATTTTTATATTGAAAACCAACTCAAACAAGCCGGAATTAAAACCGTACACTATATTAGCCCAACTATCTGGGCATGGCGCTATGAGCGGATTCATAAAATCAAAAAATCAACTGATTTAATGCTCTGTATCTTTCCTTTTGAAGAAGCCATTTACCATAAAGAACAGATGGCAGCACGTTTTATTGGTCATCCAATGGCAAATGATATTGAAATGGACATAGATAGCTACAAATACCGTAGCAAGCTAAATTTACCACAAGATAAAGTTATCTATACCGTGCTCAGCGGCAGTCGCAAGCGCGAAGTAAATAGCTTAACCAGAATCTTGGCTGATACCTGTACTAAAATTGCTCAAAATGTGCCCAATTGCTTGTTCCTATTTCCCTTTGCCAATGAGAGTACATTTAACATAATGCAAGAGTATCTTGACAAAAATCAAGTTCCATTTAGTTACCAATTAGTTCTGAACCGTACCCGCGATGCACTCAAAGCCTGTGATTTTGCAATTGCCAAAAGTGGAACGGTTAGCCTTGAAGCGGCACTATGTAAAAAACCAATGCTGATTTGTTATAAAATAAATAAATTTACCGAGTGGATGGTTCGTAAAAAAATCACCATCAAATATGTCGGTCAACCAAATATTATTGCTGGACGTGAAGTTGTCAAAGAGTTTTTGCAAGAAGATGCGAATGCCGAACAAATGAGCCAATACATGATTGATTTATACAATAATAAGGCTCAACAACAAGCAATGATTAGTGAATTTTACACCCTCCATCAGCAATTGCGTCAAGACGCCAATATTGAAGGAGCTCGCGCAGTTTTAGAATTGATTGGCAAATGCTAATTTGCGGAGTTGATGAAGCTGGACGTGGACCATTGGCAGGCAATGTGGTTGCTGCTGCAGTGATTCTCAATCCAGATAAACCGATTGCCGGACTGAATGACTCCAAAAAATTATCCGAAAAAAAGCGTGAGCAATTATTTGAGCTAATTATCCGTGATAGTTTAGCTTTTGCTATCGCTGAAGCTAGCGTTGCTGAAATTGATGAACTAAATATTTTACAAGCATCATTGTTGGCAATGAAGCGCGCAATTAATGCGTTGAATATTACCCCACACAAAGCACTAATCGATGGGAATAAAACTCCAGCACAGCTTACCATTGCCGCAGAAGCAATCGTTGGCGGAGATGCACTGATAGCAGAAATATCTGCAGCTTCAATTTTAGCTAAAGTTACTCGCGATCAGCAGCTAATTGAACTAGATAGGCTCTACCCTCAGTATGGTTTTGCTAAGCATAAAGGTTATGGGACAAAGCTTCATCTTGAAGCTATTACAAAGCATGGAGTTATCAAGGGAATCCACCGCACTAGTTTCGCGCCAATTAGGCAAGCTAACCTAGAGTTATTCTGAAGAAAAAACGAGAAACGATATAGTGTGAGCAGTTATGAGATAATGTTATAATTACCGTACTTTAATTGACGTATTTGGAAATAATATAACATGAATTACCTTGCACCATCATTTGAACAGAAAATCATTCTCCCTCATGAACTATCTGCACGCCGATCTGAATTAAAAACTAAATTACCACTGGTATTTACCAATGGCTGTTTTGATATTTTACACCGTGGACATGTAACTTATTTGGCACAAGCCCGAGCACAAGGTGCTGCAATGATTGTCGCCCTAAACAGTGATGAATCAGTTAAACGCCAAGGAAAAGGTGACGATCGCCCAATCAATAACTTAGCTAATCGCATGGCAGTTATGGCAAGCCTTGAAGCGGTAGATTTTGTTACTTCATTTGATAGTGATACGCCACTTGAGCTAATTTTACAAATTATGCCACAAGTATTAGTCAAAGGTGGTGATTGGAATATTGAAAATATCGTTGGAAGCAAAGAAGTACTGGCAAATGGTGGACAAGTTCACTCCATCCCATTTTTATTTGATACCTCTACCACTAAACTAGTTACTAAGATTCGTGATCATGGAAATTAAACTACTCCATTGGCTGAATAAGCATCAACCAGCCTCTATTTCAGAGATTGCACACGGTTTAAAAACAACAGCACTGGAAATACTAAAAACCATAGCTAAAATCAACCAAATCCAACTAGGATTGATTATTAATAGTGATACTGCATACAGCCTCTCTCATCAACTAGATTGGTTTGATGCAGCAAGAATCAAGCAATTAATGCTTCAGAATAATCTTGATTATAATTTGCAATTAATTGATCAACTTGAATCAACCAATGCTTATGCTCTAAAACATATTGAACAATTTAAAAGCAAAACTATAATCAGCTGTGACTGGCAATATTCCGGTCGCGGGCGTTTTGGCAGACGCTGGCTAAGCAAAATTGCAGAAGATTTAACCCTCAGCATTGTTTACGTATTTCCTAGCAATTATAATATCGCTCTCCTGCCAATCATTTGTGCGGTGGCGATTAATCGACTGCTTAAAAACTATGCAATTCAGAATGCTATCAAATGGCCCAATGATATCTATGTCAATCAAAATAAGGTCGCCGGAATTTTAGTGGAAAACTTGGTTCGCAATCAACAATTTCATACTATAATAGGAATTGGCTTAGATAACTTTGCCTCTTGGGAACGTAATAAATTACTGGTAGAATTAGTTACTAGTATTGATAATCTGATTGGTGAATTTAACCTCTTTGGTTTTGCATTATTACGCCGTGAGTGGCTGGATAATTGCTGCCATCTAGGTAAACAAGTTACCATTATGCAAAACGGTAATTCTATAGCTGAGGGAAAACACCTTGATATAGATGAGCAAGGCGCCCTAGTTATCCAAGATAGTACAGGACTTAAAGTATACTCCAGTGCCGCAATTAGTTTACTAATAAATGATAAATAGCATTGCCTGCTTCATATGCATCAAATAACCATAAAATCTTCTGCTTATCCATCCTAAAATGTTATGATGAATAAATAAACATAATAAAAAACCCTAGTATTTACTGAAACGAGAAATAAATGAAAGACATTTTAATCACTTATAATCATCGTTTAAATGAACAAAAAAAACTCTTCTTAAATCGCTTAACAACTCTTTTGGCAGAACAGGGTTATACTATTATCAATAGCTCTTCGCTGGATGATACTATTTCTACACTAAAGCATAATGCACGAATTGTAAGTTATATTATGGACTGGGAGCTAATTTCACTTAATTCAGTTGAAGTATTAGCGGAAATAAACCCTGATCTGCCGATCTTTGCAATTTATACCAATCATAATGAACTTGACCTTGAACTCTCTAATTTTAAACTGACCTTAGATTTCTTGCAATATGATCAGCACCTGATCAGTAATGATATGCAACGAATTATCCGCGCAATCAATAACTATCAGGATAAAATTATTCCTCCTTTTACTAAAGAATTAATGAACTATGTGAACTCCAATAAATATACGTTTTGTACTCCGGGACATATGGGCGGTACTGCCTTCACTCGCTCACCAATCGGTGCGGTATTTTATGATTTCTTCGGAGCAAATACCTTCAAAGCAGATATTTCAATCTCAGTTCCAGAATTAGGTAGCCTATTGGATCACTCAGGACTACATAAAGAAGCTGAAACTTTTATTGCCGAAACCTTTAATGCCGATTATTCATATATTGTTACTAATGGAACCTCGACTGCTAATAAAATGGTTGGCTTATTTTCGGCTGGTGAAGGTGATACTATTTTAGTTGACCGTAACTGCCATAAATCAATCTGTCACTTTATGATGATGACTGATGTGGTACCTATCTATCTACGCCCAACCCGCAATGCCTACGGAATATTGGGAGGAATTCCACAAAATGAATTTACCAGTGAAGCCATTCAACAGAAAATAGAGCAGTCTCCTATTGCAGCTAAATGGCCTAGTTATGCCGTAATCACTAACTCAACTTATGATGGTCTACTCTATAACACCGAGTACATCAAAAAAACTCTAAAAGTAAACAAACTACACTTTGACAGCGCATGGATTCCTTATACTAACTTTCATCCGATCTATAAGGGTAAGTATGGCATGTGTAATAGTGTGATTGGTGAACAAATAATTTTTGAAACCCACTCAACGCATAAGTTATTGGCCGCATTCTCGCAAGCCTCAATGATACATATTAAAGGTAAAATTGATAAAGAGATTATGGATGAATGTTATATGATGCATACTTCCACCAGCCCACTCTATCAAATAACCGCTAGTTGTGAAATTGCTGCCGCAATGATGCGTGGAGAACGCGGCTTTCATCTTATTAACCGCTCAATCAAACGTGCAACTAATTTTCGCAAAGAGATCAAAAAACTCAGAGAAAGTGCATCCGACTGGTATTTTGATATCTGGCAACCAGATGAGATAGATGAACCTGAGTGCTGGGAGCTAAAACCAGAAGAGGCGTGGCATGGTTTTAAACAGCAAGATGCCAAACACATTTATCTTGATCCAATTAAAGTTACAGTTTTGACTCCTGGAATTGAGAACAATACACTTAAAGATTTCGGTATTCCTGCCTGCATCGTTACCATGTATCTGGATTATCATGGCGTTATTGTTGAAAAAACTGGTCCATATACTATGTTATTTTTATTTAGCATTGGAATCAGCCGTCCTAAATCAATGAAATTACTGACTATCCTCAACGACTTCAAGACTGATTTTGATGCTAATCGTTTAGTTCGGGAGATGCTGCCAAATCTCTATCAGGAATACCCTCAATTTTATCGTAAAATGCGTATTAAAGAACTAGCTGAAAAAATTCATCATTTAATGCAACAATATGATTTACCAAATATGATGTATCAGGCATTTGATTGTCTCCCGGAAATTGAAATGACGCCACATCAGGCATTTCAAAAGTTAGTCAAGGGATACGCTAAAACTATCAAAATGGCGCAGCTAGAAAATCATACTAGTGCGGTAATGGTTCTACCCTACCCACCAGGCGTGCCGCTAATAATGCCGGGTGAAAAAATCACAGTAAAATCGCGCAAAGTACTTGATTATTTAATTATGCTGGAAAACATTGGAAAGGAAGTTCCTGGGTTTGCTAGCGATATTCATGGTGCAGAAGAAGATAAGGATGGTGATCTGACAATTAAGGTACTAGACTAATTTTATTGCGCTGATACACAACACAATTATAAGAAATAAAAACAATATCTTAGCCAGCAAAACAGCAATAAGCGGCATAAAAATCACATTAAATAAACTATTAATTAGCCAAACTAGTAGATTTCTAGTAGAATTATGTTAGGAAGAGTAAAGATACCCATAAAAAGGGATTTTAAACTTAATTTTTAATTAGAGGAAAACATCATGAAAAACAAAGGTTTCACAATTATCGAATTAATGATTGCGGTTGCAATTATCGGGGTTTTGGCAGCGATTGCTATCCCTGCTTATCAAAACTATGTTACCCGTGCTAAAGTGGCAGAAGCATTAACTTTTGCCAGTCAAGCTAAAACATCTGTAGCGGAATACTACCAATCTCAGGGAGCTTTACCAACTACTAATTCTCAGGCAGGTTTGGCTACATCTATCTCGGGTACTAACGTAAGTGCTGTTACTGTGGGTGCTGGTGGTGCGATTACTGTTACTACATCAATTTCAGGTGTACCTACTGCGTCGTCTAATATTGTATTTAGTCCTACCACTTCTGGTTCAGGAATTACTTGGTCTTGTACTAGCGGTGGAAACTTGGATAATCAATACCGTCCATCTAATTGTAAGTCTTAATCAAATATCTTTGAATAAAAAAGCTAGCCATCTGGTTAGCTTTTTTATTCACCATTAATTACGCAAGCTGTTCCTGCAGAATAGATGTAACATTCAGCAACATTATAAAAAAGATTCTAAACAACAGCTTACTTCAAATATTATTAATTATTTTACGATGCAACTATTATTAATCAACGTTTATCGTGCATATTTAACTACACTAGAGTAGAATAGAGTCAGGAAGAGTAAAAAATCTGAATAAGATTTTAAAAGTTAATTTTTAATTTGAGGAAAACATCATGAAAAACAAAGGTTTCACAATTATCGAATTAATGATTGCGGTTGCGATTATCGGGGTTTTGGCAGCGATTGCTATCCCTGCTTATCAAAATTATATTATCCGTGCTAAAGTGTCAGAAGCGTTGACTTTTGCCAGCCAAGCTAAGACATCTGTAGCGGAATACTACCAATCTCAGGGAGCTTTACCAACTACTAATTCTCAGGCAGGTTTAGCTACGTCTATCTCAGGTACGAACGTAAGTGCTGTTACTGTGGGTGCTGGTGGTGCGATTACGGTTACTACATCAATTTCAGGTATACCTACTGCGTCATCTAATATTGTATTTACTCCTACAACTTCTGGCTCTGGCATCACATGGTCTTGTACTGCTAATGGTACTTTAATTAACCAATACCGTCCATCTAACTGTAAATCTTAATTCTTTATAAAATCTCAATAAAGAGGGCTAAGCAAATTGCTTAGTCCTCTTTATATAAAAAGCAGTGACACGCATGGCACATAATAAAACTCCGCTATCTCTTTTAGTCTTGTTAGCATCTTTCTTCTGCATACCATTTCTACCATATTTTAGTCCAGATACGATTATTCTCTATAGTTTTTATCTCCGCGAAACGATTCCGCTTCTAATTACAATAACCATCTTAGCTGCATACTTAATTCAGAGAAACAATACTACGGAGGTATATTTTCTTACGATTACTCAAATTATAATTGTGGCATTTATCTTATTTATCGTTATTCAGCTTAATTTTTTAGACTACTATAAGACATTTTCATATTTATTGATTTCTTGCTTATGGATACTGCTATTACTATCTATCATAATTACACAGCTCAGATTAGATAGCCAACGAATATTTAGTTTAATCGCATGGTGCATCATCTTTGGCGGCTATATTCAGTGTATTATATGTATCTTACAACTTTACGGTATTCATTACTTAATTCCATTAAAATTCTATCCCTATATGGATGGCACTATATCATACTCCTATTATGATTTGCTCGCGGGTAATCAGGAACAGGTCATGGGTTCACTCTATAAAAGCAATAATCTAGCCAATTATTTATCATGGGGAATATTTGCTAATATTTATCTCTGGCGGATGGATAAGAGAATCTACAAAATTTTCTTTATTTTTAATATTTTTCTCTTTAGTACTTTCATTAGTCTAACTTTTAGCCGCACGGTACTTATCTATGGTGCATTTATTCTAATTTATGGATTAGCTATTTTAAAGAAATCTCCTCACTATGCTAAATTACTTCTTATTCATAGCATAATAATGTTAGCCACAGTAACTTTTGCGGCTAAAGGGGGCTTAGATTTTGCTTACCACTCATCAACGGCATTAAACGAAGTGTCTCGTCAATTGAATAGTGCAGACCGTACTGTAAAAATTTTTACGACTTTCAAAGAGTTACTAAGTGGTGATCATCAAGTAAGCTTTGCCAATGACAATTTACGGGTTATTTTCTGGCTCAAGGGTATTCGTATGTTTACAGAACATCCTATTACTGGCGTTGGCTGGGATTATTTTGCGGCTAATTTATTTACAACCACTCTTGCAGCTGGATTTCCTGAGACACTGCTAGAATATTCCTTACCATTTAACACCCACAATCTATTCATCCAGCTTCTGGCTACTACAGGATTAATTGGCTTTGCAATTGTAATTTTTGGCTGTATCTATTGGATACGCTGTTGTCTTAAGCTTGAAATTAAAGCACAAATTTTATGTTTGGGAATAATCATGATTAATATAATACATTCTCAAACCGAATTTCCACTATTTTATACACCATTTCTTTTTTGCTTTATGATTTTAACTACTTTGAGTGATCAGAAAGCTCTAAAACTACAAATCAGTAAAAAATGGTTTAAGCTGGCGGCAGTAGTTACAATTATAGTTGCCAGCTGGCAGATTTATGTCGGTTATAATAACTTTATGATTTTAGCGCAGTTTAAGCCGGTTGCGGACTATGATAAAAAAAACTGGCTAAATAACGTTGGACAAAAATATCAGCTTGGCAATAACTTGCTCTGGGATTATTTCGTAGATGTTGATTTAATTCAAAAGCTAACTTTAACTGAACGCACCACAGATAACGCATGGCTTTTTGATATAATGTGTAATGCTACACAAAAAGTAAGCTCATTTACACCATACCCAAGTTATACTACTAAGCTCGCAATTATGGATCAAATCATTGGCAAAGACCAAGCAGCCAGAGCTTTAATTAATCAGACTCTAGATAATTATTTTCCATTTCGTAATTATATAACTAACCAAATCAATCTATCAACAGGCTCAAACAATAAAGCCAAAGGCGCTCTATTGGCTTATGTCAAAGACTATGAAACTACACACAACATCAAAATTAAATAAATTGCCAATTGTGATACCAGAGTAAATATTTAATAAAATATGAGCGCTCCACTGGCAAACCACTGAGTAGCGGATAAAAAGCAGCAAATAATAAAATACAGGCTAGCACATACCCTGTAATCAGATAATTCAGCCGTTTATTTTTTAGTTGTAATGCTTGGCTAAATAAATAAGCAAGCATCATGATACCAAAAACACTGCTGATATAAAAATAATAAATATAACTAATTCTGCCAAATAAAGCATAGGGCAAAAACTGTAATAGTGTTACAGACAACAGAAATAATGGCATAAATTTTCTGACTTTAAGTAGATGAACTAACATCAATAACAAGGATGGATAAAATAACCAGCAGATTAAAGGATTCCCCATCAAAAGCCCAAGAGATGATAAATTACTTCTGGTATCTAACCAGCGATAAACCAACTGAGGTTGGGTTATTAAAGGCCATTGCCACCACTGAGAACCACCACCAGCATTAGGAACGTGGTTAATCATATGAGTATGGAATTGGTACATCACAGCTTGCAAAGAACCAACAAAGGCCCAAAAATTGTTTATACCTGAATTCTTATAAAATGGATAAAAAACCGTTGGGTAATAACAACTAAAATAAAAACTCACAGGTAACACAATAAATAAAGCACAGATATTCAGCAGAGTAAGCAATTTAGCGCGCAATGAATCACAATAAGAATAAATAAACTCAAAATAAGTAATCACCAGCAAAGCAGTTACTAGAGAATAAAGTGCTGACCATTTGATACTAATTGCCAATGCAATGCTTAAGGCGCAAGGCAGTAAATATCGCAGTGTAGCATTAAAACTTTCACCACGCTGTCTGACTTCGGCATAGCAGTATAAAAAGAAAATACTCAAAATGGCAAAAAATGCCAAAGTTGACTCTAACGATGCCATTCGTGTAATCATAAAATGCATAAAATCGACGCTGAGTAAGATACTGGCTATCACTGCCGCGCTTCGTGATAGAGATAATTTTTTAGTAAATACATAGACCAAGATTAGCAACAAAATCCCTGCTAAATCTGGCACTATACGCCAAGCAAATGGATTATCACCAAATACGCTCATTCCAGCACTAATCAAATACATCCCTAGCGGCGGATGCACAGTTATCAGCGCCGGTAAATGGTGGTTAAATTGATAGGCGGTAGTTACATAATAATACTCATCCCAAATCGTACTCGAATGCCAGATGCTTTGATAGTCTTGTGGTACCTCTACACTCACCAGCTTCTGACTCGGGATCATGTGCCCTGCTTGAGTTAGGGTAAAATTAGTTACATAGTTAGTATTATCAAATAATGCCAGCTGACGCAATTCAATCACTCCTGATTCAGGCGTTAGAGTAATTTGTTTATACTTGGCATTCGGATCGTTTAATTGCAGATTATTCCACATAAAAGTCCCGGGATCAATCGTGATACTCTGAGTTTTATTATCACTACGCACATAGCTAAAATTAACAGCACCACTCACATATCCCAAAGCATAGTAAAACTGATCAATCTGAGTTGGTCTAGCAAAATTAATCTCAATCCCTTGAGTTGCTGTTAGCCTAACTGGTGTATTTGGCTCAAGCTTACTACCAAGATTAATTA
>Ga0214919_10012950_pt1 | contig 10172 bp, 13 predicted proteins | sample LL1503_MetaG_FD_177994 | JGI IMG/M metagenome (GOLD analysis project Ga0214919, IMG submission 177994) | Freshwater microbial communities from Lake Lanier, Atlanta, Georgia, United States - LL-1503 | ecosystem: Environmental > Aquatic > Freshwater > Lake | place: USA: Georgia | collected... | reverse complement strand
AGAAGAAAACTAATAGAAGTAAAAGTAATATGAGAATTAAACAAACAAAAAAAGATTTATTTGTGTGTTCCTGTCATAACACGGAACATCAAATGGTTGTCCTATATGATGAGGACGATATTGATGGGGTAAGATTCCCAATGGTTTATGTCCATACGCATTTGGTTAAACGACCATTTTGGCAAAGAGTTGGTTATGGTTTGAAATATATTTTTGGACATCAATCAAGATACGGAGCATTTGATGAGTTTATCATCAATCCGGATGATGTTGAAGGTATTGAAAAAATTGTTAAACATTTAAAAGAGTGTGATATATGAAAGAGTTATTTTTATTGAGAGGATTGCCCGGAAGTGGTAAATCAACGTTGGCAAAAATGTTAGTTGGTGATAAAGATTATTGTCACAAAGAGGCGGATATGTATTTTGTTGATGAGAATGGTAACTACAAATTTGATGTTACATCATTAAGAGATGCTCACGCTTGGTGTCAAGAAGAGGTTGAGTTCCTTATGAAATACGAACATAAAGTTGTAGTATCAAATACATTCACCCAAGAGTGGGAAATGACACCTTATTTTGAATTAGCGGAAAAATATGGTTACAGAGTTCATTCACTTATTGTAGAGAATAGACACGGGGGTGTTAATGAACACGGGGTTCCAGAAGATAAATTGGAAATAATGAAAAAACGTTTCGAAACGAAACTTTAATTAAAAAATTATGTTAGAAAAACTAAACAAATATTACGAAGACGGATTACTTTACAAACAAGTACATCCATCACTTCCATTAACCATATGGAATTATTCGGAAAAGTGTCAGTATGAAGGACTTTGGGATGAAGTGACTTTGATGTGTCGCGGGTTGGTAACAGATAATGAAGGTAATATTGTTGCAAAACCTTTTGATAAATTCTTCAACATAGAAGAAGGGAAATTTGAACCAACTGAAAACTTTGAAGTATTTGAGAAAATGGATGGTTCATTAGGTATTGTATTTTGGTATGAAGGTCAATGGGTGGTTGCCACTCGTGGTTCATTCACCTCTGACCAAGCAATCAAAGCAAGAGAAATCTTAAGAAAATACAATACCGACATAATGTTCAGACATCTGACTTTCTGTTTTGAAATTATCTATCCGGAGAACAGAATTGTTTTGGATTATGGTGATGATGAGAAACTAGTCCTATTAGGAACCTTTGATAAGAATGGTAAAGAATATGATGTGGAAATGTGGAGAGAATACGGGTTTGATGTGGTTAAAAAATACGATGGTATCAATGACTACAAACAACTAAAAGAAATGGTTAAAAACGACCAAGAGGGGTTTGTGGTGAAGTTCTCCAATGGGGATAGAGTCAAAGTTAAAGGTGCCGAGTATCTTCGTCTTCACAAAATAATGACCAACGTAACCACAACCGGAGTTTGGGAGTATTTGAAAAATGGTGAAGATGTTTTGGAATTATTAAAAGATGTTCCGGACGAATTTTATAAAAAAATTCAAAACTATGTTAAAGAATTAAGATATGGTTATTTCCAAATATCTGAAGATGTTGGTAAAAAGTTTGACTATAAGATGTATGGGAAATACAACGACCAAGAACCTATTGAAGATAGAAAAGAGTTTGCTGAGTGGGTATTAACTCAACCTAAACATATGTCAGGGATTCTATTCAGAATGTTTGATAAAAAAGATTACTCTGAAATCATATGGAACCTAATCAGACCGGAATTTAAAAAACTGTAATAAAGTGGGGGTAACACCTCACTTTTTTTATTTAGTTATATACTCTTATTTCTATTGGAGTGTTTAGTAATATATCATTACTGAAAGTCCAAGTATATCCATCACCAGTACTTTGTGTATTTATTCTTAAACTTGAATCACCATCATAATAAAAACTATTTCTAAATGTTCCTTGACCATCTAAACTACCAAAATATAATTCAATAGTTAAATATGTTTTATTCCCAATAAATAATCCATTTGATGATACTACATAATTTCCAACATCATTATAACTAAACCACACATTACCAATAGTATTCTCTAACACTGTTGCTACTGGAGCACCTGTGTTGTATAATAAGTTAGCTCCATCATAATCATTAGGAATATCTGAATTGGTTGCTATAAAGTAATAACTATTAGTACCAATAACAGGACCTCCAACATTACTAAAATCAGAATTACTACCAGCACCATCTATAAAATAAGTAATTCCTTGTGTTACTGCACTACTTGATAAAATTTGATTATCACTTCCCCCATTTTGAGTTAATAAAGCGGTAAATACTCTGTAACTTGGCTCTTTAAGAATTGGTTTCCATTGATTAAAATCTGAAAAAACATATTCAAATTGAGTATCCATATCTAAAAATCTATCACCAATTTGAGCATTTATTGGTTTAATATCGGTTGAGTAACCCCAATATCTTTTTGTGTTATATCTTATCATTTTAATTTTAAAATATGGGGTGATATTATTAATTACTAATCACCCCTTTTTATGGTACATTATTATTAATTACTAAAAGTACCTCATTATGGGTCGTTATTATTGATTACTAAACGACCCTCTTATTAATTTAAATACCTCATTATCTCCGTACTTTGATACGATTATTTTATAATTTGGTATTGAACTTGATTCATTTGTAAGTGTGTCAAAAAACGATAAATAGATTTCAACACTACCAGGTCTTATTTGTTTTCTTTTTCCATAACTTATACTTTCATAAATTATTTGTTCAAAATTACCTGTAGTTGTTGTAACGGTAAAAAATCTATTATCAAGACTCCCTCTAATATTTGTTACTACTATGTCTGTTGTTATAATGTCATATTTTTGTAATTTGGTATATTTCACAATTAATCTTAATTGTTTGGTTCCATCCATATAAAATTGATTATTTTCTGATGTAACCGGAACCTCAAATGTTAATTGATTTAAATTTAAAGGATATATGGATGGTTTAAATGATTTTCCTTTGTAAATTGCCTCAACTTTAATATTTCCATTAAAAATTGGATTTTGAGATAATTGATACATTTTCTCATCTGTTGATTGGATTACCAAATATGGGCCATAAGGGTTATTATTAAAATTACTTTCGGAGTTTAAATAATATAAACCACCAGTTTGGGTAAGAGTATTTCCGTGACGCCAATATTTGTTAATATTTGTATTATCACCTATTTCAGTTTTTAATGATGAATCATTAATTTGAAGATAGTTTTCAACTAAATAATTTATAAATAATAAAGGGTCGTTAGCATTCAAAACACTCAATTTTAAAATATAAACATCTTGATAATATGGTAATACTTGAACATAAGAATGTTGTCTTTTTCCAATATATTTTAATCTGTTGTTTATTCCCATTGAAGTACTTAAACTGTTTAAACGTGTGTCAATCTCATTACCATCATAATAAATTAATCCTGGTGTTCCACTTGGATATAAACGATAGGTATCAATCATTTGATAAAATGATGATGATAAGTTCCCATCAATTGATGCTTGACTACTAACCTTATTTGGTGAATCACCTATAATGTCATATAATTTATCTCCATAAAAATTATTATATAAGTTATTACAAGATTCATAAAATCCGTGCTCATTAACCGGTATTTTAAATTTGGAATAAAAACTTGTTAATGTTTCAACAAAAACACTATTTTTAATAACTTCTCTACTTATAGAATCTATTGATGGGGAAACTAATAATACTTCCTGAGATTGTCCAGATAATGAACCGTAAAATTCTGATGTTGAAACAATATCATAAACTTTTTTAACAATGTCTTGAGAAGTTGTAACATTATAATAATTTATCCAATTAACTTCAAAATTACTTTCTATTGATTTTAAAGATATTGGTAAAGTATAATTACTTCTAACAAATTCGCTAATACCTATATAACTTTTATATTTACTATATTTGTATGGGTTTAAAGAATTAAATAATGGGTTGGTTAATCTAACTTGTGTTGGTGGTGAATAAATAGATTTTAATTCCAAATACATATCACAATAAAAATTAACTAATGTATTTGGGTTATAATTATTACAAAGGTATTCGGACATATTTGTAAAAGTTCGGGATGGGTCAAAACTAACACCAAATGTATCTGTTGTCCATAATACTTTAGTTCGAATACCGGTATTTGGGTCATTATAAGTAAAATAATAATCAAATTTAACACCGTTATAATTTATATTTCTAGGGCTCGCAATAAAACCATCCGTTAATCTATATCTAAAAACATCATATAAATTTTTTGACAAACCTACTGGTTCACCAAGATTTCTAGTCCCAAGTTCAATGGTTTTTAATATTATTTTTTCAGTTGTAACTGGTGTTGTTGGTGGAACATAAAATCCTGTAACATTAAATGTTCCTCCTGTATTATTTGTGAATACTGTGGTTCCGGAAGAATAAGTTCCACCTGTAACAAATACATCTGTTGCGACCTCATTAACTAAAATAAATAAATCATTTGTTGTTAATGCCGATGTATTACCTTTTCCGCTAAGAACTTCAATTACTTGTCTTTTCATTTTTTATATTCCACCATCTGTTATTATCCAACCATAACCACCACTTAATGTTGAACCTGTTAATATGTTTTTACTTGCTTGACCTGCGGCCGTAAATTTTGCAGAACCAAAAGTAATTGTTACACCTGTTTTAGGATTTTTGGTTACCCAACCATTATAAATAGAATCTAAATTTGCTGCCGAGAATGTTGAAGGTGTTTTATTTAACATAAATAAACCAAAGGTGGTTACACCGGATATATTCCAATTCCCAATATTTTGATTAAAATTGGTGCATAATCTAAACATACCTGACATATTTGTAACACGACTAACATCCCACCCACCAATTGGTTGATTAAAATTTGGTTGGTTATAAAACATTAAGGACATATTTCTTACCTTTGAAGTTGTCCAACCACTAATTGATGATGAACCATTATTGTTAAAAACACCGGGACTACCAAAAAACATATTCACCATAGTAGTTACGTTTGACACATTCCAACTTCCAATATTTTGATTAAAATTTGCGCAATTAACAAACATATAAGACATATCAGTAACTTTTGATGTGGTCCAATTTCCAATATTTTGATTAAAATTTATGCAACCAGCAAACATACCTGTCATACCAGTAACATTAGATACATCCCAATTATTTCCGTTATTAATAGTTGTTAATGATGAACAATTACTAAACATAAAAGTTAAATTTGGTGTGTTTGATAAATTTGGTGTATCAGTAACACCTGTTAAAACTAAATTAGTACAACCGTCAAAATAATAATCTGAAAAAGAGTTAGTGTTATTTGATAATATTATATTGCCCCACTGTTTAATCTCAAGAATATTACTTGCGTTGGGTAGTGATAAAAATCTAAATCCTATAATGGTTCCGGTAATTTTAATGGTGTATATTCCGGCATTTGTGTAAGTGTGTTGTCTATTACTATATGAATTAGTTGATTGACTACCATCACCCCAATCAATGACCCCACTATATGTTCCATCGGATAAGTAAGGTAAGGTTATTGTTTGATTAGTGCTGGCTGACCAAGTTGAAACAAATGAATATGTTGGTGTTGTTCCTGACCCCTCCGTTATTTCTAATTGATATAATGTATCGTAAGGGATATTTTGATTTAATGAATTTAAATAAAGTTTTGACAATAACAACATTGTTGTATCATCGGAAAATTGTAAAAGACCTAAATTACCTAACGTAACTTTAATAACATTAACTTTAGAATTTTGACTAATAACAGGGTTTAATGGGTCGGTATTATTAACACCATCACCGGTTACACTTTGAACCCCACTACCACCTGAAACAGGCCCCCAATTAGCATTACCTGAACCATCTGATGTTAATACATATCCTGCTTGTTCAGAACCATTTGAAAATTTAAAACTTGAGATAATTGTTAATCCGGATAAAAATATTGGATTAACGGGAATACCCCCACCAATACGGTAAATATTACCGGTTGATAGGTCAGATTGGAGAACATAATTATAAGAATCCTTAATTAATTGATTAGAAATATCAGACATACTACAATTTTACAAATTTTTAGTTATTTATAAATAGTATGGGAAGCATTTGTTATTCTTGGGATGATACACCTTTCGCGTGGATGGACACACCATTTACGTGGAAAGAAGGGTGCGTAATTCAGAAAATTGTTGCTGCAGGAGGTATTGGACCAAGAATCCGTAAAAAAATGAAAGAATTAAGGCAAGACGAAGTCGCAACCTTAATTGGATTATTTGTAAGATTAGATGTTGATGAGATTGAATTTGAGACAAGAGTTAATAAAACTAAGAACAATAAAGTCACCGTAAAGTTAAAAGATGTTGAAATTTTAATGAAAGAACAAAAATATATTAAGGTTAATGTGTCAATTATAAAAGATTAAGATATTTATTTGTTATGAGTTACTTATTATATACTGACAAGGCGAATAAATTCAATTGTAATATACAAATTGAAGGAACTTCTTTAGCGAAATCTAAAGTAAGATTAGTAATTGAGACAGATGAAATGTCTTATATGTTTAACGGAGCTATTGAAAACACAGGAGTGTGTGAGGTAAATATTCCAAAAACTAAACATTTTTTACCTGAAGGAACAAAAGGTAATATGAGATTAGAGGTTATTGCCGATGATGTCTATTTTGAGCCTTGGAGTTCTGATTTTGGTGTGAAAACAAATAAAAAAGTTAATGTTGTTGTTTCAGAACAAGAAGAAGAAAAACCAAGATTAACAGTTGAGGTTTTCCAACAAGAAGAACAAATTATTGAAGAACCAAAAGTTAGAGTGGTCGAAAACCATAAACCTAAAGTTGTAGAACTTCCAAAGAAAAAAATTGTAGAATCCATAGTTAAAAAACCTGAAATGATGGTGGTTAGAACTAAAAGCGGTCAAAAATTACAAATTACAAAGGAACAATTCTTAAAAAACTTTGGTAATTTAAAATAAAATTTATGAGTGTGTCTATAATAGTTGCGTTTATCACGGGGGTAATTGGTCCTCTTTTATTATTATTCATTAAAAATAAATTAGATAAAAAGGTTGAAAAACCTGATATGGTATTGGAAACATTAAAAGTTAGCGAACTTATAATGACCAAAATGGAACATATCAAAGAAGAATTTAAATCTGATAGAGTTTGGATTACCCAATTCCATAATGGTGGTAATTTTTACCCAACAGGAAAATCAATGGCAAAATTCAGTATTATGTATGAAGTTGTTGGTCCCGGAATACAATCAGTTCAAACAAATTTCCACAATATTCCTGTTAATTTATTTAGCCGTTCAATCAATCAATTATTGGAAAACGATGTAATTGAAATCTCCGACTTTAAAGATGAAACTGTTGCAACATTTGGTTTAAAATATATTGCCGAAGACACAGGATGTAAATCAGGTTATTTACTCGCAATTAAAACTTTAGATGGTAAATTTATTGGAACATTAGGTTTAGATTATACCAGAAGAAAAACAAAATTAGATGTTGAATCAATAAATCATTTACAACAACATTCCGCATCCATTGGTGGTGTTCTAATGACACATTTAACTCAATAATATGAAAAAATTAATAACACTAATCGAGGCGGTTGAGGCAGTTGATACTTCAAAATATCCTAATATAAAGTGGGAAGGTTCTGCGGCGTCAGATAAAATAAATTCATCATTATTAGCTGAGATTAACGCGGCGGCTAACTCGGCAGACATTATGGTAACTATCTCAACGGCAAATACAGGTCATAGAGATATGACTTCTTCAGGTCACCCAAGCAGACATAAAGTTGGTCAAGCGGTAGATATTTCAAGAATAAATGGAACGGGTTGGTCAAGTAAAAAAGATGCTCAAACAAAAAACATATTAAGTCAAATTGAAAGTTTTGTTGGTAAATTATCAAGTGCGGGGTATAAAGTTAATAGTGAATCAGGTAATCTTAAATCTGTGTTGTATTTTGGGTTTCCGGAACACGATGACCATATTCACGTTTCAAGTCAATCTGATGACATATCAACTGATTTAAACACAGATGACGTAGATAGTTCAGATGACCCAGGAAAAGGTTTTATGATTGATTTAATTTCAGGAGCAGCTAAAACATTAGGATTAACAAATGAAAGTAAACAAAATAGGATAATTAAGAATATAGATAGAATCCAACAATTATTAAAATAAAAAACCCCTCCGAAGAGGGGTTGTTTGTTTTACTTCACTTCAGTAGTGTCTACTTGAGTGGTATCAACTGATGTAGAATCTACAGATGTTGAATCAGCAACAACTTCAGTTGCTTCGTCTTGTTTTACTTCGTTTTTACAAGATGTTAATGATAACGTCGCTACTACTGCAAGGGCTAAAAATACTTTTTTCATAATAATTTGTTTTTAATGTTAATTTTAAGTTCGTTAAAATTATAGTTTATTACTCCCACTATATCAAGTTCTATGCCACAAAAATCTACGGAATCGTTGTAGTAAAAAAAATAAAAAAATTTTTAAAAAAAGTTTGGTAGTTTGAATTTAAGGCTTATCTTTGTACTCACAAAACGGATGAACTATGGCTAAAGAAAAATTGTATAGAAGTGTTAAAGGTGAATACCTATATTTGTTTAATTGGATTGGTGGTGGATTTAATGATGTGTGGGCTCCAAGTAAAAGAGAAGCGTATGCTCGTGTGATGAGAGAACAGAAAGAGCACGAGAAGAAATACCCAACTCACACTAAGTTGAGACCGGATTATAAGTCAATGAGAAAATGTACTTATTCTCAGTATCAAGAACAGAACCGAATGGGTTGGATGATGAGTATGTAAAAACTACTTGAGTAAGTGGGAGTGGTCAATCAACAACCCAAAGAAGTTTCAGGTAAAACTATATTTAAAAGAGGACGGCCGAGCCTATAATAGAGTAAGTAGGAAGTTAGTGTTTTTTAGGAGGATTGAATCAGTTTTTAACATTAACGAAACATAGTCAGGAGACCATTGGTTGGTATCACCTCCCCAAGGTTGAGTAGCGGTAAGGCCGACTCTTTATGGCAAAGACGGAACAGGTTCGAATCCTGTCCTGACTACTAAATTAAATTATATGGCAACATTAGAAACACAATACAAGAATTATATGAAGATTCATCCGGAATCAAAATTTACTTTTGAGGAATGGAAAGAAGCGTGGGGTAAAGAACTTAAAGAGGCATTAACTGAATTACAAGAAAAACAAAAAAAATTATGGAAATAGTATTAGTAGAATTCGTATTGATGGGGTTAAACCTATATGGTGCAAAAACTCAAAAAGATAATGGTAGAAATCCAGCATTCAGTTATTTTGTTGCCGGAATGTGTTTTGGTTTTGGTCTAACAAAATTAATAGAATTATTTTTAAAATAATTTGACAGATTAAAATAAAAGTATTATCTTTGTAGAAGAAATAAAGTTCTTAAAATTATTGAAAATATAGGTGGACGTTGTGTCGAGGATTCAAATCCCTCCGGTGATTAAAAGCTGTAGCTCAGATGGTAGAGCATACGTCCACTACAATATATTCTAATTAACGACTTAGGTTCAATCGGTCGTTATGGTATGTGAGGAAAATGAGATTGTGTATGACCCGTAACCAGTTCGGGAGGTAGCCCTTCGCATTCAAAGTGTTACTGAAAAATGTAACCGCCATAACAAGTTAGAATTAAATTGGTATTGTAGCTCAGTGAGGGATTTATCTCTCTTGGTAGAGCAGGAGTAACGAAAGACTCTGTGCCACAGGTTCGAGCCCTGTCGATGCCACAATAATTTATTCTGTGATAAGATAGCAGATAGCCCTATTACAGCAGACTATCCCGAAGGGAGTGCGAGTTTTAGGTAGAATAGAATGGGTGACCTACGAATGAGTAAATCTTAAGGTCTTATCACAGATTAAAAAAAAAGTTTTATAAAGTGCTTGACAAATGAAAAAAATCACTTATCTTTGTAAAACAAATGAGGAAAACCTCAAGACGTTCTTAGAAATTTTAGATTATCCTTTACCCACTTCGGTGGAGTAAAAAACGATAATGGGTGGTATATCATCCTTAAATAAACCGGGAAACCGGGATAAAGTGGAATC
>Ga0214919_10012948_pt1 | contig 10172 bp, 10 predicted proteins | sample LL1503_MetaG_FD_177994 | JGI IMG/M metagenome (GOLD analysis project Ga0214919, IMG submission 177994) | Freshwater microbial communities from Lake Lanier, Atlanta, Georgia, United States - LL-1503 | ecosystem: Environmental > Aquatic > Freshwater > Lake | place: USA: Georgia | collected... | reverse complement strand
CCACCACGCTGCACTCGATTCTCAGCCACCTGAATCGGCCCGAGAGCAAGATTTGGACGGTCGAAGACCCGGTTGAGATCACGCAAAAAGGCTTGCGCCAAGTGCAAATCAATAAAAAAGCCGGTATCGATTTCGCCATGGTGATGCGGGCTTTCTTGCGAGCTGACCCAGACATCATCATGGTCGGCGAGTCGCGCGACCAAGAAACCATGGCCATGGGCGTGGAAGCCTCGCTGACTGGGCACTTGGTGTTCTCGACCCTGCACACCAACTCTGCGCCAGAGTCGATCACCCGATTGCTTGACATGGGCATGGACCCCTTCAATTTTGCGGATGCCCTGCTGGGTGTTCTGGCTCAGCGGCTAACCAAAAAACTCTGCACTTGCAAGGCGCCCTATGTGCCAGACGAGGCTGCGCTGCAGGCCTTTGTGGCCGAATATGCCCAGGAACTGAGCCATGCCAAGGCCTGGCGCCTTGACCGCCAGGGGGAGACCGATCGCCTACTGAACCATTGGCGTGAAGCGCACGCACAGGCCGGCGAATTGCGCTGGTACCGTGCGGTGGGCTGTGAGGCATGCAAGCAAACCGGCTACCGGGGCAGAATTGGACTGCATGAATTGTTGGTGGTTGACGAGGCCATCAAGCAACTGGTGCAGCAGCGCGCCCGGGTCGCCGATATTTTTGCGGCTGCAGTGCAAGCCGGCATGCACACCCTGAAAATGGACGGCATGGAAAAAGTGCTGCTGGGTTTGACCGATATGGCCATGGTGCGTGCGGTCTGCATTCGTTAAAGTCCGCGGAGAAGAATGTGGCCGCAGACCTGTCAAAGGCTTGTCCGGGCGCTTTGGTGGTGGTAAAAACACGGGCATCGTCCAAGCCCAAACCACACACCAAAAAAATGGCCGGCGGCCCAAGGCCCGTGTTGGCGATGCCAGGGTCGGCTCTTATCTCAAACAAGGGAGTTTCATGAAATATTCGAAGCAGCAGGGGTTCACACTGATTGAGTTGATGATTGTGGTGGCCATCATCGGCATTTTGGCTGCCGTGGCCCTGCCGGCCTACCAGAACTACACCAAGAAGGCCAAGTTTTCGGAGGTGATCTCAGTCGGCCAGGCCTACAAAACCGCCGTGGCTGTCTGCGCCCAAGAGTTGGGCACACTCACCGGCTGCAATGCGGGTGCGCAGGGCATACCGAGTACCCAGGCCACCACCCATGTGGCTTCGGTGGCGGTGGCCGATGGCGTGATCACGGTCACGCCCACTGCCACCACAGCGACCACCGCCACCCTGGTGCTCACGCCCAACATGACCGCCGGTGCTGCGGCCATGACCTGGGCCACCTCGGGCGGCTGCCTCAGCGCCAACCCGGCACTCTGCAAGTAAGTGGTCAGTGCGAGCGTCCCGGGGGTTGAATCCTCTGCTGGCTCGGGGCGCTTCACGGCGCTGCAGATTGCGCTGATCGTCGCGCTGGTCCTGCCTTGGCTCAACCCCTTTGCGCTGCGCCCCGCGCCAGCGGTTGTGCAAAGCCTGCTGAGCGTCTTGGGTCTGGCTTGCCTGCTGTTGCTGCCGCTGCGCCGGGCCGGCTTGGCCACTTTGGCCGGGGTGGTGGCCTGGGCTTGGCTGTTGTCGGCTCTGCTGAGTAGCGCACTGGGCTTGCTGCAGTATTTTGGCCTGTCGGGGGCCTGGTCGCCCTGGGTCAACAGCACACCGGCCGGCGAGGCCTTTGCCAATTTACGCCAGCGCAACCATTTCGCAAGCCTGGTCAATATCGGCTTGATGAGCCTGCTGTGGCTTGCGTCACATCGTCCGCCAAACACGGATTCGCCCGAGCAAGTTGGCCGACCAGCCCTGCCGCTGCGCTGGCTCGGCCTGTTGTTTGCTGCGGTGCTGTTGGGGGCGGGCAATGCGTCGTCGTCGTCACGTACCGGCTTGTTGCAGCTGTGTCTAGCCTTGGCTCTGTGGCTGCTGTTTTGGCGCTCATCGACACGCACGGAGGTGCGCAAGCTGCTTTTGGCTGCCGCCCTGTCTTACCTGGGTGCGGCCTGTCTGCTGCCCCTGCTGGCTGGCCTGGGGTTCGGTGAAACCGGGATTCTGTCGCGGCTGCAGGACACCCAATTGATGTGCCAGAGCCGCCTGATCATGTGGCGCAATGTGCTGCACCTGATCGGTCTGCAACCCTGGTTCGGCTGGGGCTGGGGCGAACTTGATTATGCGCACTTCATCACGCTCTACCCGGGCGCACGTTTTTGCGATATTTTGGACAATGCGCACAACTTGCCCCTGCACCTGGCGGTTGAGCTTGGCCTACCAGCGGCCCTGCTGTTTTGTGGCGCTGCCTTGCTGCTGATCGCGCGTGCCAAGCCTTGGGCAGAGCAGCACAGCACCCGGCAACTGGCCTGGGGTGTGCTGGGCGTCATCGCCCTGCATAGCCTGCTCGAATACCCGCTTTGGTACGGGCCATTTCAGCTCGCCGCTGGCTTGAGCCTGCTGCTGCTGTGGCTAAGCCGTGCGGCGGCCAGCAGCTCGGCGGACCACCTGTTGGCCGGGCCCTACAGTTCAAGCAGCGGCTGGCGGCTGCGCAGCGCCCTGGCGCTTGGGTTGGTAGCCGGAGCCGCCTATGCCGCGATCGACTATGCCCGGGTACTGCAGTTTTACCTGCCGGCCAGCGCACGAATCCGCCTGTTGAGCGAGCCAAGCCTGAGCAGCGCTCACCGCTCCTGGTTGTTTGGCCACTGGGTCGACTTTGCCCAAGCCACCAGCACCCCGGTTGACGCGGGCAATGCCAACCTCATGCAAGAACTCAATGAAGCCATCCTGCACCTCTCTCCCGAGCCCCGCGTGATCGAGAGAATCATCCGCAGCGCTGCACTGCTGCAGCGTTTTGATGTGGCCTGGTTTTATCTGCAGCGTTACCAGGCCGCGTTCCCCGCTGAGTACGCCGACTGGCAAAAGCGCGACAAGCAGCCCTGAAACAGCAACCCTGAAACGCAGCTGGCCCAGCAGCCAGCGGCTCAGGGGGGTCGGCTGGCTTTGAATTCGGCGCAGTAATCTCGCTGCGGTATGGGCCCAGTCGGCCAAACCTGGTCGAAATCAGCCCCTGCGGCCGACCCCTCCTGGGCCGTGCCGGCCAGTAGCTGCACGCTGCTCACGGTGAGGCTCGCTGGCAGATGCTGCGGCACGCCAAGACTGCGCACCACATGGCCATGGCCAGCCAGCAGCACCACGGTGCGCCCGGCCAGGGCTACCCGGCCGATGGTCTGCGCCATCGCCCGATCACGGGCTATTTGCATGCGGGTCATGGGCGCAATCTGGCTCTCGGGCAAGAGTTGGCAGTGGCCATCGCGAATGCGCTGTTGCTGGGTGCTCAATGCAGTCTCGGTCAGGGTCTGGTCCAGGCTGCGGTCTTGCATGGCGGCGCGCAAGTCGGCGCTCGACAGGTTGGCGCCGAACACCGGCACACCCCGCCGCACTGCGGCCATGATGGCCGGCCCGTAGGCAGCCCAAGGCCAAGCGCGCTCATCCCAGTCCAGCGCAGTTTGCACCTGCGCCGCACTGGCCTGGGCGCTCAGGCCTTGGGTTGAGCCGCCTTGCTTGGCCATCTCCAGCGTCAGCGCTGCCAACAGACCCTGCCCAGCCAGCCATGCAACCACCTGGGTTTGGATGTCTTGGTGTTGTGGTGCGTCATGTTGCTCGCCAAGCAGCAGAGCATCCGTGGGCCGGATTTGCTGCCAGTATGGCGGCAGGGCCTCGGAATGGGGGGCCGGCGGCAGCGGCTGAGCTTGGGCCGGGCTTGCAAGCAGCAGCGCCAACTGCAAGAGGCAGGCGAAGTTGGTTTGCCAGGGGCGACTCGGCATGCGCCGGGTCAGTGCACCACGACCGGGTTTTGCGCCAGCTCGGCATATTGCTCGAGCGTGTCTTCAACCTCTTCCTGCGTCGGGGTGTTTTGTTGCCAGGCCACGATGTGTTGCTGGAACAGCTCTGCCCACGAGCCATCCAGATAAACCTCTTTGCCAGCACGCTTGTCGACAATTTCAAAGCCATGCCGGGCCAGCGAGGGCGGGGCCTGCACCTGCGCCGCGACATCTTGACTGGCGCCAGCCGGGGTCTGCGTGGGCATCGCATTGGCCAGCATGTGCGTCACCGAATAGGTTTCAGAGTCGTAGAGGGTGTGCATGATTCATTATCCACCAATCGTTTCGAACCACCAGCCGCTGGAACAATTTTCCTGGTCCGCCGTTCTCAGCGGGCCTATTGCAAGCTTTTCCAGCCGCGGTTCGCAAGATTAAGACGGGGCCTGCGTGGATTCCCATTTCTGGTCCAGGTAGTCGCCATTGTGTTCGGTGATGCGCAAACGCACCGGCAGCCAAGCCAGGGTCGGTGCCAGCCAAAACTCAAACAGCTGGTCAAACGGCTTGCGCGGGTGGCGCACCAGTTTCACGGTATCGGCCTCGCCACCCGGTAGGGCCAGTGCCTCTTGGCGCTCCACCGTGAACAACCAAACCTCGGCGTCACGCGGGCCGGCCACCTGCACGGTGATGCTGCTGGCCAGCGGAAAGCGGCCCGGGTCGCCTGCCAGCATGGCGGAAAACTGCAACATGATGCTCAGGTAATCTTGGGCGCCAGACAGCAGTGGCACATTGGGCGTGTTGGCGCTAAAGCTGATGTAACCCTTATCCCGTTCAAAATGAGCTGCCACCTCGCTGCGAAATTTGTCCCCGAAACGCATGGGCAGCAAACCATAGGGGCCTAACTCGCCACGGCTGCTCAACACCTTTGACTGGCCAAAAGCACCCATGGTCAGGCGGGCGTCATAACTGCTGCCGTCGTGGCGCCAAAGCAGGTCCGAGTTCAGGCGGAACGGAAATTTATTCGACTCCACCCGGTAGCGCAGCCGCACCGGTGGCGGCAGCGCAATCACTCCGGGGCCCAAGCCAGCTTCGCGCGCCAGCCGTCTGGGCGCTGCCGACTCGCTTGGCGCATCAGCTGCGGCCGGCGGGCCGGCAGTCGGCTCGGCTGCGCCCGAGGGCCGTACAGCCTGGGCTGGCGCTGGCGGCGCTTCTGGCAGCTCGGCGGGTGCCGGCATGGCCTGGGCTGATGGCTGCGCATTGGCCTGGCTTGGGCTTTGCAAAGCCGGCTGCGCTGCGTTTTTGCTGGCCGCAACCACGGCCCGAGTCTGCGGCGCCGGGGGCATGGCTGTGGGCACAGGCACAGGCACAGGTTGGGGCACGGGTAGGTCGATTTGCGCCGTAGCGATCATGCGGGTGCTGAACAAGGGGGTGCTCGGCGAATCAAACTGCCAACTGCTGCCCTGCAGCAGGACCAGGTGCAGCAGCAGCACCGCGCCGACCACCAGGGCCAGCGCACGCCGAGGTGGCCCGGCCCCTGGGTTTGCGACCGAGCCCGCAACCCAGCTTCGGCTGGCCCGGCCAGCGCCGGTTGAAGACCAAGCTTGGAGAGTTTGCATGCGATAACTGCGAAGATTTATGATTAGCTGAAAACCCACAAGCCCAACAACATCCGAGCGGTCCACCCGCCACCCAGCTCCATGAAACTTGCCACTTACAAAGACGGCTCCCGCGACGGCCAGTTGCTGGTGGTTTCGCGTGACCTGACCAGCGCCCATTATGCGACCGGTATCGCCGAGCGTTTGCAACAGTTGCTGGACGACTGGAGCTTTATCTCGCCGCAGCTCCAGGACCTCTACGACAGCCTCAACCAGGGTCGGACACGGCACGCTTTTGCGTTTGACCCGAAGCAGTGCATGGCACCCCTGCCGCGCGCCTACCAGTGGGTTGACGGCTCGGCCTACCTCAACCATGTGGAGCTGGTACGACGCGCCCGCAATGCCGAAGTACCAGCGAGTTTTTACACCGACCCCTTGATGTACCAGGGTGGAAGCGATGATTTTTTGGGCCCCATGGAGGCCGTGGTGTGCGCCAGCGAGGCCTTTGGGATTGACTTTGAGGCAGAAATCGCGGTCATCACCGGCGATGTTCAGATGGGCGCCAGCCCTGGGCAGGCGCTCGACGGCATCCGGCTGGTGATGCTGGCCAACGATGTCAGCCTGCGCCAGTTGATTCCGGCCGAGTTGGCCAAGGGCTTTGGTTTTGTGCAGAGCAAACCGGCCACGGCGTTCAGCCCGGTGGCAGTGACACTCGACGAGTTGGCCGGTGTTTGGGATCAGGGCCGCCTGAACCTTGCGCTGCAAAGTTGCTGGAACGGCCGGCAAGTCGGGCTGTGCCAAGCCGGGCCCGAGATGAGTTTTCATTTCGGCGAATTGATCGCCCACATTTGCAAAACCCGCAATGTGCGTGCGGGCTCTGTGGTCGGCTCAGGCACTGTCAGCAACAAGGACTGGAGCCACGGCTACAGCTGCATCGCCGAAAAGCGTGCCATCGAAACCATACAGAACGGCCAGCCCAGCACTGAGTTCATGAAATACGGCGACACCATCCGCATCGATATGAAGGGTGCCGACGGCCGCAGTGTATTTGGTGCCATCGAGCAGGTGATTGTGGCGCCGGCCTGAACCACCGAGCGCTGACATTGACTCAAGCAAACCCCAAGGCCATCCATGGACTACAGCCGTTACCAGACCCTGAACATCAGCCGCCGCGGCCCCAATCAGACGGTGCTCGACATCCAGATGCGCGCGGACGGCCCTGGCGGCAACGGCAAGCTGCCCACCGCTGGCCACCAGGGGCACCTTGAACTGAGCGAAATCTGGCGTGATGTCAGCGCCGATGACAGCGTGCGCTGTGCCGTGCTGCGCGGCCAGGGCCTGGGCTTCTCGGGCGGCGGTGACCTGGCGTTGGTGCAGGACATGGCCGATGATTTCGAGCTGCGCAGCCGGGTCTGGAAAGAGGCACGCGACCTGGTCTACAACCTGATCAACTGCGACAAACCCATTGTGAGCGCCATCCACGGGCCAGCGGTAGGCGCAGGCCTGGTGGCCGGTTTGCTGGCCGACATCTCGATTGCCAGCCGGACCGCGCGCATTGTTGATGGCCACACCCGGCTTGGCGTGGCCGCGGGCGACCATGCTGCCATGGTCTGGCCGCTGCTGTGCAGCATGGCCAAGGCCAAGTACCACCTGCTGCTGTGCGAGCCGGTCAGCGGCGAGGAGGCCGAGCGCATCGGCCTGGTGTCACTCGCGGTGGACGAATCCGACCTGCTGGCGCGCGCCTACGAGGTCGCCGAGCGCTTGGCCGCGGGCAGCCAGAGCGCCATCCGCTGGACAAAATACGCGCTCAACAATTGGCTGCGCCAGGCCGGGCCAAACTTTGACACCTCTTTGGCGCTTGAATTCATGGGCTTTGCCGGCCCGGATGTGCGCGAGGGCCTGGCCTCGCTGCGCGAAAAGCGCCCACCCCGCTTTTAGAGCAATAGTTTCAAGTCATGTTGAGTCTGCAATCCCTGCGCAAAGCCTCTTGGCTCGGCCGCCTCGTACTGGCTTGGCTGCTGCTTGCAACGGCCGCAGCGCTGGCCTCACCGCTGATCAAGCCGCCAACCATCGGCATGGTCTGCTCGAGCTCTGGGTGGAGCACGGTGGTGCTGAGTTCCGACGACGGCGAACAGGCGCCTGCCGGCCTGACACCTGACTGCCCCCTGTGCACCTCGCTGTGCGCGCCGCCGCCGGCAACCCGGCAAACTGCCGGAGCCCTGCCCGCATCAGCCCGGTTGGCCTGCCCCCTGTCTGCACCGCGGGCTACAGCAAGCTGCGCGGCGGCTCTGCCTGCGCGCGGGCCACCAGATCTCTCCTGACCCTTTGATTCATCGCGCCAAGAGCCCCGAGTGGGGGCTTGCGGTCTGTTTTATTGGTATTCACTGGAGATTTTCCATGCGAAAAGTCTGTTTTCTTTTGGCCGCGCTGCTGGCCAGCCCTGTGGGGTTTGCCCATGTTGTTCTTCTAGAGCCGGCGGCCCTGGCCGGTCAAAGTTACCGGGCGGCCCTGCGGGTGGGTCACGGCTGTGAGGGTGCGCCCACTACCGCTATCCAGGTGTCTCTGCCAGCCGGGTTTCAGGGCGCCAAGCCAATGCCGAAGGCCGGCTGGGCGCTGTCGATCAAAAGGGCCCGATTGGACAAACCGTACTCAGACCATGGGCGCCTGGTGGAGGACGACGTGAGCGAAATCATCTGGACCGTGACTTCGCCTGAGCATGCCTTGCCAGACGCCCATTACGACGAATTTGTGCTGCGCGGTAGTTTGCCAAACAAGGCAGGCCCGCTGTGGTTCAAGGTGATGCAGACATGTAGCAAGGGCTCCAACCTTTGGGTGGAGGTGCCGACGTCCGGGGCCTCGACCAAGGGCCTCAAATTCCCGGCTGCGCTGCTCGATGTGATCGAGTCCAGCGCCTCGGGCCATCAGCATTGACTATTTTTTACCAACTTTTGGAGCATCCCATGACATTGAAGACTTTGGTATTTGCCGCCGCCCTGATGGGCGGCATCGTGCACGCGCAGTCCGTGGACGTGAAAGACGCCTGGGTACGCACCAGCGTACCGGGCCAGAGGGGCACTGGCGCCTTCATGAAACTTACCGCCAAAGACGGTGCCACACTGGTGTCGGTCTCCTCGCCCGTGGCCGGGGTCAGCGAAGTCCATGAAATGAAAATGGAGGGCGACATCATGAAAATGCGCGCCCTGCCTGCCGGCCTGCTCTTGCCTGCTGGCAAAACCGTGGAGCTCAAACCTGGTGGCTACCATGTGATGCTGATGGACCTCAAGGCCGCCCTGCCCAAGGACAGCACCATCCCGCTCACACTGGTGTTCAAGGACGCCAAGGGTGTTGAGAGCCGGTTGGAGCTCAAGCTGCCGGTGGCCGTATCCGCCGCATCCGCTGTACCGGCCGCGGGGCCTGCGGCAGCTGCGCACAAACACTGATCGCCGGCCAGTGTCCCATAATGCCCGCTTAATCGGCTTTTGAGTTCACCATGAACACACATCTCAAGGGACAGGTGGCCTGGGTCACCGGCGGCGGCAGTGGTATTGGTTTGGCAGGCGCAACCGAGCTGGTTAAGGCTGGCGCCCATGTGCTTATTTCGGGCCGAACAGCCGCCACCAACGCCAGCGCGCTCGCCAACTTGCAGGCCCTGGGCAGCGCCGAAGCCGTGCTGCTCGACGTCGCCGACAAGCAAGCAGTGAAGGCCGTGGCGCAGCAGTTGGTGGCAACACATGGGCGCATTGACATATTGATCAACAGCGCCGGCACCAATGCCACACAACGCAATTTTGATGTCCTGACAACCGAGGCCTGGGATGAGGTTGTCGCCATCAATCTGTCAGGCTTGTTTTATTGCGTGCATGCGGTCCTGCCCACCATGCGGCACCAGCAAGGCGGCTTGATCATCAATGTGTCGTCCTGGGCTGGGCTGTATGCGTCCAAGCTGACAGGTCCGGCCTACAACGCCACCAAAAGAGCGGTGCTGGCACTGACCGAATCAATCAACATGGAGGAATGCAGCAACGGCATCCGGGCCAGCTCGCTACTGCCCGGTGAGGTGGCAACACCTATTTTGAACAAGCGCCCGGTGCCGCCCTCCCAGGCCCAACGCGAGCGCATGGTGCAGGCCGAAGACATGGGCCAAGCAATTTTGTTTCTGGCCCAAATGCCCCCGCGCACCTGCATCAATGAGTTGGTCATCTCACCCACCCACAACCGGTTTTATATGGGTGGCCTGGAGACCCCCAAGGCCCGCTAAACACCGCCGCGCAGGCCGAGTGTTAGGTCTGGGTACCGGCCAAAATAGGCTTGATGATGCTGTGCGCCTGGCTCAGGCAATCGGCAAAAGACCGACTAAAGCCCAGGTTGTCGATGGCCTTGAATTCCGCTTCTGCCAATGCTGCCCGGTCGGTCAAACGCTGCAAGAAGGCTGCGCCGTGCCTTCCCAGAAACGGGGCAGCCGCGCCAATGGCCTCCGGCTCGGCATCCGCCACGGCGCACAGGTCAAACAGGTCACGAGCCTTGGCTTGGTAGCCCCGATGCCACATTTTTTTGGCGATGATCTCGCCACAGGTTTCCAGTTTGATGTCGCGCCCGGCGTAGGCCACTTGTTCAAAGGGCTGCTCGGTCAGTGCTGTACCCACCACGATGTCAATTTCGCCAGCCGGTAGAAAGAGCTTGATGAACTCTGCGTTTTCCGAATAGTCGGCACTGACTTGCTCGGCCTCCT
>Ga0214919_10012946_pt1 | contig 10173 bp, 7 predicted proteins | sample LL1503_MetaG_FD_177994 | JGI IMG/M metagenome (GOLD analysis project Ga0214919, IMG submission 177994) | Freshwater microbial communities from Lake Lanier, Atlanta, Georgia, United States - LL-1503 | ecosystem: Environmental > Aquatic > Freshwater > Lake | place: USA: Georgia | collected 2015-03-15 | reverse complement strand
CAAAGTCATTGAGTGGGGATTCAAGCCAAGTGTCTAAAACATTTGACTTAAAATACTATTCCATCTGGCCGCAGCCTGTCAAGACGGGTTTGCCGCAGCCGAAAGCGCAGCTCACACATGAATCAAAAAGCCCAAGCCGCCGCCGAGACGAAGTCCGACACCACGCGCCAGCGCCTGATGGTGGCTGCGCGGCAACTTTTTTCGAAGTTCGGCGTGGACGGCGTGTCGGTACGCGACATCGTGGCGGCGGCGGGCGCGCGCAACGGCGCCTCGATTCACTACTACTTCGGCACCAAGGAGGCCCTGATCCAGGAACTGGTGGCCGAAGGCGCCAAGTTGATCAACCAGCGGCGCAACGGGATGCTCGACGCGGCGGAGTCATCGGGCCGCGCGCCGAGCCTGCGCGAGATCGTGAAGATCCTGGTCGAGAGCTCGTTTCCGGAGACAGCCAGCGAAATGCAGGATCGCGAGGGCTACCTGCGTTTCATCACGGTGCTGCAACTGACCCACCGCAAGTTGTTCATCGCGGCGTTGCAGAACCGCTGGAACTCCGGCTACATGCGCTGCCTGGATCACTTCCGACGCGCCTTAGCTCCGATGGCGCCTGCCATTGTTGAGCAACGACTGCGCCTGATGGCGCTGTACCTGGGCGCGACGCTGTCCTCGCGCGAAGCCGCGCTGGAGGGCAAGGAAATAGGAAAGTCGCCGCGCCTGTGGGGCGCAGCCTTCGACCTGGACAACCTGGTGGATACGGTATGCGGGCTTTTGCAACAGCCGCCGGCAGCCGAAACACTTTCGCGGCAATGACGCGGCGCTCCGGCTTGCATGCCCTCATCCTGACCCTCTCTCAGAGCGAGACCCGTGCGACCGACGCCTACGACCGCAAACTTGCCGCGCTGGCGCGCGTGCTGCGGCTCATCATTGACGACGTCGGACTCAAACCCTTTGATCAGCAACTCTCGGGCGAGAACTCGCCGGCGACAGCGGCCGTACCGCCGCGTGTGAGCGAGGCCACCACCGGCAGGGTGCCGCCGGCATGGCGCATGGGCCCGTAGAGCAAGGAAGGTGTCACGAAACAACGAGCGGCCCTGCTTGCAACGACCCACCACGCTGCGAATCAGCAGCAGATGATGGCGGCAGTCCTTCGCGAACTCAGTCCACGCTCGGCCCACGCTCGGCGTGAAAAATAGTTGAACAGCCAATGGCGGCCCATCAATCGACCTTGGCGCCGGATTCCTTGATCAGGGTAGCCCAGTGATCGACATCTTTCTTCATGAAATCAGCAAACTCAGCAGCTGTTCCGGTCGCGATTGAGCCACCGAGGTCATTGATTTTCTTGACCAATTCAGGAGATCGTCCCGCCTTGGCGATCGCAGCGTTGAGCTTCTCGATCACATCCGGAGGTGTGCCCGCAGCAGCAACCACACCGAACCAAGGCGCCACGGAGTAAGCAGGTATTCCCGCCTCGGCGATCGTCGGCACGTTAGGCAGGGCCGGGACGCGCTGCAATGAAGTCACGGCCAGCGCCTTCATACTGCCAGCCTTGATATGGGACAGCGAATCCACAGTGCCTGACATGGCGATCGGGATCTGACCGCCAATGAGATCCATGAGCGACGGCGGGGCGCCCTTGTATGGCACGTGCGTCAACTGCAATCCGGCGCGCTTTGCGAATACCGCGCCCGCAATGTGCGTACTGGTACCGTTGCCGCCTGAAGCGAAGTTCCAGTTCTGGCCACCTTTCTTGACCAACGCGATCAACTCCTGCACTGTGTTGGCAGGCACCTTGTTGTTGACCAGCAGGACGTTCGGAATGATCGCCCAGCGCGATACCGGGGCGAAGTCCGTCTGGACGTTGTATGGCACCTTGTCGTACAACGCAAAGTTCGCGGCCAGCGGACCTTGATTTCCAAAAAGCACGGTGTAGCCGTCTGGGGCCGACTTGGCGACTGAGCCTGCGGCAATCATGCCACCAGCCCCGGCCTGGTTGAAGATGACGATGGGTTGCGGAAGAAACTCCGAAAGCTTGGCGGCAAGGTCGCGCGCCATCATGTCCGTCGGCCCGCCCGCAGGGCCTGGCACGAACATACGGATCGGTTTCGAGGGGTAGTCGTCAGCGAGCGCTGAAGTCGCAACAGCGACCAAGGCCGAAGCCATCAAAAGCGAGATGGTCTTTAACAGCTTGTACATCATTGTCTCCAGGTTAGAACAGGGTTCATCCGGCAGGCTGGCAGCAGTACCACTCACCTTTTCGAACTTGTAATGCTGCATCACTGCAGTGACTTCATCACCTCACGAACACATCAGCAATCACGATGCGATCGATTCGAGTGGCTTGTCCGGGTGGACTGGATCGACATAGCTCGAAAAAACCGTGCTGAAAAGTCGTCAGCTTGCTCGTCGTCGTGTTCATGATATTTTCAGATGGGCGAGATGGATCGCCACTTCGCGGGCATGCTGGATTGCCTGCGAGGTGGTGCTTGGGCCAGCACATTGAGCAGGTAGGCGCGCGTCTGCGAGGGCTCAATGACATCATCGATGCCGAAGCCTTCGGCAGCCTGGAGCGCACTGACCCGAGAACGGATTTCATCGATGATTTCCTGGCGCCGAGCCGCCGGATGCGGGGCATCTTGGAACTTTTTGCGGTAGGCCACATCCACCGAGCCCTCAATCGACATCGCACAGATTTCCGCCGTGGGCCATGCCACGCAGGCATCCGGCTCGAAGCCTCTGCCGCCACACATGGCAACGTAGCCCAGACCATAGCCCTTGCGGATGACGACCGACATGCGCGGCACGGTGGCGTGCCCCAGTTCAAACAGCAACTTGGCACTGCGTCGCCCGAGCACAGTGCGCTCGGCCTCAGAGCCGATCGAGACGCCGGGGACATCGATCAGGTAGATGAGTGGCAAGCCGTAGGCATCGCACAAGGCGATGAAATGCGCACCCTTCTCCGAAGCAGCACTGTCGATCATGCCGGCTTTGACCAGTGGCTGGTTTGCAATGAAACCTACCGACTGGCCACCCATGCGAGCCAGGCAAGTGACCAAGTTCGCGCCGTAGGTGGGTTTGATCTCAAACAGGCTGCCGGCATCAGCGATGTGCTCAATCACCCGTCGCGTGTCATAGGTCTGACGCGAACTTGAAGGCACCAACCGGTTCAGCACTTCGGTATCGCCAGCCTCGAAGTTCGTGCGCGGCGTAGGCAGTCCAGCGTTGGATGGCAGGAATGACAGAAAGCGGCAGATCGCGGCGAAGGCTTCATCCTCCGAGCCAACGCCCAGGTCGGCCATCCCATACCTGTCCACCTGGATATCGGCGCCCCCTAGCCGCTGGCCCGTGATCTGTTCGCCGGTGCCAGCCTTGACCAAGGCTGGACCGGCCAGGCCCATCTCCGACAGACCTCGCACCATGGTCACGTGGTCGGCCATCGCGCAAAAATTGGTGTTGGCCGCATAGCCCATTCCCAGCACTGCCGCGACCACCGGCACCCAACCAGACAGTCGCGCGAACTCCTGAAACACCGGGTTGGCCCAAGCGTAGTAGCGTGAGTTTTGGCCATCCTGAATCCGGTGCCCACCACCATCGAGCATCATCACCAAGGGTATGCCGTTGGTGCGGCAGCGCCCGAGTGCGAGCAACATCTTGGCCTTGCCAATCGGCCCCGAACTGCCGCCGAACACTGTGAAGTCCTGCGACAGTACCATCACAGGCCGGCCGTCGATTCGCGCCGAACCCATCACCAGTCCGTCGGCCGGAGCGAACGCTGCATTCTCCGTTTGCACCAACCCGCCGAGTTCGACAAAGCTCCCCACATCGCAGAGCCGGGCGATACGCTCACGTGCCGTGAGTGCAGCACGTGAGCGCTGGCGCGCGACTACCTCAGGACGTTGCGCATCCAGCAAGGCGGCCTTGCGCTCGCGCAGTTCATCTGGTTCTTGGTTGTTCGAAAAGCAATCAGAGACGGCAAAGGCATCGCCGGTGATCTCGCCAAACTCTCCGGGCTGCAAAAAAAGCAAGGCCTGTCCCGCCACGACAGCATCACCGCTGTCGACGAGCAATTCAATCACTCGACCGGACTCTAGCGCAAGGACCTGATGCTCCATCTTCATCGATTCGATCACTGCCATGACCTGGCCGATCCGGACAGCTTCGCCCGCTTCGACCGCCCACCTCACCAATCGGCCACCCATGGGCGCGACAACGACAACGGCACCCTCTGGTCCCACCACTGCCTTATCAACTAACGGTGCGTCAGCATTTGGCGTCATTGAACCGACGTCGAACAAAGCCGGATGCAACAACTTAATCGTCGCGAGAAAATGCTGCGACCGAGCGGATCCCCAGCATCGCGGCGGCGCGCGCGATTCGTACCGCCACCTCACCGCGGTTGGCGATGAAAATCTTTTTGAATGAGCCGGGTTGCGTCATCCCAAAGCACCGTCCTTGCGCAACTGCGCGATTCGGTCAGAGCCGTAACCTAGCGTGCTGGCCAAAACATCATCGGTGTCCTGACCGACCGATGGCGCAGGCCGCGGGTCAGCAGCAGGTGTTTCGCCCATTCGTAGCGGCAGCCGGACATGCGGAATCCAGCCCAACACAGGGTGCGCAATGCGAGTGACAAGTTCCAGGCTGCGCGCCTCAGGTGAACGCAGCGCATCGGGCAGCGTGCGGATCTCCGCACTTGGAACGCTGGCCTTTGCCAAGCGCGCCTGCCAGTGCGCCCATGGCTTGGTTTTGAAAATTTCCTGCAGAGTGTCGAACAACTCCTGCCGCCTTGCCATTCGGCCGTCACGGTCGGCCAGTGTCGGGTCATTCGCCAGATCAGGCCGTTCCAGCACGTCGATGCACAGCCGCTGGTATATCTTGGAATTTCCGCAATTGACGTAAAAAGGCCGGTCCGCCGACATGAATGCCGCCGTAGGCGCAGTATCCGGACTGTCATTGCCGTTGCGTTGCGGCTCGAAGCCGCACAGCAGGTTTTGCATCGACGCATAGCCAGCCAGCAGTGTGGCGCTTTCATACAGCGCAATCTGCAGTTGCTGGCCCTGCCCAGTGCGGGCGCGATAGTTGAGCGCTGCCAGGATACCGTTGCTGGCCATCAGTGCGGTGGTGATGTCCACCACAGGGGACCCAGCGCGAACGCCTGGCCGATCAGCATACCCATTGAGCGAGAAGAAGCCACTCTCGGCCTGCGCCACGGTATCGAAGCCGAGTCGCTTGGCAAATACTCCGTCTTTGCCGTATGCCGAGACTGAGCAGTAGATGATGTCGTGCTTGATGGCTTTGCACGACGCATAGTCCAGCCCAAAGCGCTGCATCACATCACCCGAGAAATTTTCGATCACCACATCGGCGCTCTTGACGAGGTCGCGCGCAACGGACAGCCCCTCCTCGCTTTTGAGGTCCAGCGTGATGCTGCGCTTGTTGCGATTGGCCCAGATGTAGGGCGCACCCTGATCAGGCATCTCTGGGCGGGCCGGCGGGTAATAGCGAAATTCGTCACCGCGCCCAGGTGCTTCCACCTTGATCACATCAGCGCCAAAGTTGGCCAAGAGGGTAGCCGCGAAGGGCCCGGCAATGAAGTGCGCGAACTCGACCACGCGCACGCCCTCAAGAGCCATTGGCGCACCCGGCTGGCGTGGTGTGTATTCGGGAAATTCTTCCTGATTCATGCTTAGCTCGTCTCTATGAAGTGGGCAGGGGTCACGATACTCACCAGGCGTCGACACCTGGCTGGTGCTTGTGCGGCGAACGCTCGCGCCGTGGCCGGGCTGAATCCAGTCCTGCCAGCAGCCAGCGACGCGTGTCGGCGGGGTCGATCACGTCGTCAATGTTGAGGAAGGGCGCGAAGTTGGTTGCCTTGCCATGTTGATAGAGCTTGTCCACGAGTTCTTGGAAGCGAGCGGCGCGCTGTTGTGGATCCTGGATGGCCTCGAGTTCGCGCCGGCTTCCCAGTCTGACCTGACCTTCCAAGCCCATGCCGCCGAACTCGGCAGTCGGCCAGGCGACGGTGAAATACGAGCCATGGTGGAAGCTGCCACCGGCCATCGCCATGGCGCCCAGTCCGTAGGCCTTGCGCAAGACAACAGTGAAGTACGGCACGGTGATGTTGGCCGCAGCAATCATCAAGCGGGAGCTATGGCGCACGATCGCGGTCTTCTCCGCGTCTGGTCCGACCATGATCCCGGGCGTGTCGCACAGCGAGACAATAGGCAGTCCGTGCGCGTCACACAGCTTGATAAATCGGGTGAACTTGTCCGCTTCGGGTGCGCAGACGGCACCAGCGTTGTACACCGGGTTGTTGGCGATCAGACCAACGGGCCGCCCTTCGATGCGAACCAGCGCTGTGATCGCACCCACAGCAAATTCCGGCCGCAATTCCAACACCGAGCCTTCATCGAACACCGTGGCGATCAGCTTTCGAATGTCGTAGGCACGGGTTCGGCGGTCGGGGATAAGTTCTCGCAAAGTCTCCTGGTCGGCAATCTTCCACTGCCCTATTGGCCCTTGAAAATAGGCCAGGTACATCTTGGCGGTACGCACCGCGTGCGCCTCGTCCTCCACCAAAATATCGACCACACCGTGCTTGGCATGCATGGTCGCCGGGCCAACCTCTTCAGGCTTGTAAACACCCAGACCTGCACCTTCGATCATCACCGGTCCACCCATGCCCACTGTTGCATCCCGGGTCGCGATCACCACATCACAACAGCCCAGAAGCGCCGCATTGCCAGCAAAACAGCGTCCAGCCACGATGCCCACCAGTGGCACGAGTCCGCTCAAACTGGCAAAGGAAAAGAAAGTAGCGGTCGCAAGATTTGCACCGCTGACGTTGTTCGGCTCCGTCGGTCGGCCACCGCCGCCTTCGGTAAAAATCACGACCGGCCGGCGTGACGCCTCCGCCAGTTGAAACATGCGGTCGTGCTTCTTGTGGCCGAAGAACCCTTGCGTGCCGGCGTGCACCGTGTAGTCGTAAGACGCGACCACACAGCGACTGCGCTCACGGTCAAACAGGTCACCGTTGATACTGGCCAGGCCATAGATAAAGCCATCAGCAGGACTCGATTTGCGCAACTCGGCCAGCGGCGTCACACCATGCCGCGCGCCCACCGCGAAACCGCCGTACTCCAGAAATGAAAGTGGATCGCACAGGTCGGAAATATTCTCGCGCGCAGTACGCATGCCCATGGCGTGACGACGTGCGACCGCATCCGGTCGACCTTCATCGGCCTGTAGCCGATGCAGTTCCAACGCTTCCTGCAGGTCCCGGCGCGGGCCCACGGACGTCTGCAATGTCAAGCCTTCGATCGCCTCCTCGACATCGCCAGCTTCGATCACGAACATGATTTGGCCAGCGTTGACCAACTCGCCACTCGCGATCCGAACGCTCGTGACAAATCCGCTAAAGGGTGCCTCGACCACGTGTTCCATCTTCATGGCCTCAAGAACGCACAGCGTGTCACCTCGGCGTATGCTTGAACCTTCAGCGGCGCTGAGTTCCAGCACTGTGCCAAGCGTAGGTGCGCGTAACAAGGAAGGGTCGTCACCCAAATCGAACGACGCAATCGTCGTCAAGGAGACATCGCGCGACACTTCCGCCAAGGCGGCGGCCCGTTCCATCGTCCGCTGCTGAGCGATTGCGCCCAATGCCCCAAAATTCAATTCAACAAACCGCGTCGTGACTCGGCCTGCACGAAAGCACGGGTCGCCGGCAATGGCCTCGAGCATGCCCAAGTTGGTGTGAACCCCGCCCAATATGAACTGTCGCAGCGCACGCTGGCCCTTGTCCACAGCCATCGCATAGTCAGGTGCATGGCAATGCACGACCAGTTTGGCCAGCAGTGGATCGAAGCTACGACTTGGTGTTGCGCCTTCGCGAACAAAAGTCTCAATCCGGATGCCTTGGCCCGTCGGCACCTCGAAACGTGTGATCGTCTCGTTCGCCAAAGCAGGCCCTGCCGCGTTCATGCTCAAGCGGTATTGGATCGCATAACCCTTGGGAGCGCCGATGTCTGCTTGTGCAAGCCCGACCGATTGAAGCGTACCGCCCATCGCCAGATCAATCTGCGCGCGCACAAGATCGACGCCATAGACCTCTTCCGTCACGGTGTGCTCTACCTGCAGTCTCGGATTGGCCTCGATGAAAACGAAGCCCTCGCTCAGTTCTGGCGCCACCAAGTATTCGAAGGTACACAAACCCTGCAAGCCGCAGGCACGGGCCATGCGAAGAGACACTTCCCGCAGTTTTTCACGCAGCCGTGGTGCCAGCCCAGGCGCGGGCGCGATTTCCACCAACTTCTGGTGGCGCTGCTGCACGCTGCAGTCACGGTCACCCAGATGGCAGACATCTCGGCCATCGCCCACCACCTGCACCTCGATATGACGTGCATTGTCAACATACTGTTCGACGTAGAGGGTGTCGTTGCCGAAGGCCATCGCCGCCTCTGAACGGCAGCGCACGAACGCTGAATCCAATTGGGTCAGAGTCTCGACCTCACGCATACCCCGACCACCACCGCCTGCCACCGCCTTGATGATCACCTTGCTGCCGAGCGGCAGTGACACGAAAAAGTCACGCATCCTCTCGAGAGAAGTCGCCTCATTGCTGCCTGGGGCAAGCGGGACACCCTGCTCAAGGGCAAAAGTTCGGGCCCGCACCTTGTCACCAAACAACGCCAGCACTTCGGTCCGCGGACCCACAAAAGTCAATCCGTGCTGCGCACAGCTAGCAGCAAAAGCAGCGTTCTCACTCAAAAAACCATACCCGGGATGGATCAGCGTGCAGCCTGCTTGCGTTGCTGCGCGCAAGATGGCGTCGATGTCAAGGTATGCCGGCACACCAGCCACCTTCAGCGCAATCGACTCATCCGCCGCGAAGCGATGCGGCGAGTTCTCGTCGTCCAAGGAGTAGATGGAGACCGTCTGCAGTCCCAACTCCTGCGCAGCGAGCGCAACCCGCAGCGCGATCTCACCACGATTGGCAATGAGTAATTTTTCTTTCACCGCTGTCGACTCATCGATGCAAAAAAACGGCTCTTTTTATCAGTCATGAACTGGTCTTCCCGTACGAAGCGTCATCACTCTTGTCTAGCGGCCGGCTGAGTGTTTCGCCGACGACCAGCCGCTGAACTGTCTTTAGATCGCCAAGGCTCGATGCCATCAAACTTGTCCATCGACGCCAAAATGGCGTTGCGTCGTTCATTGCACCACTCGTGATCTTCTTGGCAGAAGCCACCATTTCGTCTTCAACCAACACGCGATCCGCGGCCGAGCGCAGCCATCGCGTCGCGAGCGACCCCCCACTCGGCCAGCACGGCGTCAGTGTCTTCACCGATCGCTCGCGGCTTCTGCCCGAGTCGGCCTGGCGTCAAAGAAAAGCGTGGCGCTGAACCCGGTTGCAGATGTCCGTCGACCTCGATGAAACTGCCTCGCGCCACATTGTGGGGGTGGCGCATAGCTTCATCCAAATCAAGCACCGGCGCGAAGCAGGCATCACTGCCTTCTAGCAATTCGCACCATTCGTCTCGACTTCGCGTCGCGAAGACTTCCTCAAGGCGAAGCTTGAGCCCAGGCCATAATTTTCGGTTGTTCTGCGCACTCAGTTCCACTTCGTCAGAAAGACCTAATTTTTCGATCAACAAGGCATAAAACTGCGGTTCGATCGCGCCAACACTGACCCACTTGCCGTCGGCACATCGGTAAGGGTTGTAAAAAGGCGACCCGCCGTCGAGAACATTGCTGCCCCGCGGCCCCAGCATCCCGGCGGCGTGCGACTCGTAGAACGCCCCCATCAACGAGGCCGATCCCTCGACCATTGAGCAGTCCACCACCTGCCCTTGCCCACTTCGTTGGGCGTGCATAACAGCCGCCAAAAGACCGAGTCCTAGGTACAACGCACCGCCACCGAAATCACCGACCAGGTTCAACGGCGCAACCGGCCGCTCGGCTGTGCCAACCGAGTGCAGCGCACCACTGAGCGAAATGTAGTTGATATCGTGGCCCGCACTGTGCGCCATGGGACCGGTCTGCCCCCAGCCGGTCATCCGGGCGTAGACGAGCTTGGGATTGCCTGCAAGTGCCGGCCCCGGCCCAATGCCCAAACGCTCCATCACGCCGGGTCGAAAACCTTCAATCAATGCATCAGCCTTGCTGATCAGTGCAAGGGCCACC
>Ga0214919_10012945_pt1 | contig 10174 bp, 8 predicted proteins | sample LL1503_MetaG_FD_177994 | JGI IMG/M metagenome (GOLD analysis project Ga0214919, IMG submission 177994) | Freshwater microbial communities from Lake Lanier, Atlanta, Georgia, United States - LL-1503 | ecosystem: Environmental > Aquatic > Freshwater > Lake | place: USA: Georgia | collected 2015-03-15 | reverse complement strand
TAATGATTGGTGCTACCGATTCAAGATATTTTAGAAACAATAGTGAAGCGGTTCTTAATTTTTCTGCAGCTCAAGACATGAAAGGATTTCATGGTATTGATGAACGTATTGGGAAAAGTGATTTAAATAGAATGATTTCCTTTTATAAATCGTTTATCAAAGATTAACATGAATTGATTTTATTGAATCACTCCTAATTCTTTTCCTACTTCAATAAATGATTTTATCGCATGATCTAATTGGTCCATGCTATGGCCTGCAGATATTTGAACTCGAATACGTGCTTGTCCTTTAGCGACGACTGGATAATAAAAACCTATTACGTAAATTCCTTTTTCTAATAATTTTTCTGCCATTTTTTGTGAGACCACTGCATCGTATAACATGATGGGTATGATAGGATGTTCTCCGGGTTTCACATCAAAGCCTGCTGCCGAAATTTTCTCTCTAAAATATTTTGTATTCACCTCTAGCTTATCACGTAGTTCGGTGGTTTTTGACAACAAATCAAATACGGCAATAGAAGCACCTGCTATAGATGGTGCTAAAGTATTTGAAAATAAATAAGGTCTAGATCTTTGTCTTAATAAGTCAATGATTTCCTTTCGACCTGAAGTAAATCCACCTGAGGCACCACCTAATGCTTTTCCTAAGGTCCCTGTAATGATATCAATCTTCCCCATCACTCCTTTTAATTCATGCACCCCTCTTCCCGTCTTCCCCATAAAGCCAGATGAATGACATTCGTCTATCATTATCAACGCTTCATACTTTTCAGCCAATGCAACTATTTTATCTAATTGTGCAATTGTACCATCCATTGAAAACACGCTATCTGTTACAATCATTTTTTGTTGTGCACCCTCTGCAATGGCTTGCTGTAATTTGGCTTCTAAATCGTCCATGGAATTATGCTCGTATCTATAGCGCATCGATTTACATAATCTTATGCCATCAATAATTGAAGCATGATTCAACGCATCCGAAATGATTGCATCTTTTTCACCTAACAAGGGTTCAAATACACCGCCATTCGCATCAAATGCTGCCGCGTATAAAATAGTGTCTTCTGCTCCCAAGAAAGTAGATATTTTTTCTTCTAATGTTTTATGAATATCCTGGGTGCCACATATAAAACGTACCGATGACATTCCAAATCCATGCGTATCTATAGCATCTTTAGCGGCTTGTATCACTTTTGGGTGTGAAGACAATCCTAAATAATTATTAGCACAAAAATTATATACTTTTTGACCACCTTGAAGAGTAATCTCCGATGATTGCGGGGAAGTAATCACACGTTCTTTTTTAAACAACCCTGCTTCCTTTATAGATTCAATTTCTTTGCTAATAAAGGATTTATATTGTTCGTACATATCGTATTTTTATTTCGTGTTATAATTAAAGTAGGCTGGCAATTTAGCTAAAATTTCGGCACTCATTTTATTTAGATCAAATTTTGCTTTCCATCCCCAATCATTTTGTGCTGCACTATCATCTATACTTTTTGGCCAACTGTCTGCAATGGATTGTCTAAAATCAGGTTCGTATTTAATTTTAAAATCAGGTTGATGCATTTTGATGCAGTCATAAATTTCTTTAGGAGAAAAACTCATTCCTGAAACATTATAACTTGTTCTTGTTTTAATAGCAGCAGTCGGCGCTTCCATGAGTTCAAGAGTGGCGTTCACCGCATCTTCCATATACATCATTGGGAGGTAAGTATCTTCTTTTAAAAAACAGGTGAAGTTTTCATTATTCACTGCTTTATGAAATATATCTACTGCATAATCGGTGGTGCCACCACCCGCCATGGACTTATATCCTATGAGTCCAGGATATCTGAGGCTTCTAACATCCACACCATATTTATTAAAATAATATTCGCACCAATGTTCGCCTGCTAATTTTGAAATTCCATACACGGTCGTAGGATTTTTAAAGGCATCCTGTGGAGTATTTTCTTTGGGTGTGTCTGGTCCAAACACTGCGATAGAACTTGGCCAAAACACTTTACTTATTTTATATTCCTTTGCTAATTCTAAAACCGACAATAAACCACCCATATTTAAATCCCAAGCTTGTATTGGATTTTTTTCACCTGTTGCCGAAAGGATTGCTGCTAAATGATAAATCTGAGTAATTTTTTCTTCATGGATTAATTTAGCTGAAGCTTCTTTATCCATCACATTCAATGTTCTAAAACTGCAATAATCAAATTTACTGCGAACACTTTCTTGAAAATCAGAAGCAATAACCGCGTCTGCTCCGTATCTACCTACTAAAGCTTTTGTAAGTTCTGTCCCTAGTTGTCCTCCCGCACCAATCACTAAAATTTTCTCCATCTAACTAATGTTTGTTCTTAGTTATAAAATTACCATTGTTGGCTTAGACCATCAAATTTTAAAAGCAAAAATTAATTGATTTTAATGGCAATTGATGTTCAACGATACTGTTTTGTGCTAAATTAAGAAGCAGTCGCCTTTTCCAAGTCGCTAATGATAAACTTAGACATGAGTTTCCCTAATATGGAGGGGCATAAAGAATTCGCTATATTAGTTATTTTTTCCGCCTACTAAATGCAATTTTGTTTGTCTGCCATCTATATACCAAAAACCTTTTTCATCAAAATAGCCGTTTTGTTCCAACATAAAACGAACATCTTTTTTCCACTCTTTAATATAAGTGGCTGCATTTAATTCAATAGAATAGGCTGTTTTATAATGCATTGGGTAATCGCCACTACCAGGTACTCCATTTTGTTGATCCCACATACCAATAGTAGGTCCGGCAGCATGTCCATTGAATCCTAGCGGATGCGTGTAAATACTTCCATTAATATTTTCTTGTTTCATTTGTGCTAAAGAAGCAGCTAATATTTCATTTCCTGTTTGATTCTCTTTAAAATGACTTGTTAATATATCCTGTAAACGATTTGAGTTTTTTAATCCTGCCACTAAATAAGCAGGAGCTTCTTTTTCGCCTGGAGCCAACACATACGCATGCTCTTGAACATCGGTATTTAATCTTAGGTATGTAATACCAAAATCAACGTGTAATAAATCACCCGTTCTAATAGTATTGTCTTTGTCAACATTCGTAAATGCTTTCAAATGATCAAACACAGCATCATCGTTTCTTTGAATTTCAACAGATGGGTGAAACCAAGTTGTTAATCCCATATCATTTACCTTTTGTCTAAACCACCAAACTAAATCATCGGTGGTTGTTATTCCTGGTGTGATCACTTTACTGCTAAAACCTTCGGCAATAATTTTATGCGTAATGCTGTTAAGTTGAGGATAGTACTGCATTTCTCGCGCTGTTCTTGTTTCCATCCAGGCAACGCCAAGATTGCTGGCTGATACTACTTTAGCTTTATTAGCTGCAGATAATTTATTGGTAAATTCAATATACTCAGTATGGTCTAAACCATCCGCGTGTGCAAAATGGGTAGATGTATTAACTCCAATTTTTTGTGGATGATAGGTTTCAATAATATTATTTAAAGCATCCCATTGATCAGGAAATTTTTTCATATCCCATGATGCTTCTATTTGATCTCCCACATTATATCTTGCTACAGCTAATTTTTTGAAAACTTTGGTTGCAGGATTATTATAAAATACAATAATGGTTCTGCGTCTTGCACTTAACCATGTAGCAGGTAGCATCGTTTTAACAATAGGATCTTCATTATATTCTCTTGTAATGAGCACCCACATGTCAATATTATTTTTTTCCATTAAAACAGGCAGTAAATTATTCAAGCGATCGGCTAATACTTCGTCAATCACTTTGGCTTGTTCTTTCAATGGTAAAACTTGTGCTTGAGCAGTCATAGACGTCATAGTCCCTAGTAATAAAATCCATATTATTTTTTTCATAAAAGCTAATTTAATAGTAGTTATAAAGATATAACAGAATGCCTTACTTTTTAAATAAAATCTTTAATCAGCGCCTTATTGAATTCCATAAATTTTGAGGTGTAGTCCCTTCATTTGCAATTGGATAGGCTTTGCATTATTAAAAAAAGATAAGTCGAAAACTAAGTTTTTATACTTTTTATAATCGTTCAAAGTAAACATATCTGTGGTGGAGGTGAGATTCCACTGCTTTTCAATGTAATCTCCTTTGGTCATTTGAACAATGTTGTGGTTGGTCCAAAAAACAAAATTCCTTTTGCCTCCAGTGGTATCAATTAAGGATAATCTATAAGCTGGTTGATCATCCAATCCAGGTAATTGTAAATTAATAGCTGCAGATAATTCAATAAACAAATATTTAAATTCTTTAGGCACTTTAAATTCAGGCAAAATAGTAATGTCGGAACTCTTGGTATTTATGTTTATGGTATTCACAAAATTAAATTCTTGAAGAAGCGTTTTAAAAGCAGTATCAATAGATTGCTCTTTAGGGTAAATTTTATCATCACTTGTCACGTAATCGTTGATTAATTTAAAGTTGTTAATCAATTTTGTCATATGCGTTTTGACAGAGTCATTCCTTACTTTTTGAATAGCTAAGTCTGCTTTAATTTGATATAATTGTTTCCCAGATAAATAATAGCCTTTATAAATGTAGTCTGTGATTTCTCTACTCCATTCCATAAAAGGCATAGAATGTATATTTCTAAAATTCACCGCAGTATCAATCACGTCTGTGAGCCAATGTACTTGTGATGGCCTTGTTTTTAAATTGGGATAATTATTTAAAATCAAATTGGTTATAGTGGGTGCTATATTGTTATGTGTGCTTATAGAATAAAACTTTTTAGGTGCTTTTAACATAGGCGAATACACAATAAATGGTACATGATAATCGTCCAAGCCATTCGTGGAAGGGAAGGATCCAATATGATGATCTCCCATGATAAAAAATATCGTGTTTTTATAGTCTGCTCTTTTTTCATATCTATTGAAAAAATTCTTCAAGCAATCATCTGCAAACATATAGGTCACTAATACTTGCTTACATTCTTTCAAAGTTTTTTTAATACTCTTTGAATTGGGAATACTTTTCATTTTTTGGTCAAACAATTTTCCATATTCATTTTGTTGTGCAAACAAATAGGGCATATGTGTTGTTCCTGTATGATATATATTTAAGTAAGGAGTTTTTTTAACCGAATCCATGACTTCAAAACTGCGATTAAATAAGGCATCATCAGGGTACCCCATACTCCATCCTTCTTCCCCTACACCCATCATTTTATACCTTGGTCCATAGTGCGTTAAAATCATGTCGGTGCCTTGTAGGCGCATATATCCGCCCATATTATCAAAGTCGGGATTGAATCCTATTAAAAATTTTGAGTGATATCCGTTCGCTCTTAAAATTTTAATAAGTGATAGATGATTGGGCATTACATTAATAACGGAAAAGCCCCTTTTCCCATAAGGCAAAGATCCTGATATAGCAGGATGTGCCGCGAATGTTCCTGGGGCAGTACTTAAAAAATGATCCCACACCAAACTCTTGGTGGATAGGTGATCTAAGAATGGAGTGAAGCTTCCTGCATAGGCGTTGGCTCCACTAAAATCCTTTGATAAACCTTCCACTACAATAATAACAATATTGGGAGGAGTAGCTTTATCTAAATTGAAAAAACTGCCTAATACATCTTGTTGTGTATTTTCTCTTAATAAAGGGTATTCACTACTTGTAAAATGAAAACCCTGATTTTTTTGATAAAATTGAATCGCTTCTTTTAATGATTGGGGACTTAAACGACTTGCTTCAAATTGATGCAAATGAGTAAAATAATTATATGTATCTGCAATCCAATATGAAAATTTATTGGTCGTAAAATAATATCCTTTTTCTTCCTTAAAATTATCTTCTGTTGGATTTGCAAATGGCATCAATAAAATAGCCGCTACTACAAACGCTCCCCATATATTAACTTTTTTATTATTTATTGAAATATTTTTTATTTTCAAAAAATAAGCACTAAAGTAAATACCTAAAAAAATAATGTAGGGAATAAAAACATAGTATCCGCTCGTAGCCATTTGTTTTGCTGTTGCTAAAGATTCCGCAAAACTTCGAGTAAATAATTCATGATCAAAAGGGGTGTTTCTTTCGGAGAATACATACAATAAGCTGATGTATGTTGCAACAATGACGCAGTTAATTACGTGTGTGATTGCAATTGCTATTTTTTGGTTAAGTTGGCTTATGAAAAAAACAGGGAACAACAACATTCCACTATATATTAGGCAAAACCAAATATCATATAGCCATCCTGCTATTTCATATAAATAAGCATTAGGTACAAACGATTTATGAGCGATATAAGTATACTCGAATAGGCGAATCAAACAAAATGAAATGACAAAGCTAATAGTGAGCTTTATGTATTGCTGTAAAAAATCATACCAGTTTTTTGTCATACTCTTTTTCTTCAATATGTTAAGCTAGTGGATTCGAATATTATTTAAAACTTTGACAAATTTACCTAGCTAAATTAGCTGATAATTGAATTACCGCAAATCTAAGCCAAGTTTTAACAGCAACATTAAACGAATTCGCAAAATATTTGTCTAATTTCGGATAACCATTATTTTAATAAGATATGAAGCCATCTAATATTTTCAAAATAGTCGCCTTGTCTATTTCTAGCTTGATAGTTCAGCAATCTTGGGCACAGGAAATAAAACCTGATTCTACTAAATTTAGCTTGCAATTTGATTATCTAAGCAATTACATTTATAATGGTCGTGCTGATTCTTTAAAATCGCCTTATCAAATTACAACTGCCTCCTTGCATTTTGCAAATGGCATTTATTCCAGTCTAAGTGCAAATTATTTATTAACTCCTGGCCAACATCGATTTGATTTTTTTGAACTTAATGTAGGGTATGATTATTTTTTAGGTAAAAAAATAAGCGGACAAGTATATGCCTCAAAATATTTTTATTCTGGTCAAACCAATTTATTTAATAGCGATATCACAAGTAATTTAGGAGGAAGCTTTAATATAGATTTAGGTGGAATTCAATTCAACAATGAATTAGATGTATTTTTTTCGTCTAAAGCTGACTTGCAATATACTCCAGGCTTTGAAAAGACATTTTCCTTGGATGTAGCGGATCATAAAAATTGGAGTTTTACGCCCACTATTTATGCTGAAATTAGTTCTTTAAATTATTATGAAAGTAGCATTACGCGTAGGGGTTTAAAAGGTCCAAGACAACCCATTGCTTCGGGCGTAACATCCACGACTACTTTAAATAGCAAGGGCATGAAGTTTTTAGACCTAGATTTTTCCATCCCTATAAACTATGAATCAAAAAATGTATCATTTTCCTTTACACCTACCTACGTCCTTCCATTTAATAAAGCTGCCACCACCACTATCAATAAAACTCCAACAAGCACTATTAGTTTTGACTCTACTCCTTTCGCTGAAAAAAACTTAGCGAATCAATTTTATTTTCAAATTGGGTTGGGATATAAATTTTAATCATGAAACTCACCAAGACCACTAAAATTCTTTTAATAGCCTCTAGCTTATGGTATTTTGGCGAAGGACTGTTTGGCCCTTTATTCGCCATTTTTGCCGAAAAAATAGGAGGCGATTTATTAGACATTACATGGGCTTGGGCTTTATATTTAATTACGACTGGAGTTTGTTATTTTATAGTGGGTAAAATTTTTAATAAATCTAATTACAAAAATCATGTCATGATTTTTGGCTATGCATTAAATACCATTCTTACGTTTGGTTATATGTTTGTACATAATTCTAAACAACTTTTTTTATTACAAGTGGGTTTGGGAATTGCCGAGGCCTTAAGTGCCCCCATTTGGGACACCCTCTTTGCAAACAATATGGAGGATACCGATAATACTTTTCACTGGAGCTTAGCAAGTGGTCACACCCATTTGGTATCAGGTGTTGCCATTGCTATTGGAGGTTTGATTGCTAATTACATCTCTTTTAACGCTTTATTTTTTACCATGGGAGTCATACAATTAATGGCAACCATCGTTCAATCTAGGCTTCTTTTTAGCCCTAAGAAATAAACATTGGAACTCATCATTGGAAGCCATCATCCTTTCTTAATGATTTGTTTTCATCTTCGGCCATGAGATAAGTTGTACCTTTACTTTCTCAAATATTAAATGAGTTTATTTTGAAGTTTACAGATTTAGGATTGGATCAACGCATTTTGGACGGTATTGATGCCATGGGTTACGAAAATGCAACCGAAGTTCAGCAACAAGTAATGGTTCCCATATTAGAAGGAAAGGATATCATAGCTGCAGCACAAACAGGAACAGGAAAGACTGCGGCCTTTTTATTGCCCTTATTACATCGTTTATTAACCACACCTCATGTGGCAGGTGATATTAACGCTATGATTATTGTTCCTACGCGTGAATTGGCGATTCAAATTGCCGAAAGTATCGAAGGGCTTTCCTATTTCACCGACGTAAGTTCCATTGCTGTTTATGGTGGCGGAGATGGCAATTCATTTACTGCCGAAAAAAAAGCACTTACTAGTGGAGTAGATATTGTGGTTTGTACACCAGGAAGAATGATCGCTCATTTAAATATGGGTTATGTAAAATTAAAAGGTTTAAAATATTTGGTGTTAGATGAAGCAGATAGAATGCTAGATATGGGTTTTAATGATGACATTACTAAAATCACCACTTTTTTACCTGCTCAGCGTCAAAATTTATTATTTTCTGCAACGATGCCTTTAAAAATGAGGGCTTTAGCCAAAAAGTTATTACATGATCCGGTAGAAATTAATATTGCTATTTCAAAACCACCCGATCAAATTATACAAAAAGCATTCATTGTATATGAAGCACAAAAAGTGCCTGTTATAATTGACATGCTTAGTTCTAAACGATTTACCAAAGTCATTGTATTTTGTTCTAAAAAACAAAATGTAAAAACGTTGACTCTGAAATTAAAATCGGCTAAATTTTTAGTGGCTGAAATACATTCCGACTTAGATCAAAAAAGTCGCGAACAATATTTACAGGATTTTAGAAATCAAAAAATAAATATTTTAGTAGCTACGGATGTGTTAAGCCGAGGAATTGATATTGATGATATCGATTTAGTAATCAATTACGATGTGCCTAATGATGGCGAGGATTATATTCATCGTATTGGTAGAACAGCTCGTGCTGCTAGTTCTGGCACTGCTTTTACTTTAGTGGGAGAAAAAGAGCAACGCAAATGTGCTGATATTGAAGAGCTTCTTGGGGCACCCATTTTAAAAGGAACTATTCCTACTCAATTTGGACCTACTCCTAATTATACTCCAGGGTCAGGTAAGTCAAAAGGATTTTCTCGAAAAAAATAAAAATAGTTGGAGCGACTTAAAAATAAATTTAATTTTAGGACACTGAATTTGAAATTGCCGTTCAATTTATTATTTGACCATGAAATTTTTGTTAACCGTATTATTCCTCTTAAATCTTACTTGCAATAAATCCGATGTTGCTTCTGTGAATTGCATAAAAGCCAAATTGGTTTTACAAGGCATCTGTATGAATTATGTCATTCAAATAGTAGAAGGGAATGTGGATCCTTCTCTTTATGAAGCTACTTGGGTGAACCCTATGACTAATGTTACTTATCAAAATGTATTTGGTTTAGGGAGCATCTGTACTTTTCCTAGTTCTATTAAAGAAGGGGATGAATTTTATTTCACCATTCCAAAAAATCCCGTGGCTCAAACATGTGCTCAATGCAAAGCATATAGTCCTATACCCAATAAGATTCTATCAATTCAGATTTGTAACTAACAAGAGCTCATAAAAGCGTAAATTTGCGCTTATGAAATCAACTATTTCTAGTTCTTTACAAGAAAGATGCCAAAGCCTTTGTGAATTATGTTCTACCGATAGCGCTACTATCGCTTATGCGGTGAGTCCCAAAAACAATGATGTGATTGAAAACGAAGTGGCCCTTTGTGATCAATGTTTATCTATTTTAGAAGGGAAGGATGCAGGTAATCATTGGCAATGTTTAGCGGGAAGTATTTGGAATACCGAACCTAGTGTGTTGGCTTTAAGCTACCGTATTTTATATGGTTTAAAGGATCAAGATTGGGCGAATGAATTATTGACTTCTGTAGATTTTGAAGAATCAGTAGTGACTTGGGCTGTAAGTGCTTATCAAGTTCAAGCGGTGCATGTAGAT
>Ga0214919_10012944_pt1 | contig 10175 bp, 5 predicted proteins | sample LL1503_MetaG_FD_177994 | JGI IMG/M metagenome (GOLD analysis project Ga0214919, IMG submission 177994) | Freshwater microbial communities from Lake Lanier, Atlanta, Georgia, United States - LL-1503 | ecosystem: Environmental > Aquatic > Freshwater > Lake | place: USA: Georgia | collected 2015-03-15 | reverse complement strand
TATTCTGGGTACGAATAAATAGGTAAACCCATTTCTTGAGCTTTCAACAGTTCTGGATTATCTGTTTTAGCATGCATTCCTAAAATCACAGCATCTAAGTCCGCATGGATATGATTGACATTCCAGCCTTCAACAGTAGGCAATAAGCCATGCTTGAGCAAACGTGATTTGGAGGGTTCAAAAATCATATCATCAGATCCTGTTACCCGATATCCCTTTTTTGAAAGTGCAATGGCAAGATTATGCATCACGCTGCCTCCTACTGCTATAAGATGTATCTGCATTAGATATGATTCATTTGACTATTAGTACCCATTCACTCGTATTCATTATTTTTAAAACTGCAATCCCAAACTAGATGCCTATTACGCTGGACTTAATTTTAACAAATTGAGCAGCCACCCAGGTATTTAACTCATGGTGTGTCACATATTCTAAACCAAATACATTTGCTTTTTCAACAAGCATATTCAAATCTGTTCCTTCATAAAAGCCACTTAAAAAGAGTACTCCATCATTTGACAAACGCTCTGCATAGGTTTCTATTTGATCCAATAAAATAGCACGATTAATATTTGCCAGTATGATGTCAAAACTCAAGTTGGGGATTACTTCTTTAGAACCGCACAATGCAACGATGTTATCGATTCGATTCAATGCTGAATTCTCGAGGGCGCTAGCAAAGCATACCTCATCATAATCAATGGCAATGACTTCGCTGGCACCAAGTTTGGAAGCTAGAATTGCTAAAATACCTGTCCCGCATCCCATATCCAACACTTTTTTTTTGCTCAAATTTTGCTTGAGCATAAATTCCATCATTAAGGCCGTCGTTTGGTGGTGACCAGTACCGAAAGCCATTTTGGGATCTATGACAATTTCATAGGGATATTCTGGATGTACATCATGAAACGTTGCACGGATATAGCAAACACCTCCAACTTCGATTGGTTGAAAATTACTTTCCCATACTTCATTCCAATTGGTTTGAGGAATAAATTTCGAGCTGTACGAAAAAGAAAACAATTCCTCAAAAGTGTTCAGTGCATGAGTCAAATCATTTTGACTAAATGCTGAGGATGGAACATATGCTTTAAAACCCGTATCCATTTCTTCAAATGAATCGAAACCAATCTGGGCAAGTGCATCGATCAATAAATCCTGATGATAATCCTCGCTTGATGCTACGGTAAAGGTTAACTCTTTATAATCCATGCTTAATTAAATGCTTTTACGATATCCATAAAATCTCGCGACTTTAACGACGCTCCTCCAATTAAACCACCATCAATATCCGCTTGAGCAAACAAATCAGAAGCATTCTTTGGATTACAACTGCCACCATACAATATGGATATGTTCGCTGCAACAACCTCTCCATATTTTGCCATGAGTTCTTTCCGGATAAATGCGTGAACTTCTTGCGCCTGTTCTGGTGTAGCTGTAAGTCCCGTGCCAATTGCCCAAACAGGTTCATAAGCCAGTACAACTTGATTGAATTCATCAGACGATAAATGAAATAGTCCCTGTGCTAGCTGCTGCTTAATTACTTGAAAATGGATGTTGTTATTTCTTTGCGCTAAAGTCTCACCGATACAAAATAGGGGTGTTAATTTATTGCTTAAAACAGCATTTACTTTTTGAGCTAATAATACATTATCCTCCCCAAAATACTCACGACGTTCCGAATGCCCCAGTATCACATGAGAAGCCCCAACAGATTGAATCATGGCGGCAGAAATCTCACCAGTAAATGCCCCAGCATCTGCTTGATGACAGTTCTGAGCACCAACTAATACTTTTCCACCCTTAGCCAGCTGAGCCAAACTATTTAAAGAAATAAATGGTGCACAAACAATCACTTCTTGATTATTGGTCACCTCATCTTTGGCCATATTTACTATTTCAGAAAACAAAGACAAACCCGACGTATAATTCGTATTCATTTTCCAGTTTCCTGCAACAATTTTTTTCCTCATCTCAATTTTTTTTTAAAATACCCGACTTTTTTCCGTGAGCTCAAAAACCGCAGTTAATATATTTTTTTCAATTACATTAAAAATCATATTTCTACGCTCAAATACTCTTTCCGCAGTTTCAAATAGCTTATCCAAAGCATAGGTCTTGAATCCATGTACTCCCCCCCAAGCAAAATCGGGAATAAAATTTCTAGGGAAGCCCGAACCAAATACATTTGCACCAACACCCACAACAGTACCCGTATTAAACATTGTGTTGATTGCACACTTTGCGTGATCGGACATAACAAGCCCACAGAACTGAAGTCCAGTTTTGCGAAAATACATTTTATTATAATCCCACAAACGAACCTCAGCATAATTATTTTTAAGATTCGAGGTATTACTGTCGGCTCCAATATTGCACCACTCACCTAAAACGGAGTTTCCTAAGTATCCATCATGGCCCTTAGACGAGTATCCAAGAATAACCGAGTTGTTAATCTCTCCTCCAACTCTAGCGTGTGGCCCAATAGTTGTCATGCCATATATCTTAGCTCCCATCTTCACTTGTGAATCATTACACAAGGCAAATGACCCACGAATATTAGCACCTTCCCAAACCTGACTATTTTTCCCCAGGTAGATTGGTCCTGGCAGTGCATTAAATGTCGCACACTCGGCCATAACTCCTTCTTCTACAAATATATCATCGCCCAACGTACAGTTTGTACTGCTTAGTTTTTGAGATACTTTCCCTTTCGTTAACAATGTATAATCCTTACGAATTTCGGCATCATTCAGCTTAAAAATATCTTCTGGAAAAACAACTTGATTGAGGGAAGCTGTATACTGAATATGTTTATATGGGGATAAATCACTTTGATTCCATTTTTTTGCTGATGCCTCAGATAGTTTAAGTGCTACTAACACAGTATCGCTATACAAAGCCTCTCCGGCTAAAAGATTATCAACAGCTTCAAGCAAATGCTCGTCTGGACAAATTGAACCGTTAATTAAAATATTTTGATCGCTATATTCAAACGGAAACTTTTCTTGCAGATAAGGTTCCGTTTGATAGGATACACCTAGCTCCAAATACTTTTCCCATTTCTCAGCTATCGTTAAAATACCAATGCGTAATGCAGCAACGGGGCGTGTGAACGTTAAAGGTAATAAGTTAAGTCGTCGTGAAAAATCGTCAAATAAGATAACCTTCATTCATCATGTGTTAATTGTTTTCGCTATTCTTGTTTGTCTTTCAATGGCACTCCATACCAGCTAAAAACTACTGGTTTCTTTTTGGGATGATCAGGAAATCTTTTCGCTGAGCTTCTCGTATACTTTGTGTTTTAAAAAAAACACTTGATAATTTTGCCTACAGGCATTAAATTGACCAAATTTTTTCAATAAAATTGAACCCAGTTGATTCCACTTTTGATATAAAAAAAAGTCCAATTTCAATAAAATGGAGACAGACAGCAATTTCTTATTGCAGAAGTATAAAAATTTGGCACGCTCCTATTAAATCCACACAAAGTCTGCACATATAGTTGACGAAACTGCCTAAATCAGACTAAAATATGGAAAGATTGCAACATGGGGGGAAATACATTAAAACCATCGTGAGTTGCTGTCTAATAAACCTGCATGGTGGAGTCTATTTCTGCTGCCCAGGCCAAGATTCCACCTTTAAGATTATACAGATTGGTGTACCCTAAACGCTCTAATTGCATAATGGCTATAGCGCTACGCTTTCCACTACGACAGTGTACGATAACTGGTTTGTCTTTACTGATTCTATCGGTTTCAATTAATATACCTGCCAATGGAATGTTTTCACCACCAATGTTGGACATTTCATACTCAAAAGTCTCTCTTACGTCGATTAATTGAAAATATTCCTTATTATCAAATTTTTGTTTTAGATCTTTTACTGTAATTTCTTGCATTATGAGAAAATTTAACGCACAAATGTACTTTTTTCATATGTATTATTTGTTTTTTTAATGCCAAATGATGCAATTATGTATTATTTTTTCGTTTGCACCAATTCTTCTATGTTTTCATGGATATAATTTGCTTTTTAATATAACGATGAAGCTATCATGAGTTGGATTAATCATTCAGAGCCTGTGACCTATACGGCTCCTGATGCTTTCGTATGTATTTTATTTGTTTTTTTAGATATAGGACTCAGAAGTCAAAAAAAATAGTACATTTGCACCCGTGGGTAAGTCTTTTACGACCAGCTCCCTTTGAACTCCCCCAGAGTGGGAACACAGCAAGGGTAAAAGGTTGTAGCGGTGCGATAAAAGGGGCTTGCCCATTTTTTTCTATTTTTCAGAAGAATCCCATCTTCCTCAATTATTTTCATCAATACAGTCATTTTTTTGTTATATGAAGTTTTTTATTGATACAGCCAATCTAAAGCAAATAAAAGAAGCTCAAGATTTAGGTGTGTTGGATGGTGTAACGACCAACCCTAGTTTGATGGCTAAAGAAGGAATTACTGGCCATGATAACATCATGAAACATTACAAAGCTATTTGTGCTATTGTTGATGGTGATGTTAGTGCCGAAGTGATCGCTACCACGTACGAGGAAATGATTGAAGAGGGAGCCGTACTTGCTACTTTGGATCCAAAAATTGTGGTAAAAATTCCTATGACTAAGGATGGCGTTCAGGCTATCAAATACTTTAGCTTAGATGGGATTAAAACAAATTGCACGCTGGTTTTTTCTGCAGGACAAGCCTTGCTAGCTGCAAAAGCTGGGGCAACGTATGTTTCTCCTTTTGTTGGCCGATTGGATGATATTTCTACAGACGGATTGACTCTCATAGAAGACATCCGACTGATTTATGACAACTATGGTTATGACACCCAGATATTGGCAGCATCTGTTCGTCATCCAATGCATATTATTAATTGTGCCAAATTAGGTGCTGATGTAATGACAGGGCCGCTATCAGCCATACTTGCATTAATGAAACATCCTTTAACAGATAGTGGTTTGGCTCAATTTTTAGCTGACCACGCTGGTGCCAAAGGAAGATAATTGAGCCTTTCAAACACAATTTAACTCATGGCTCAGTGATCTAACTCAACCATGAGCTAGATCACTGAGCTTTTTTAATAGCGTTCAGCATACGGACAAATAGACTTTTTTACAACAACATCATTCTCCTCCCAAGTATTGATATTTAAGTTTGCCTACCTCCCTCTACCTGACTTCAAGATAGCCTTTGAACACATTTTCTTTAGTAGCGCTCTCTTTAAATCTAATAACATAATAATACGTTCCTGGTTCTAGCTTAGAATAAGTACCTCGTTGATTAGACTTTCCACAGAAAATCACATCTTTATTATTATAACCATGAGCTTGATACACCAATAAACTATATCTACTTAATATACTCACCTCGTTGTCTGGATATTTATCAACATTGTCAACCATAAAGCAATCACCAACCCCATCCGCGTTGACAGAAACTGCCTGATTAATAATAATCTTCTGATTGATCACTGTCACCACACCTTCTTTAATAGCTGTGAAGCTAACACTATTGCCAGCTACCGTCACGCTCACTTCTTCTATGATGATCTTAGCTGAATTTTCATTTGCACTGGTTGCCGTCACCGCAAACATGCCTGAGTTACTCTGTTCATCACCAAGAATGGTCACACTTGATCCCACCTGCGGGATACTAGCTAGAAGATTAACATCACTACGATCATTCAAACGAAGACCCACAACAATGGGAAGAGCTGAACTAACACCAACAGGAAGATGAGCCTCTACCATAGCCGTCCCTTCTAAATAAATTGTCCCATTATTGATTGTAATAATCAAATTAGCAGGATCTAATGCCGTTCCATCGGTAATACTTAGGCTACTTGTAACTGAACCCAGTGAACTATTACTTGCACCCAATACCAGCACCTCATTATTATACAATATTTTATCTGAAAGTATCGAAACAGGAATACTCACCTCTGTGCGTCCATTCAATAATGTAATCGTTGATGGGATACTATAGTGTCCTGATTTTGCTGTACTACCTACCAGATTAAAAACTACATCCTTCGCTAAAGTAGCACCTATTGGATATAAACTGAGTGTAACACTACCAGTAGTGCCCTCTAAAAGTGTATTAGTAATCATTCTCATACTTAAGCTCACGATGTTGATCACCTGACTTGTAGTTGCTGGGCCATAGTTAGTATTACCTAAGGTACTCGCTATTAGTGTTACTTTACCTAACTGACTGGCTGTGATAATCCCCCCAGCACTGACGGAAGCTGCTCCTGTGGCGTTAGAAATACTATAGCTAATTAAACCCCCACTACCTCCATTTACCGTTGTAGTAACGACAGCCGTGATTGGGCCATAAAGACCCATAAAATCATCCGAAATTATCTGTAAAGATTGGATCCCCTGATTGATCGTAATCGTTAGGGTTGCTGGAGCTGGTGAGTAATAATTATTGTCTGGTGCTTGACTGGCCTCTACCACGACAGAACCTACGGACTGGGCCTGCAGAGCACCTGTCGAATCAATCGTAGCACTACCTCCACCTATCGTATTAACAATCCTATAAGTAATCAAGCCTGTACTAACAACACCTCCTGTTAAGGCTGGCAAGCTCGTGGCAGCTATAGGTAAAACGTCATCTACTCGAATCGTAGTGGTGGGTGCACCGACCGACAAAGTTGGTGTACCCCGGCCGATTGTAATGGTTTGCGTCACTGAAGTTCCACCATAATTCGCATCACCAGGCGTCGTTATAGTAAGTAATACCGTACCTGCCTGAACTCCACGTATTACGTGCGTGAGCGGGTCTATTGTCGCCGAACCAGGTCCTCCTGATGGAGATAAATCATACGAGGCTACTCCTATACCCCCATCACTTATACTCGCCGTTGTAGTCACACTCGCCGTGATACTACCCCCTACCACGGTACTACTTACCGACGTGATTGTCAACGTTTGCAATCCTTGCGCAATGGTAATCACACGACTCACTCTAGCCCCATCGTAATTGCTATCCCCACTAGTAGATGCCTCAAATGTGACTGTACCTTCACTGATCGCACTGATTAAACCTGAGCTATTTACCGTAGCCGAACCAGATCCTCCACTTATGCCATACACGATAGTTCCGCCGCGCCCGCCTGTAGCCGTGCTAGTAGCAGATAGTGCTAGGGGTTGTCCGATAGACATGATGTTGGCTGATGGAGTAATGCTTAAAATCTGGGAGCCCTTACCAATCACCAACAAAGCACTTGTAGTCGCTATCGTATAATTTGAATTTGCTGCTGCTTGTGCCACTAGTGTAACCGTACCAGCCCCTATAGCAGTAATCTGACCCGTATTCTCATCTACTGTAGCACTACCCGAACCAGCACTCACACTATAGGTAATTGCCCCACCACCAGTCACACTATTCGCCGCAGTTATAGTGAGAGCCTGATCGACCACCAACGAATAATTCGACGAACTGAATGTTACTATTTGTCCTCCAGAATTTACCGTAATGGTTAACGTACCTGTGATCGACTGATAATAATTCACATCCGATGCTTGAATGGCCTGAACCAATACACTACCCGATGCCTTTGCCGTGAGCTGACCTGTATTGGGATGTATGGTGGCACTACCGCCTCCTACTAAAGTTGGAACAACACTAAAAATAATACTACCGGTACTAAAAACACTGCTACCAGGAGAAGTGGGGACACTCGTGCCCACGATCGTTAACATACCATCCACCGCCAATGAATTTGCTGCTGTCGTGGTGGTTAAGGACAGGCTTGGTGTACTCTTGCCTATCGTAATAGTCAAGGTAACTTCAAGCGGTGCATTATAGTTTACATCTGAACTCTGTACTGCCCGAACTACTATCGTACCAGCTCGAATAGCTGTGAGCTGGCCCGTTGCAGCATTAATGGTGGCACTTTGACTACCTGTAACAATACTAAAAACGATACTACCGGTACTCGACAACCCACCTAAAGGAGGTGTGCTCGTCGCTGTCAAAGAAAGAACACTACCTACGGTCATATTAGCACTCTGCGTAGTACTAGTTAATGACAAGGTTGGTGTACTTTTTTTGATTGTAATGATCAATGTAGCGGCAAGGGGGGCATTATAGTTCACATCTGAGCCCTGCACTACCTGTACGACAATCTGACCTGCCCGCACAGCCGTGAGCTGACCCGTCGAAGCATCAATGGTGGCACTTTGACTACCTGTAACAACACTAAAAGTAATGCCACCAGTACTCGGCAGCCCCCCGACTGGAGGTGTGCTCGTTGTTATAAAAGAAAGGGTACCTCCCACTGTCATGTTAACACTCTGAGTCGTGTTCGTTAACGACAAGGTTGGTGTGCCTTTTTTAATGGTTATCAATATGGTATTCGATACAGATGAATAATAATTTGTATTGCCAAGTGCAGTCACTCTCAATGTTAACGTACCTGCACCAACACCCTGTAAATTACCCGTCACCTCATTGATGGTAGCCGAGCCAGATCCCGAAACTATTAGTGTATAGGATAGAGCACCCCCTTTGAGGGTGTTTGCTACCGAACGCGTAGTCGATACAGTGATGCTGTTGCCTATCGCTACCGTAACTGGTGGATTGATCGTTAATGTTTGACTGCTAATACCAATGGTCAATACAGTTGTGGTAGCAGCTCCTACATAATCAACATTAGTAGCTGCAGAAGCCACCAATGTTACCGCACCAACACTAATTCCTGTCACAAGACCCGTATTCTGATCTACTGTGGCTGAACCGCTTCCCCCTACTACACTATACGTGATCGCTCCACCACCGGCAACACTACTAGATGCTATAACGGTGATACTCGTACCCACAGATGTACTAAAACTACCACTAGAAGAACTCAATGTCAGACTTTGACTACCTGACGTGATGGTGATCACGGTACTCGTGCTTGCCACATTATAGTTGCTATCTCCTGCCGAATTAGCTGTAAGCGTGACTGTACCTGCGCCACTGGCGGTAATAAGCCCTGTGGATGGGTCGACACTAGCTGAACCACTGCCCGCTGTAATAATAAAACTTAAACTACCACCACTACTTACAGTCGCCGTGGTAGAAGTTGCAGCCTGTAGAGTCCCTCCAACTATCATACTGGTGCCCGAAGTAATCGATAGCAGCGGCGTAACTTGAACAATATTGATTACTCGCGTGATAGATGCCGACAAGAAATTACTATCACCCGAACTACCTACTATCAACGTGATGCTACCCGCTCGAATGGTTGTTAGATTCCCAGAAGCATCAATCGTTGCCGAGCCGCCACCTACGCTAGCCGTTATACTATATGTGAGCGCTCCTGCTCCTGGCGCCGAACGCGATACCGTAACTGACACAGTACCACCTACAGTGGGAGTTATTGGATTAATGGTTAATGATTGGTTTTTATTCGTTACCGTCAAAGAACTTGCAATTACCGTCAAAAGATTATCACCACCACTCTGTGCAGTACCACTAATAGCGAAGTAATTATCAGGTATGGCATTGTCCGAACCTGTCTGAATGGTAAAAGTTGCTGAATGCCCCCCTGCCTGAATCACTACGGGATTGGGAGTAATTGTATATCCCAATGGAAACCCAGGGTCGTTAATGGTAACGGTTATAGGCCCATGCGTAGTGAAAGTCCCCGTTAAACTAAGCGTCAAAGTCTTTGATAACGTTTCTGTTACTACTCCAGAACTAACCGTAATCATTCTGTTAGTAGGATCATTACCTGTGCTATCTAGAATTGTCACAGTAGCACTACCAGAAGCATAATAAGGAGAGGACGCTTGTATAACCAGGCTATTCACAGCGTTGAGTATATTATTATTTAAACCTGTTATTGTAAAGCTCACACTACTTGCATTCGGAGGGATAATGACCTGTGATGGCAAGCCCGTATAATGAGTACCTGAAACAGCATTGCCCGTTGCAGCCAGCGTAATTGTCTGGCTACTGGTTGTAAAAGCGGGAGCGATGTCAACCGTTAGCGTTACACTACTGCCCCCATTGAGTGATACGTTCGCAGGACTAAGTGTAATGGTGACAGGCATCACCGTAACGGAAATAGATTTAGCAAGGGGCAACGGCGAACAGGAATTTGTCAATGTAGCCGTCAGGCTATAAATACCACTCATATTTGTAGTCGCATTATTACTAACTAC
>Ga0214919_10012943_pt1 | contig 10175 bp, 11 predicted proteins | sample LL1503_MetaG_FD_177994 | JGI IMG/M metagenome (GOLD analysis project Ga0214919, IMG submission 177994) | Freshwater microbial communities from Lake Lanier, Atlanta, Georgia, United States - LL-1503 | ecosystem: Environmental > Aquatic > Freshwater > Lake | place: USA: Georgia | collected... | reverse complement strand
CGGCAACAAATGGGATCTAATTGAAAGTCTCGCCAAGTGATCGTTGCCTACTTCTGGACAATTAAGCCATCGCGCTTTCCGCAAGCGATTTATGCAATGGGCTTTGATCGTTTCCGGTTGATGCTGGACAAAAATGTTTCATTTCATAAATCGCTTGGCACGGGTAAAGGTGAAACTTTTACCCCAAGTGATGCCGATGCACTGCAGTGGGGTTTGATCGCATCTGTTGAAGATGTTGAAAAGTTCGATAACTCATTTGTCATTAAGCGCTGGCGCAGAATTTCTGTGTCCGAGTATCGCGCCGTGCTTGAACCAATCTCTTCGCACGGTCAATGGGCGGGGAAAGAACCATTTGTGGCAACAGCAAAGGATTGGGATGGCGCAGTTGCAGCGGTTACTCGAGCTCGAATTAAGTGGAGTCAAAACTTTAGATTTTGGCGTTCGGTGCCACCTGTGACTGTTTCTTTAAAGTCTGCACCTGGTTTGATCGCAGCGATCGGTATTGGCGAGGCACCAATTGGTTTGCAGGGGACATTTTCTCTATGGGAATCAGCGGCAGCTATTCGTGAGTTTGCCTATAAAGGAGCCGCGCATCAAAAGGCCATTGCAGATACATCAACCTATAACTGGTATTCCGAGGAGCTATTTGCGCGCTTTGCTGTTCTTGAGCAGCGCGGATCAATTCATTAACTGTAAGTTAAAAGCGGAATAGGGCAGACTTATACCTATGTCGATCCGCCATTACACCCCAAGACGCAGAGCTCGCGGTGGCGCATCTCCTCTACTGATCAAAGTTATGAACACTTCCCTTGCCTCTACCATCTTGATGCAAATTCTTTATCCTTTAGTTCATGGCGGCTTACTTGGTGTAATAACTATCGCCTCGGTGTATTCGGCAGCGCTTGCCATGTTTTTGCACGGCATTGCTGCTTTTGGTGCGCGCTATGGATGGACGATGCTTAGTATCACTTTGCTATTTGGATACTTCATCGAACAAATTGGAGTAACAACTAGTTGGCCATTTGGCGAGTATTCATACTCCGACACTTTGGGTCCAAAGATTTTTTCAGTTCCTTTAGTTGTTCCCTTTGCTTGGGTGATGATTGCTCATCCATGTTTAGTAGCTGCCCGTCGAATTGGTAAGTCATGGGTATTTCTATATGGCGGTGTTTTGATGATGGCTTGGGATCTATTTCTAGATCCGCTTATGGTTTCCGCCGGACGATGGAGCTGGGTTGTTAAAGGTTCACATGTTCCCTTTCAACCAGAGATTCCAATCTCAAACACCTTCGGCTGGTTGTTATCAGGAATGGCCTTGATGACGATCCTTCATTTCTTAACACCTCGTGAACGCCGCAAAGTGGGGGGCTCATTAGTTGCAGCCGATGTCATGTTGTTTTGGACTTTATTTTCAGGGGTAGTTGGCAATTTATTCTTCTTCGGTCGTCCTGGAATCGCGCTCTTTTCTGGAGCAATTTTGGGAGTACTCCTAGCTCCATACTTCTTTAATCGATGGGTCGGAAGACCGTAATCCTTTGATGATCCTTTTCTTTCTGCTTCCCTTGATCCTGCTTACTATCGCAGCCATTAACTTTGTTCAGATTCGCACGCCTAACAAGATTTCACGGTTGCAGGACTCTGTAGGTGTAGTGGTTCCTATGCGCAATGAGGCTGAAAATGTTGAAGGAGTTATTTCAACATTGGCTGCGCAAGAGGGCGACCTTCATTTCTATCTATTAGATGACAACTCAGAGGATCAAACCTTTGCTCTGCTTCAACGATTCACCGCTGGCGATGCGCGCTTTACTGTAATTAAAGGTGCAGCACTTGCAGATGGCTGGATCGGAAAAACTTGGGCGCTTCAACAGTTGTTTGAAGCATCAAACGAACAGTTCTTAGTCTCAATAGATGCTGATGTGCGATTGAGCAATGATGCTATTAATAGAGCTGTCACAGCCCTCCAAAGTGCTCGTTTAGATTTTGTATCTCCCTATCCACGACAGATTGCTCGCAGTATCGGTGAGCGCCTAATTCAACCTCTGCTGCAATGGTCATGGCTTACGACCGTTCCACTTCGTTACGCCGAAAAATCACGTCAGAAATCAATGGCTGTAGCAAATGGACAGTTCTTTGTTGTACGCCGAAGCGCATTGGAATCAATTGGTGGTTATCAATCGGTAAAGCACGCGGTCATTGATGATGTCTACTTGGCACGCGAATTAATTAAAAATGGATCATCCGGAACCGTCATCAATGGTTCAGATATTGCTGAAACTCGAATGTATGCATCCTGGTCCGAAATTGAAGTAGGTTATGGAAAATCATTAAATAAAGCATTTGGTTCAATATTTGGCGCACTCTTTGCAATAGCTTTTCTATTTGTAACCAGTATCGCGCCATTTATTTTGGGTTTGCTTGGTAATTCTTATGGCTGGCTTGGATTTACTGCCATCGTTGGTACTCGCGTTCTGAGCTCTTTAAAAAGCCGCGGACGAGTCCTAGATAGTGTGTTGCATCCAATATCTGTAGTTGCCCTGATTTACTTAATTGTTTACTCATACTTAGTGCGCAACACAGTTGAATGGAAGGGTCGCACAGTATGAAGATCGTAGTAATCGGCGCGGGTATGGGCGGCATGACCGCTGCTGCTCGCTTGTCTCGTGGCGGTCATGAAGTTGTTGTGTACGAAGCATCTGGTCAAATCGGTGGAAAGTGTCGCACGGAATGGGTTGGCAAGGTTGCCTTTGATACCGGTCCCTCATTACTCACACTGCCTGCTGTTTACAAAGATTTCTTTCAGCGCACAGGTAAACCGATGGGACTTATTTGCACTATCGAATCTGTAAACCCTTCATTTGATTATCGTTTTGCAGATGGAAGCAACGTTAAGTTTGCTAACCTTTCGCGCAAAGAAACCTTGGATTCGATTACAGCAAGTTTCGGTGCAGAAAGTGCCGCACAGTGGGATCGCATAATGAAACATGCAGAGCGTATGTGGGATGTCAGCCGTGGGCCATTTATTGAATCTGAACTTAAATCCCCGCTTTCTCTCATAAAAAGAATAACTTTCATACGCGATATGAAGATCATTGCGCCGTGGAAAACATTGCGGCAGCACGCAGATGAAATCCTGAAGGATCAACGCCTGCGCTACATCATGGATCGATACGCCACATATAGCGGCTCTGATCCACGTAAAGCACCAGCTGTTCTCTCAACGATTGCATTTGTGGAAGAGAGCTTTGGCGCATGGCATGTAAAGGGTGGGCTCGGAAATCTAGCGAAGACAGTTCACCAGCGCGCGGTAGATGTCGGAGTTACCTTTCAGTTGAACTCCCCGGTCACAGCAATTCAAACCAAAGGAAATCAGGCAACTGGCGTAGTTCTTGCAGATGGAACAGTTGTTGAAGCAGATGCCATCGTTGCAAATGCCGATGCATCTTTGGTCTACAACAGGTTGATTAAGGGAAATAAAAGAACCCTAAAGAAGGCCCGCAAGAACATAAAGAACGCAGATGTTTCTGTGGCAGGCTTTTCATTGCTACTTGGTATGCGTAAGGATCCAGATCAAGTTTTAAATCACCACACAATCTTGTTTCCAGAAAATTATGATGCTGAATTTGATGCGATCTTTACTCATGCAAAGCCGGTAGAAAAACCAACCATTTATATCTGTGCTCCACACGATGAATCCATGAGTAAGGATGAAACTCTGGAAGGTTGGTTTGTTCTAGTAAACGCTCCAACCCATGGTCCGTTTGATTGGAGCAACGCGGATTTTGCTAGAGAATATGCAAACAGCATCATTGATCAAATCGAAGCCCGGGGAATATCTATTCGTGATCGCTTAGAATCTTTAACAATTAGAACACCTGCCGATCTAGAAGCTAGCGTGATGGCACCAGGTGGTGCAATATACGGAACATCTAGCAATGGAGCTCGAGCTGCATTTATGCGTGCAAAGAACCGTTCGCCAATAAAGGGTTTGTATCTCGTTGGTGGGTCAGCGCACCCTGGAGGCGGATTACCACTTGTTGGAATTAGCGGAGATTTAGTTACCGAAGCAATTGGCTACGAGAAAAACGCACGACACTAACAAAGCTATAAATCTGCACTGCAAGGAAGACAATCGAAAGCGCAGTTGCGCCAGGCAATGACAATTGATTAAGAATTAAAACAATAAATAAAAAGCTTGCACGGATCGGACGTTCTGCAGGTGTCACTACCCCGATATCACTGACTCCTAGTGAAATTAACTTTGCACGGGCATACTCTTGGAAAGATGCAACGCTCCATAAGGCAATGGGAATCCACGCGGGAACACCAATTGCATATAAAGCGTAGAACCACAGCGCTTCGCTAATGCGATCGACAACTGAATCAAGGGTCGCGCCAAACTTGCTTTCTCGGTGCTGGAATATCGCAACACTTCCGTCAATACCATCGCAGAACAATGAAAAAACCAAGAAAATGATGGCCCAATCTGTTTGTGCAGTTATCGCAGTAGCAACAGCTCCCAATAAACCAAATAAGGTCAAAGTGTTAGGTGTGATTCGCAGCAAAGTGCAGATCAACCCAAAACGGTATGAAATATGCAGCCATGCACCAACAACTCCTGTTGTTTCGGCATGGCTATGTAAGGAACTCCATTTTGCCTTGAACTCATCTTTACTAAGCATTTAAGTTTCCATAAATCTCTCGCGTAGCAGTAGAGCTATTCATCGTGTAAAAGTGTAAACCCGGAGCTCCGGCTTCAATAAGTTGCCTGCACAGTGAGGTAGCAATCTCTACACCTAACGCCCGCACCGCAGCTGGATCATTTTCCACCTTTGCAAAGGCTTGGGTCATTGAAGTAGGGATGGGAGTTCCATTTAACTCTGCCATACGATGAAGTAACTTCACATTTGTTACGGGCAAGATGCCAGGAATTATCACTAGCTTTGAGCCACGTCCTGCTAAACGATCTACTAATTGCACATAGCGATCGGCTTCAAAGAAAAATTGTGTAGTAGCAAATGTTGCACCTAGCTCTTCTTTCCGAATCAGCACATCAATATCTTTTTCAAAATCACCATGGGATGCTGGATGGCCATCAGGAAAAGCTGCAACACCTATGGTGAATCCACCAAACTCATCAGCTAATTGAACTAATTCATCTGCATGATTAAAGCCACCTGGTGTTGGCGTCCAAGGCGCACTTGGTCCTCCTGTTGGATCGCCGCGAAGCGCCAAAATACTTGTGATGCCTGCCTCTTTATAGCTGTGCAAAATTGCGATTAGTTCATCGCGAGTTGAGCCAACACAAGTCAGGTGAGCAACAGTTGAGATACCGGTCCGCTTTGTAATTTCTTGTGCAATACGAATTGAACGATCTCGAGTAGATCCGCCGGCGCCATATGTAACAGAAACAAAGTCTGGGGCTATTGATTTAAGCCCTTCAATGGCAGCCCATAGCCGCTCTTCGCCCTCAATATCCTTTGGAGGAAAGAACTCAAATGAGTAGGAAATGCGCGATGCCACTGAGTGAGGGTACCGTTACCACGTGAATTCAGAGCCGAAGGCAACATTAAAGAGCGTAAGAAGCGCCGTTGAAGAAGAGTTGGGCATCTTTCTTAACCGTGAAGGTGCTTATCTGAATTCGATCTCCTCAGATCTATCCCCTGTGTCCGAATCGTTAACCTCATTCTTACTAGATAGTGGAAAACGCCTTCGCCCATTATTTGCATATGCAGGTTTTGCAGCAGCTGGTGGAAGCCTTGAAAAGTCTGCAACTCGCGCGATGGCAGCTCTTGAGCTATTACAAGCGTGCGCGTTGATTCATGATGACTTGATGGATGGTTCAGATACTCGTCGCGGCAAGCCTTCAATACATCGTCACTTTGAATCAGTGCATATGCATCAACAACTTGATGGCTTTGCGCCACAGTACGGATTATCAGCGGCGGTTTTACTTGGCGATCTTGCTTTGGTGTGGTCTGATCAGATGCTCAACACCGCTGGGTTGACAACTGAACAATATGCACGTGTGATGCCTTTCTACAATGAAATGCGTGTTGAGCTAATGGCGGGTCAGTTCTTAGATATTCACGAACAAACTCAGAAAGATACAAGTGTTGATCGCTCAATGAAGATTGCTCGATTCAAATCAGGTAAGTACACAATCGAACGTCCATTACATCTTGGTGCTGCGATGACTTCATCATCCAAAGATGTAACAGATGCACTTTCTGCATATGGACTTCCGCTGGGAGAAGCGTTTCAACTACGTGATGACTTGCTGGGAGTATTTGGAGATCCCTCAGTTACAGGTAAGCCTGCTGGCGATGATCTTCGCGAAGGTAAGCGCACCGTTTTGATTGCCATGACCAATGAGCGTCAAACTGATTCTCAGCGTGTAGCTGCTCGACAGTACTTTGGAAAGCCAGATATAGATGCCCATGGTGTTGCAGTTCTGCAAGAAATTATTGAATCAACCGGTGCTCGCGCCGAGCTTGAGGCAACCATTGATCGTTTAACTGAACAATCACTAACCGCAGCACAATCGCACCTATTTACAGATGATGGAAAAGCATTGCTCGTCGAGCTTGCAAACATCGCAACTAAGAGGAGTTCATAATGCCCGCACGTGTAAAAGGTCCGACCGATCACGTAGTAATTGTCGGTGCGGGATACGCAGGACTTAGCGCTGCGCTTCGTTTAGCCGGTGCGGGCCGCAAAGTAACTGTCATTGAGCGCGAATCAGTTCCGGGAGGACGAAGTGGTCTACTCAATAAAGACGGTTATGCATTTGATACTGGCCCAACAGTTTTAACAATGCCATCTCTCATTCAAGATGCATTTAGCTGCGTTGGTGAGGATATGAAGGACTGGGTCGAACTAATGCCGGTCTCGCCTTTGTATCGTGCGTATTATGCAGATGGATCTCAATTAGATGTTCATGCAAATACAGCACAAATGGAGGCTGAGATTGCAGAAAAGATTAGCCCCGAAGAAGCAGCTGGCTATGCGCGCTATGTAGATTTTGTTACTAAGTTGTACAAGTATGAAATGAATGACTTTATCGATCGCAATATCGATACACCATTTAACTTATTAACCCCCAACCTTGCTCGCCTCATTGCTTTGGGAGGCTTCCGCCGCCTGTCTCCAAAGGTTAATCAATTTATGAAGGATCCTCGCCTGCAAAAGGTTTACTCATTCCAGGCCATGTATGCAGGTGTGAGTCCTCAGCAAGCGCTGGCAATCTATGCAGTTATTGCTTATATGGATTCAGTCAATGGTGTTTTCTTTCCAAAGGGTGGAATGCATGCAGTTCCTCGTGCCATGGCAGCTGCGGCACAAAAACATGGTGTTGAGTTTAAGTACAACACATCGGTGACAAAGGTTGATGTTCAAAACGGGCGAGCAAAGGCTGTAATCACCGATGATGGTCAGCGCATTGAATGCGATGCGATCATTTTGAACCCAGATTTACCTGTTGCATGGCGTGACCTATTGGGTAAGACGCCACTTTCAGTGAAACGTCTGAATTATTCGCCATCTTGTGTAACTATGTTGGTGGGATCCTCTAAGAAATATGACTTCGCAGCTCACCACAACATTCACTTTGGCGAATCGTGGGATGGCGTCTTTGATGAATTGATTAAAAAGAAGGTTTTGATGAGCGATCCAAGTGTTTTGGTAACAATCCCATCAAAGGATGATCCATCTTTGGCGCCTGCAGGAAAGCACTCGTATTACGTACTCTTTCCAACCCCTAATCTCAGCGCAGATATCGATTGGACTAAGCAGGCCAAGCCTTACCGCGACCACATGGTTGAAGTCCTCGAACAACGTGGTTACACAGGGTTTGGTGAAGGAATTGAAACTGAAGTTTTAACAACACCCCTTGATTGGAAAAATCAAGGAATGGAGGAAGGTGCACCATTTGCTAGTGCACACACCTTCTTCCAAACAGGTCCCTTTAGACCACGAAATATGGCTACTGGAATTGAAAATGTTGTCTTCGCAGGATCTGGAACACAGCCAGGTGTTGGAGTGCCAATGGTTTTGATTTCAGGACGCTTAGCCGCTGAACGTATTGTGGGTCCGGTTAAGTAAATGGATGAGTTAACCGCTGCTGGGATTACAGATCCCGATCTTCGTGCATCCTACGAAGAGTGCAAGCGACTTAATGCATTACATGGAAAAACTTACTACTTAGCAACTTTGTTGCTGCCAAAGGCAAAGCGTCCCTTTGTTCACGCCTTGTATGGCTTTGCGCGTTACGCCGATGAGATCGTTGATGATCTTGCATCTGAACTGAGTGTTGAAGAAAAGGCACTAGCGCTAAGTACTTGGGGCAATGGCACGCTTGCTGATCTAAAAAAGGGAACAAGCCAAGATCATGTTGGTCGCGCACTGATTGACACAGTCAATCGATTTGATATTCCGCACGAGCACTTTGAAGCATTCTTACATTCAATGACCATGGATTTAACTGTCCAGGAGTATGAAACATATGAGGATTTACTGGAATATGTGTATGGATCTGCCGCTGTAATTGGTTTAGAAATGGTGCCGATTCTGGGACCGCTACACAATGATGCCTTTGAAGCAGCAAAGAAGTTAGGAATTGCTTTTCAGTTAGCTAACTTCATTCGTGATGTGGATGAAGATCTCGATCGCGGACGCGTATATCTGCCGATTAAGGAGCTTGCGCAGTTTGGTGTAACCCGCGAGATGCTTGAAGAGCGGGTACTAACACCTGAAATCATTGAGGCGTTAAAGTTTCAGATCGCACGTGTGCGTCAATTACAGGCTGAATCCGCTGCAGGAATTGCATTACTCGAACCATCTAGCCGTCCCTGCATCGAAGCGGCAAGTACTTTGTACTGTGGAATTGTTGATGAGGTTGAAAAAATTGGTTACGACATCTTTAATCAGCGTGCCAAGACATCAACAGCTAGAAGAATCCGCGTTGCAGGTAGCGCTTTCATCAAGCGCCAACTGATTTCACGCTAAAGTTACAACCACGGGAGCCCACAAGGCTGAGAGGGTCTGAAATTCAGACCGACCGATTGACCCATCCGGTAATGCGGATGTGGAAAGGAATACATCGTGTCAACCATTTTATTTACCGCTTGGGGCTATGAGGTCTCAATTCTTGAATTCATCGCAGCGCTAACTTCATTTGTTGGCGTGTGGCTTGGAACAACAGGCAAGAGAATTACTTGGCCTTGGTGGGCGCTCAGCAGCGCACTATATGGAGTCTTTTTTTATCAGGTAGATCTTTTTGCTTCAGCCGCATTACAAATCGTATTTATCATCGCAGCAGTTTATGGCTGGAAGGATTGGGCGCCAACGGGTGCTGTTGCTGGAAATATGAGCAATCGCGGCCTGCGAAATGTTGCTATCGGCACAGTTATTAGCGTCGCGGTTCTCACACCTGTCTTATCAAATATTGGAGCAGCTGCAACCTGGTCAGATGCTTTTCTTTTGATAGGCAGCTTAGTCGCTCAAGTAATGATGGTTTATGAAAAGTATGAATCGTGGGTTGTTTGGTTCATTGTAGATTTAGTCGGAACAATTGAATACGCACTTCTTGGATATTGGTTCACCGCAGTGCTGTATGCGCTCTTCACAGTGATCGCAGTAATTGGTTGGAAGCGTTGGCGTGACTCTCTTAGCTATTGATGGACCGGCAGGTGCTGGCAAGACAACTCTTGCTGCTCAGTTAGAACAAGAGTTCGCTGCAAACGGCACAGTTCGTGTTGTTCACTTAGATGATTTGTATAGCGGCTGGACTACTGCCTTAGGCAATGATTTAACTGAGGTTTTAGATCGCTTAGCATCGGCACATTTAGCGGGCCAGCCTTGCACAGTAAAGCTATTTAACTGGATCAGTATGAGCTTTGATCGTGAAGAGGTTATTCAGCCAACTGATGTATTAATTCTTGAAGGGGTCGGCGCAGCACAGCTCATTGTTCGAGATGCTGGAGCTACTACCTATTGGATCGATGTGGAACCAGATGTTGGTTTGCAGCGAGTTTTAGAGCGTGATGGATCTGTTGTTGAGCCGTATATGAAGCAATGGCAGATTGATCAAGATAAACACTTTGCTCGAGATGAAACCCGCGAAAACTGCGAGTTTAAACTCACTTCATAACCTTTTTGGGCGCGCCCTTAACACCTGT
>Ga0214919_10012942_pt1 | contig 10175 bp, 19 predicted proteins | sample LL1503_MetaG_FD_177994 | JGI IMG/M metagenome (GOLD analysis project Ga0214919, IMG submission 177994) | Freshwater microbial communities from Lake Lanier, Atlanta, Georgia, United States - LL-1503 | ecosystem: Environmental > Aquatic > Freshwater > Lake | place: USA: Georgia | collected... | reverse complement strand
ATAGCGGAAACCTAACCGAGTTCTTCCGTGGTCTAAACTTCACGACTCTTAAACTACTCCCCACAACACCTACGAACTCATTAGGTGTTTGTGCGACCGATTATTGCAAACGCAACAAATATTTAGTTCTGTTTAAAACCGAGAGCATTTCATCTCGAATATTCAGCAAATCCGTATCACCTTGTTGAAGAGTGGTTGGTAGTTCCACCGAGAGGTAATTTATGGCAGTATTGATTACTCCCAAAGAATTGGCATCTTTATAGTTTTGGACAGAAAAATTAAAATTTGTTTTTGCAAGAGTATTACCGTATTTACCAGCGTGAACTTCTATAAACTGGTCTACAAGTTCGTCTAGTGCATCGTATGCTTTGCCTAGAGCTGTATGCTCTGCATAGGATTTTGTTTGCCAATGAAGAATCCGTAGTTGAGCAAGCAGTTGTAGAAAGGTGGTAATAATCATTGTAGTGTTTCCTCTTTTTATTTAGTTAGGAAGTTCACTAGGTAGAGGGTTTCCTTCGGTAAGAAAAGTCTTTCCCTCGGCGAGGCCTTGCTTCGCTGCTTCAATAATCTTTCGCTCCGCCTCTGCGTATCCCTGTTTGTATTCAGACCAATACGGTGACGATTGTGCCTGACTAGCAGACCGATTTGCGTATCCCGCCATACGATCCGAATGGCCTTCACCGTAACCAAGACCAGGAATATATCCGTTGTTGTTCATGCGTCACCCTTTGTTTTGCACTCACATTTTTTACAAATATTAAATACTTTTCTCCAAAACGGACAGTCGGTTGGTTTTTCAACAGGCCAACAGTTACCACCATTGCTTGCACACACAAAACCAGAGTTCAACAGAGCGGACTGTAGACCGTCCACTACTTGTTTTTCTGTAAGAACAAGATCAATATCTCTTCCATTCACAACTGTTTTTGCATAGTATAATTGCTCGGTACTCATTTTTTTTCTTTCTGTATGAATTCTATTCCATCAATTTTGGTAAACGATACCGCATAATCGGTTGCTCGTTTCCACAAGTCCCCATCAACTTCTTTGATATACTCACCAAACTTCAATGCAAACAGCATGATCGCTTCGTGGTATATCTTAACGGTCGCCGGATCACGAATTTCGTTTCCGTCTTCATCGGTTGGATAAAAATTATATTTTTGGTCACTCATAATAGTATGTATTCAAAACTTCCCAACCTTCCCTCGCAGTTCAATTATGCGCTGAACTGCGAGGGAGCATCTCTTAACTAATTAAAGAATCCAACTTCCGTTGCCTTGACGAAACAGCTTGATCAAGGCGTCTGCAACTCCAATAAAAGAGTTCCATGACCAGGCTAAACCTGCCCATGAGTAAGGCAGTAGTGCAAGCGTAACAAGTGCGCTACGATTGAAACCAACACGACTCAACAAACAAGTGAGTCGATCACAACCACCAACAACAGGGCATGAACCCTTAACAGTAACAGTTTCTAACTTTGCCATTTGCAGTCTCCTTTGTTAAATGAATAGAAAGTAAATGGGATGGCTCCCATCAACCACGCTTTTTGTGATTAGAAATCTTAACTTTAGAAATCTTATTCACATAAGGGTTGTTGGTTGTTTCAGGCTCGAAGTCGCCCAAATAATCAGGTACAGAAAGTTCAGCATCGTGACGATCCAAACGAGTAGCAAGTTCAGTAATGCACTTTTCTGTTTCGGTTGCACGACTTTCAATCTCACGGTGAACTTCAGAAATATCTTGAGCAAAGCTGCGTTGAACATCAGCAATCTCAGAATATATTTTTTGATCTTCATGATCATCCAATACTTGCTGAAGTTCCGCCTTATGCGTTCGTTGAATAACGAACGAAAGAACATTTGACGCAACCGACAATCCTAGAAACGCAGACAGTAGTGTTACAGTATCCATAGTGTATTCTCCTTTCAAGAGATTTGAGTTGAGTGAATGCCTTCAACAGGACTTGAACCTGTGACCACGAAGTTAAAAGCTTCATGCTCTACCAACTGAGCTATAAAGGCAGATTAGGCGTTCCCGATTGGACTTGAACCAATGACCCGCAGATTAGAAATCTGCTGCTCTATCCAACTGAGCTACGAGAACTACGCTGGTTTAACTGTGATGCTTTTAATTGAGTCTACACACGCAGACCTCCAACCCGATAGTTCCGTATCCCACACTGATATGATATTCTCGTTTATTTTTCTAATAGACTTAACAGGGGACGGCGGGACTACTGCAGCCTGATTAGCAAAAGTAGGGTTTTCTGGAACTAAATCTTTTCTTAGTGTGCAGTGCATGGTTCGTTCTTCACCATTCTTTTTGGTGAACACAATTACACAAACATGCTCACGCAACATATTCAGATATGATCCACGAGTTTCAGCAATAGTCATTTTCGGTTAATCTTTCTTGAATTGAATTTTCCTGTTACATACGATCCATATCCCAAAACACACGCAACCGTAATAAAAATAACACCACTAATAATATTATCCATTTTCATTTTCCTTGCTTGATATTTTTTGTGATACTGTTAACAGTTTTACCGATTGCCATCACAACTCCCATGACTACTCCTATTGCAATCCCAAGCGCAATAGGAATCCATACAGGAGAAGTAACCCACCACCAAGACCAATCAATATTTCCTGTAAGCTTTAAAACCAAAAAAATCAAAAATAAAACTTCTGGTAGCTTAGTTCCTGTTATATGCTTGGTTTTCATAATATAAGTATAACACAAAACTCCATCATGTCAAGGGTTTTGTTTTAGCATTTCCTCTTGAAATTATTAAAATTCCTAAAGGAGTAGACCCACTTGCCTTGGCTATGGAACGGTACGCCTTTCTTAATGCTTTTAAAGAATTCTTGCTAGTATCTGTCTCGATAACTCTATTTTTATTTTTGTTATCTGTCGCCATTGCAATCCAACCACCTTCAGGATTCTTTTTTAAAGTTCCATGATACTTACGATTAGATGTTGGCTCTTGAATAGTCCAATCGTAAGATTCAGAACCACTTCTGTATTTTTTGTGCCTGTGCAACATGGCGGTTAACCCCACTTTGCCGTGACGCATATCTGATGGTCTAACCGTTACTATAGCAGACGGTTCTATAGGCGTGGCCTTTTTTGAAGACGCTTCTGTAACATCCCACTTCAGTTGATTGAATGATTTCAAAACGGAATTCCTTCGATTCCATCTGCACCATCAAAAGTTGATTTCGACCTATGATGTCGAGTGTTTGATACTTCTACACCTATTGAGATATTGCCGTCCATAGTATAATCCGCACTAACTACTTTCAGTATGGGAAGGCCCGGCCTGTCGATAACAGTTCCTTTAGGGAAGAAGTGAAGAAAGTAATCAGGGGTAATAGAAACATTAACTAACTTTTTCTTTGCCATGTTCAATCTCCTTTTTAATATTTTCTGCTTTGCCATCCTGGAACTTTGGGTAATGAATTTTTAGATACTGTATTTTTTGTAGCACCCGCTCGTAACCACTTTAAAACATTTTCTCTTCTTGCTTCTGCGTCCAAAGCATTCCTAACTTCCCACGGCAATTTCTTGTTTTTCCGTGTGAATTCTTCCACATCAAAGTCGGTTGGAACAATGTCTGCAAAATAGTCTGCTCCAATAGATCCATATATTCCAGATGAAGTGTTTGCCATTCCACCTTCTTCTTCTGATATGAATTGCTTGAACGATCTCATAAGTATATTTAGGAAAAAGAAAAGGGGAGGAGTGTTTAGTTCCTCCCCAATCTTAAATATAAAATTAAAATCAGAACTTAATTGCAACGCCTAGGGTTGCGTTCCAAGAGTTATCTTGACCGTATGTGGACTCCTGCCAAACAGGAACACCTACTCCACCCGATACCGAAACATTCGGTGCAACCTGCCACAACGCCTTTGGCCCAAGGTAAGCAACATTGCTACCGTCAGTATACCATTGGTTCAGATCTGCACCAACTTGAACAGCACCCAACTTGTACGCCACAAACGACTCAGCGTTCAGCCCGTAGTTTGTGAATGTGCCGAACACAGGAGTGTACGCATACGAACCAACCCATCGAATATCGAAGGATTGAGTGTACACAATGTTACCCCACGCCATATCGTAATTGAAACCTACATGAGGATTCACATTACTGGTGTTGTAACCCGCAGAGCCTGTTGGCATCCACGCACCACCTTCAAGAGAGAGATTGGCCTTGCCGCCAAGAAAATTCTCCGCCTTGAACAGGTCGTAATTTGCACCAACATCAATAGCACCGTAACCCGCCGCATCTTGTGAGTAAACAGGAACAGTGATATGCCATCCAAGCATATCATACAGTTTTCCTGAAAGTGTAGAATCCAACTCCACAATCGTGTCAATGTTCGTCTTACCCCATACTGTACCAGTCTCTGAAACTGAAACAGAATTGAGTAGGGAACTCGACGCAGGTGTCGAAGCTGTTGCCACGGCGGTTTGCGCCATGACCGAGCTGCTTGCCAAAACTACACAGGCGACAGCGATAGTGTGTCTAAAGAATCGTATCATTCAAGTATCTCCTTAATAAGAGCCTTCGGAATTGAAGGTCTGTTATTTAGTCTATTATACAGGAGAACTACTAATACGCAAGTTTAAAACTGACGAACAATAGGACAAAGTGTAATTTTTTTCTTACATCGGCATCCAGATTTACATTTGTCTTTACAATTACCAGAATTTGCACCACAGTCTCTGCCGCGGCCGCACGATCCAGTAGGACAAGTACCGACTGTACCAGAGCAAATATTTACTTCGTTCATGCAGGTTGGACATGCAACAGTTCCACCTTCGGTGGTATCTGTAGGAAATGTATTGCACATACAGCATCCACACTTGTTCAACCTACCACCACGCCTGGTACATTCAGCTACCCATCCAAGTGAATATACACCAGTAACTTGACAGTGAGGAAAATATTTTTTACAGTAGTCAGAATCGTCACTCATGGGAAATCTCCTGTTAGTTGTAGTTCTCTCTATTTATTTTTTTTAGTTTTTTCGTTTTCCACAACCGTTTCCACAGCTGCAGGAACTTCTATGACCACCACATCCGTTGGTGGTACATCGTCTTGCTTTAAGGGTGTTCTAGGTTTAATCTCTATTTTTTCGTGAAATTTCAATCCTAAAAGTTTTTTATTGTACATAATTCTCCTTTTTAAGATTTAAACGGACTCTTCAATGCAGGTACAGTGTTCCGCCATTTGCCTGGCGCGTCAAACTTCTCCAGCGCTTTGCTGCCCATCCTGCTACCAAAGTCGGTATAGGTTGGATGTTTGTCACCTGCGGAAATTTCTGCCCAATAGGTTTTTTTGCTGTCTACCATAAACACCGCTGCATACCAACCTTTTTGACAGTCAGCACACCAGCCTGCTCGCATAAATTGAATACGACCGTATCCTAGATCGTCTCGAATGGTTGCCGCTGTAATAGGAGTTGCTTCACCTGCACCTTCTGTGGTGAGGTGGTGAGTGTCAGGTCTTATTTTTTTTTTAAGGTTTAACACACTCTCTGATACTTGGCCTGCTACAAGAGCGGCCGCCCATGTCTTCAGTTTACTGGTATCGGTTAGTAACGGTCTGCCGTAGTTTTTTGCTTTAGCAAACTCCGCTTCCACTTCCTTGGTTTTTTGTGGAATATCTTTTGCCGTATACTTACCGCGCCATGCGTTGCTTCGACCAGCGAGTACCTTGAACAGTACCTCATCCGCAACACTCAGGTCATTTTGAAACTTTAAAAGATCAAACTTTTCTGTGACATGCAACACACTATCGGTGACAGGCACATATTTTCGGCCTGCATCATCTTTCCATTTGCCTGGCGCGTCAAACTTTGCCAGTGCTGCGTTGTGTAGATTTCGTTTACCCATATTCTTGTAGGTTGCGTGTCGGTCTCCTCCATTAATCTCTCCCCACCATACTCGGTTCTTTGCAAGGAATACCACAGCGTACCATTCCTTGTCACAGTTCGCACACCAACCTGAACGCAGAATTTGCATTGCGCCTTTGCCAATATCTTGTGAACCTAAACCCATATCATCACGAATCATTTTCTCTGTGATTTTCGGTGCTTCTTTTGCTTCGGTTACTTGTTCAACGCTCTCAGACTTCGCTATGATTGAAGCACTTCGCACCTGTGCTTTGTTATATTTCGGCCCTTGATCTTTCTTATAATAATTCGACGACATAGCCTTCTTTGGTAGGATACCATTCTCTGTCCAATCCTTTACCGCTTGCTTTGCACCAATAGTGGGAACACTCAAGATCATGAGCGGCTTGTTGTCCAACTTGAACCTAACCTTTGATGACGCTGTTGCTTCCGAAACAACGCCTGCACGCCCGAGTGCAATCTGCGCCGCTTCCATTAGTTTTTCCGCCTCGGTCAGTTCGGGTTCAGCAGTTTCCTCTTTCACAAGATCAGGTCTGCGTTCTTGAATCCACTTTGCGGTTGCTTGTAACATACCGCTTGTTCCGTCAGTTGTCGCCCTAGTTATGCTTGCACCACCAACATCTTTGTTAGGAAACCCTGTTGCATGACCTTTAGGCCAGATAACAAGTGCCTTGGTGTTTTCTTCGCCGTTTCCTTTTTCCAACCACAGGAACGATGGAACTAGCGAGGTCTTGGTTGACTTGCGCTCTTCAATCCATCCAAGAGTATTGGTTTTCCATATACCCTGGCCGTGTACCACAGTGATATGCTTGACCCACCAACCACTGATCGAGCCGTTGGTGAACGACTCAAAAGTTAGTTTTCCAATCTTGATCGCCTTGCCTTCTGCAAGGGTGTCTCCCTCTGTCTCAACACTCTCCGCCTTCAGAACTTTTATAGGCGTATCTTTACGCTGATAATTTACAACTTTAAAAATATGCACTGTTATTTTCTTGGTCTTTGGGCTTTGTTTTTTCAGATAAGCAAGCATTGCTTCTGCATAACCCATTGCTTCTTGACTTGTAGGAGCGGTTTGCGCTCCAGCCGCCTGACCGTCCACAGTTCCTTCCACAGCGAAGTAGTCCTTGCCTTCTGCAAGTGCAGCCTCTTTAACAATTTTGCCACGGGTATCGAATGTGTTGATCTTGTCGGCTTTCTCGTCTGCGTCCGTTTCTTGCCAGTGAGCAAGATCAAACTTTGTTTTGCCGTTGGGAGTCTTGCTCATCGCCTGTTTAAGGTCTGCTATTCGTTTGGCCAGTAGCGCCTTTCGTTCGGGTGTTTGCTTTTCGCTTATCACTCCTGCATTGCCAAGTGCTATCTGTGCGGTTTCAATTATTTTTTGTGCTTGTGATAAATTTTCCATAGGTGTGGTTTCTTCTTTGTTAACTGAGCCTTGATTAAAGCGAAATCCTGAACTTTGCGCTGAACGCTTTCCTGGCCGGATTTTTCCACTTTGTATAAGGTTTCGGAATTGGTCTTGAGACAGAAACGATAGTGTACCTTTGTCTGCCCATTCAAGTCCCACTCGGCGAATATCCTTTTCATGGAACTGCTTTGTAAGAAAAGTTTTGTTGTCAATCATAAACGATACAGGTATAATAAGATTCATAGTTTTTCCTTTTAAACATCCGGCCCTTGCCAGCCCATACCCCACATCAGTTGAGATTCCCTTGGATATTTTGTTTGAAAAATATCTAATATTTTTACATGCCATTTGTACAGATATTTTTCTAATTCATCGTCGGCCCCACCCTGTGCATCACCGATCTCGCCTATCAACTTCAGTATTTTTAGCAATTGGGCCGATTTTAAACCGACCGCAAGTGTTCTGGTTTGTGCTAAAAACCCTTTAAAACTTTTCATACCCTCCTTCTCTGCCTTCTCAAACGCAAAAATAGCATCCCATACAGGGCCGGTTCTGTCAAGTGGATTATATTTACCCGCCACCTTCTTTAAGGACTTTTTTGGTTTTGCCGCTTCTTGTATCACCGCCTGCGATGCGTCAATTAGTCGCTGTAGTTTTTGTACCTGTGATAAATTTTCCATGTTTTCGCCTTTTAATTTCATTTCTCAAAAACTGTGGGATACTTGTTAGCAAAGTCCCCCCACAGGCGTTCTGACCACGCATCACGATACTGCTGTATAAGGTGCGGAATGCTGCCTTCAATTTCGTGAATCTTGTTTACCAGTTCTATGCACTTCACTGCTTTAGAGTTGCCCATAAATTTCGCAAGCAAGAGCGCTGCTGCACCGTGAGCGTTGTCGTTCTCTAGTTGGCCAAACTTATGCATGAACAGTGCGGCAGGAGTCATTGCACCCGCTGGTCTGCCCTTGCCTAGGCGCACAGCTTCTTCCACACTTTCTTTTTTAGCCAGTTGCTCTTTGGAGTGCATGATGAGTGCCTTGGCAATCAGGTCAATAGTTTTTGGATCAGGGTTGCCTACCATACCAGCGATCTTTTTAATTTCCGCTGAGAGTGTCGCAACCGATTGCTTGATATTCGTATTTCTGCCCACCGTTCTCCACTCCTGTGTTCCTGCAATAATCTTTCCTAGACTTACACCAGCGGGAAGTTTCTTCTGCATGGCATTCAATGCGCCTTCGGTTACCTCTTCGCCGCTTTCCACACTTTCAAAAGATTTTTTTGCACCGATAACAGCGTCACGCTTTTGACCCTTCTTATAGCCAGGCCCCCATTGAACTCCACCGTCTACAAGTTCTGTTTTCCACGGTATGCGATACTTTTCTGCGCGCTCCTTGTTGAATTGAAACGGCAGTATACCAGACTTTGTCCATCGGTCGCCTGCTCGCTTAGCTTCTCCATCCTTCATCGTTTTTCGCAGTACAACCTTTTTGTCAAGCACGAACTCAATTGTGGATTCGGTGATCTCGGTTATCCCTTCGCCCTTTTCCACCCCTTCGCCACTCATTATCTGTTGTGATGTCTTTGGTTTTACTCCGTTACACGGCATACCTAACTGTTTCATCTTTGCTTTTGCCGCAGGAATGTTTGCGGATTGTGCTTGACCACTACTGTGTACCGCAACATCCCAGCCCTTTGTGTTGCCGTCCTGTTCCTGATAGACAACAATATGGAGGATCGGGCCGGTTTTACCGTCAGACACCTTCATCACAAACTCGGTCATGGCTTTGCCCATCGCTCTGTTGAATACAGGTTTAACTCCTGTTTTCTTTTCCACTTCCATTGGAGACATGGGTTGTGTGTATCCGCAGTGGTTGTTTATAACCTGCCACCAGTGTATGGGTTGACCTGATACACGAGTTCCTGCTTCGTTTAGATCAAGGATAGAGTTGGCAGCTTCTGCAAGACGATGGGATAGGTGTGACATAGGGGTGACCTTTCATGGACAGAGTATACGCTAGTGTTATTTATGTAAAATACTATTCTAGAAATCCCATTGGTGTGGATTGTGTGGTGGAATGTCTACCATAGTTTCTGGTTGGTTTTCTATGGTGCGCTCTTGCTCTTCAACAGCAGGAAGAGTCTGCTCTTCCTTTTTCATCTCCTCTAACAAGGCTGCAGCATTTATAAAAAACATATCAGACACTTCCTGTGGGGTCTCCTGTTGTGGTTCAGGATTGGCAGGAGTATCAGCAACCGTACTCTCAGGACTCTTTTCAGGAGCAGGGATGGGTGGGAGTGAGGAGGGGAGTATATCAGCAGGAGGTGGCGTATACTCTGCTGGTGATGGTGGAGTGTTCATATAGGAATTATTTATGTGCCAACTTGGTTTAGGAAAAAAATACCCGTGGGGTTTTTCGGGTTTTCAGGTAACAGAAAAAGGATTCGGATTTAAAGAGGGGGGGTCTCTTTTTTGTGGAGGGGATCGGAGGGACGGCATGGAACGCCCACATCGCCCTTAACCTAGTCCTTCCACATCACCAACCCAATATAAACCGACCCTCTCGGATTTAACAAATCTTTTTTCCGCACCGCAGAAAAAACTTTATTTAGTTTTGTTCCACGGAAAGTATCCACTCACCCATGTCCACAGTGGTGGCACAATTACTCCGCCGGCAACAAATACCAAAGCACTCCACCAAATAGTTCCTAAGAAATTACTCATCGGCATACCCTCTCTTTCGTCACATTATGTATATTAGGAAAAGGGTAAACTTTAGAATTAATTCCTAACAATCCCCCCTATACCTCTGGTCAGCCCAGCAGCAGCAGCAGCAGCACCAGAT
>Ga0214919_10012941_pt1 | contig 10175 bp, 10 predicted proteins | sample LL1503_MetaG_FD_177994 | JGI IMG/M metagenome (GOLD analysis project Ga0214919, IMG submission 177994) | Freshwater microbial communities from Lake Lanier, Atlanta, Georgia, United States - LL-1503 | ecosystem: Environmental > Aquatic > Freshwater > Lake | place: USA: Georgia | collected... | reverse complement strand
AACACAAGGAAACATTGTGGACATGTCCGGCATTTCGTTTGGCACCACCGATTGGTCCAGCATCGATCGAACCGAGCATCGGGGAGAAAGTGGGGTTGCGCACTGGCGCACCCAACACTTTGGCCATATCCGGGTGCGCATGGTCGAGTACTCGGCAGGCTACCTGGCAGACCATTGGTGCAGCAAGGGTCACATCTTGCTTTGCCTGGAGGGTGAGCTGCATACAGAATTGGAAGATGGCCGAACATTTGTCCTCAAGCCGGGCATGAGTTACCAGGTGGCGGACCATGCAGAACCCCATCGATCTTCCACAGCTATCCCCACGCGGTTGTTCATCGTTGATTGACCGTTGCGCACGGCACATGTGTCCGACTTCATAACATGGAGCATGGGCATGTAAAAATGCACTCAACATATCAATGGGAAAAATACGGCATGAACTTATCAAAAAACCTTCTGGCAGCACTCGGTTTGTGCGCCTTTTCCATCTCCTCGGTTTGGGCGCAAAGCGACTTTGCCCAAGTGGCCGCCAAAGAGCCCGGCGCGAAAGTGACTGCCTCGGGTTTGGTGTATCGCTCACTTCAAGATGGCCAGGGTGCCAGCCCCATGGCGACAGACAAAGTCAAAGTGCATTACCGTGGCACTTTTCCCGACGGTAAGGAGTTTGACAGCTCGTACAAGCGCAATCAGCCGATTGATTTTCCTTTGAATGGTGTCATCGCCTGTTGGACCGAAGGTGTCCAAATGATGAAAGTGGGGGGCAAGGCCAAACTGACCTGTCCGCCGGCCATTGCCTACGGTGTGCGTGGTGCAGGTGGTGTGATTCCACCCAATGCCACCCTTCAATTTGAAGTGGAACTGATCGCTATTGCGGGCAAGTAACCGTCCCAACCCCTGAGTCCATGAAGGCAGATGGCGTGTCAGTTCAGATTTCAAGGGGGTTGGTAACTCTCGTGCTAGAATTTCTCTTTTTAAAATGCGGCTGTAGCTCAGTTGGATAGAGTACTTGGCTACGAACCAAGGGGTCGTGGGTTCAATTCCTGCCAGCCGCACCATTCTCATAACCTGCTTTCTTCGGATGGCAGGTTTTTTTTCGGGCATATCCCATGAGCAAAGCCTTTACCCGCGAAAGCGATGGCGAGGATGAAGAGCCATATGGTTTGCTGCCGATCCCCGCAGGTGGTAAGAACTACATCACGCCTGCGGGTTATGCCCGCATCCGCGCCGAACTTTTTGAGCTGATCGACCACGAGCGACCCAAGGTGGTTGAAGTGGTGCATTGGGCTGCCAGCAACGGCGACCGATCTGAAAATGGCGACTATATTTATGGCAAAAAACGTTTGCGTGAAATTGACCGCCGGATTCGTTTTTTAACCGGTCGCATGGAGTTGGCTGTGGTGACCGACCCCAGCGTGCACCGGGGAAGCGATCAGGTTTTTTTTGGTGCTTGCGTGACGTATGCCTTGCCCGATGGCCATGAAAAAACCGTCACCATTTTGGGCATTGATGAAGCTGACAGTTTGCAGGGGCAGGTCAGTTGGGTGTCACCCGTGGCGCGCAGCCTGTTAAAAGCCCATGTGGGCGATGTGGTGCGCTTGGCCACGCCTGCGGGTATGCAGACCCTAGAGGTGTTGTCGGTGGTTTACCCCGCACCCTCTGAGCCCTGAATTTACTCAACCGATCAATGATGGCGGCCTGTGGAGGCTGATGAGGTGACCCGATGTGCCTGAATGACCGAGGGCGTGCGGCGTAAATTGCGCAGCACACTGTCGAGGTGGCTGGTGTCGCGCACAGCAATCACAAAGCGCAATTCAATGGCCGCTTCACCGGTGGTTTCGTCGGCCATGTTGACCCGTGTGATGTCGGCCTCTGCACTGGTCATGGCGGTGGCCACGCGGGCCAAAACCCCTTTGCCATTGTTGACGGTCACGACCAATTCGGACTCAAAGGTTCGTGCAGGCTCTTCTGACCATTCCACCCCCATGAATCGTTCGCGGTCTTTGTATTGCAAGCGCTGGCCAACGCCGCAGCCGCTGGTGTGGATGATCAGTCCTTCGCCGCGTCCCAGGTAGCCCAAGATGGGGTCGCCAGGCAGGGGGCGGCAGCACGGCGCAAACTGCACCGACGCATTTTCGCTGCCGTCGATCAGCACAGAACCCTGGGACACGGTTTCGTGGGCGGTGAAGCGCTCACGGCTGAGGAGCAAGGGGTCGGGCTTTTCGCCGATTTCGCTGAGCAAGCCGACCCAGCGCTTGGCCACGATATGGGCGACCCGCTTGCCCAGGCCGATGTCGGTCAGCAGTTCTTCGCGGCTGCGGCTGCCAGTGAAGCGCAGCAAGCGATCCCACAGCCCCGAGTGCTGGCCTTCGTGGTCGGGCAGGCCTTCGAAACCCTCGGCACGCAGGGCTTGAAGCAGCATTTTTTGACCCATTTGGGTGGATTCGACCTGGGCCAAACCCTTGAGGTAGTGGCGAATTTTGGAGCGTGCCCGACCCGTGCGAACAAAGCCCAGCCAAGCGGGGTTGGGCGCCGCCACGGGGGAGGTGATGATTTCCACCACATCGCCATTGCGCAACTCGGTGCGCAAGGGAACGGAGTCGCCATTGATTTTGACCGCCATGGTGCGGTCGCCAATGTTGCTGTGCACTGCATAGGCAAAGTCGACGGCAGTGGCACCGCGCGGCATGGCCATGATGCGGCTTTTGGGGGTGAAGACATACACCGCGTCGGGAAATAAATCGACTTTGACGTGATCCCAAAATTCGGAGGCGTCGTGGGTCTCGTCTTGGATGTCCAGCAAAGATTGGAGCCATTTGGCACCCAAGCGTTCGGCTTGCTCAGCACTTTGGCGGTCGTTTTTATACAGCCAATGGGCTGCCACACCGGACTCGGCCACCACGTTCATGGACTGGGTGCGCAGTTGAAACTCCACGTTGGTGCCCGATGGCCCCACAACAGTGGTGTGCAATGACTGGTAGCCGTTGAGTTTGGCAATGGCGATGTGGTCTTTGAAGCGCCCCGGCACCGGTTTATAGAGTTGGTGCAGCAGCCCCAACGCGGTGTAACACTCGGTCACACCCCCCAAAATCAAGCGAAAGCCATACAAATCGTTGACCTGGGCAAAGCTCAGGTTTTTGGTGTCCATTTTTTTATAAATGGAGTGAAGTGTTTTTTCGCGCCCGGTGATTTGCATGGCCAAGCCGGTTTTGCGAAAAATGGCTTCCACTTCATGTTGAACTTTTTTCATCACATCGCGGCGGCGATTGCGCGCACGGGAAATGGCTTTTTCCAGCACCTTGTAACGCCAAGGCATGAGGTGGCGAAAGGATAAATCTTGCAGCTCGCGGTAGGTTTGGTTCAGGCCCAAGCGATTGGCGATGGGCACATAAATGTCCAAGGTTTCGCTGGCGATGCGCCGCCATTTCTCAACCGGCATGTCTGACAGGGTGCGCATGTTGTGGCTGCGGTCGGCCAACTTGATCAGAATCACGCGCACATCGCGGGCCATGGCCAAGAGCATTTTTCTGAATGATTCAGCTTGGTTTTCTTCGCGGGTATCAAACTGCAATTTGTCCAGTTTGGTCAGGCCATCCACCAGTTCGGCCACGGTGGGGCCAAACTTTTCAATCAATTCGGTTTTAACGATGCCGCAGTCTTCCAGCACATCGTGCAGCAATGCTGCCATCAGGGCCTGGGCGTCCAGTTTCCATTGAGCGCATTGGGCCGCCACGGCGATGGGGTGGGTGATATAGGGTTCACCGCTGCTGCGCAATTGGCCCAAGTGGGCTTCGTCGGCCAAACGGTAAGCGCGCCTGACTTGTTCGACCTCTTCAGTGGAGAGATAGTCCAGTTTCGCCATCAAGGCGGCAAAACTGGCCGCCGCCGCATTGGCCGCCGCATGGGCGGGCTTGGCTGGTTGGGACGGGCTGAGGGTGTTCACAGCCTTGACTGTATCAATTTGTCGTTGGGCAGGTCAAAAGCCATGCAAAAGGCGAAAAAAAAACACCGCCTTAGCGGTGTTTTTGGATGTGGGGCGAGGCTTTAGCCGGGCACTTTTTTCAGCATTTCCAGACCGATTTTGCCGGCGGCGATCTCGCGCAGTGCTGTCACGCCAGGCTTGTTTTTGCTTTCAATTTTCGGGGTGTGACCCTGGCTGATCATGCGCGCACGGTAAGTGGCGGCCAACACGAGTTGGAAGCGATTGGGAATGAATTCCAGGCAGTCTTCGACGGTGATGCGGGCCATTGCTTTACTCCAGAGGGTCATTTCAATTTGAGGGCCTGAAAAATGTCAGCCCGAGCGCGTCGCAAGGCTTTGTATTTGAGCCGTTGCGAATGAACAATGGCCTTGAGGTCAAACAAAGCCCGTTCAAACAACTCATTGATTATAACGAAGTCAAATTTGGGGGCCTGAGACATCTCATGGGCCGCGTTCTTGATTCGGGTTTCAATCACATCCGGGCTGTCTTCGCCCCGGTTTTGCAACCGCGAGCGCAATTCATCCCAGCTGGGGGGGAGGATAAAGATGAGCACGGCATTGGCAAAAATTTTCTTGATTTGCAGCGCCCCTTGGTAGTCGATCTCCAGCACCACGTCGGCCCCTTGCGCAATGCGTTGCTCAATGGACTCGCGGGAGGTGCCGTAGCGGTGTCCGTGCACCGTGGCCCATTCCAAAAAAGCTTCGTTTTGTATCAAAGCATCAAAGGCGGCGTCGCTCACAAAATGGTATTCGCGCCCATCTTTTTCTTGGCCGCGGGGCGGGCGGGTGGTGTGTGAAACCGAGGGCCGCACGGCCGCATCGAGTTCCATCAAGGCCTTGACCAAGCTGGATTTGCCCGCACCACTGGGCGCTGCCACCACATACACATTGCCAGGATAGTCCATGGGTCTTTACTCCAGGTTTTGGACCTGCTCGCGCATTTGCTCGATCAGGACTTTCATGTCAACCCCAATGCGGGTCATCTCCAAGGCGGCCGATTTCGACCCCAGCGTGTTGGCTTCGCGGTGCAACTCTTGGATCAAAAAATCCAATCGCTTGCCAACCCCTTCCTTGGCCGGCGGACGATTCAGGCATTGGGTGATTTCTTCCAGATGGGCGTCCAAACGCGTCAACTCTTCTGCCACATCAATGCGGATGGCGAAAGCGGTGGCTTCACTCAAGGCCCGGTCTTGCGCCATGTCGGCATTGGCAGATTCCTGGCCCAGGCCCAAAGCCTCTTGCCAGCGATCTAAAAAGCGTTGCCGTTGTTGGGCCACCAGGATGGGGACCAAGGGCACTGCCTTGGCCACCAAAGCTTGCAACTGCCCCACTTGATCCAGCAGGTGCTGGGCCAATCGTTGGCCTTCGCGGGCCCGTGACTGCAACAGGCTGGTCAAAGCATCTTGGGCCAATTGCATCAAGGGGGCCCCCAGTTCTTGCGGGTTGGCCTGTGGCTGGACAGACAACTTGAGGATGTCGGCCACGCTCAAGCCCCGTGCCTGGGGCAAAACGGTTTGCACCTGTGCTTGCAATTGGGACAATTGATCGAGCATTGCCGCATCGGGCTTGGTCAAGCCCGCATGCTGATCGGCTTCGAGGTGGGCCCGAACCTCCACCTTGCCGCGTTTGAGTTGGGCGCTGATCAATTCGCGCAGCGCGGCCTCGTGCATGCGCAACTCGTCGGGCATGCGAAACCCCAGGTCCAAAAAACGGCTGTTGACCGAGCGAATTTCGAACCCCAGGCGCATTGGGGTTGAGGGGGAGGGGGCCGAGGCAGACGCCAGCAGCACTTGTGTGCTGGCGTAACCGGTCATGCTGTAAATGGGCACGGTAAAAATAGGGCTGTCAAAAATGGATTATCTCAGGGAGCTGGACCGGGCGCGGGCCCAGCGTGTGATATGCGGGACAATTGCGCCCTCAACAGATTCCACACTGGAAAAAAGCAGCCATGACTTTGCCCGCCTCACGCCTTCACCGCGCCGTCGACCAGATGCGCCCCGTGCGCATCACCCGCCACTACACCATCCATGCCGAAGGCTCGGTGTTGATCGAGTTTGGCCAAACCAAGGTGCTGTGCACCGCTTCGGTGGAAGAAAAAGTGCCCCCGCACAAACGCGGATCGGGACAGGGCTGGGTCACTGCCGAATATGGCATGTTGCCCCGCGCCACCCACACGCGCAGCGACCGCGAGGCGGCCAAGGGCAAACAAAGTGGACGTACCCAAGAGATTCAACGCTTGATTGGCCGCTCGCTGCGGGCCGTGTTTGATTTGCAAGCGCTGGGCGAGCGCACGATTCAAATTGATTGCGATGTGTTGCAAGCCGACGGCGGAACCCGAACAGCCAGCATCACTGGTGCCTATGTCGCTGCCCAAGATGCCGTTCGCGGCTTGCTGGCCAGCGGCAAGATCAGCCAGTCACCCATCACCCATGCTGTGGCCGCCATATCGGTGGGCATTCTCAAAGGCCTGCCTTTGCTGGACTTGGAGTACACCGAAGACTCAGCATGCGATACCGATATGAACGTGGTGATGACCGGCGCGGGCCATTTTGTGGAAGTCCAAGGCACGGCAGAGGGCGCGGCCTTCACCCGCTTGGAAATGGACCAATTGCTGGGCCTGGCCGAAAAAGGCATCCAAGAATTGTTTGCGTTGCAACAGCAAGCCCTGGGTTGATGGGTGGGGCCATGCGTGAATTGGTGTTGGCATCGAACAATGCGGGTAAATTGGCCGAGTTGCAAATGTTGTTCGCCCCTTTGGGTTGGCAATTGCGTCCCCAATCTGATTTCGATGTGCCTGAGGCCGATGAGCCGTTTCACACCTTTGTCGAAAACGCCCTGGCCAAAGCGCGCCATGCCGCTGCGCTCACGGGTTTGCCAGCCGTGGCCGATGATGCGGGCTTGTGTGTGGACGCCTTTGATGGTTTGCCAGGGGTGCAAACCGCCCACTATGCGACCCAATTTGGCTACCCCAAGGGAGACGCCGGCAATGTGCGCGCCTTGTTGGAGCAACTCGATGGCGTCGCCCAGCGCAGGGCCGCCTTGGTCAGCACCTTGGTGGCCGTCAGAACCGCCCAAGACCCAGAGCCCTTGATCGCCGTGGGTCGCGCCGTGGGCGAGATCACGATCGCCCCGAAGGGCAGCCATGGGTTTGGGTTTGATCCGGTCATGTTCTTGCCAGAACTGGGACAAACCTTTGCCGAACTCGATCCCGAGGTGAAAAACCAATTCAGCCACCGCGGCCGGGCTGCCAGGCAACTGGTGGCGCTGATGCAAGCGCAGTGGGCCTGAGCTTGAGTCCCACACCTGCCAGCTTGGACCTGGCCCAGCTGGGCGATGCAGCGCATTGGCTCAGGCCGGGCACCTTGCAGCTGCCCGCCTTGCCGCCCTTGTCTTTGTATGTGCATTTGCCCTGGTGCCTGAAAAAATGCCCATATTGCGACTTCAACTCGCATGCCTGGGGGCCTGCCATGGGGGAGTTGCCGCAAGCGGCATATATCCAGGCGGTGGTGGCCGATTTGCAGCAATCCTTGCCCTTGGTGTGGGGACGACCGGTGCACAGCATCTTCATCGGTGGGGGCACACCCAGCCTGTTTGAGCCTTGGGCGATTGAGCAATTGCTGGGGCACATACGTGCTTTGTTGCCCTTGGTGCCCGATTGCGAAATCACCTTGGAGGCCAACCCGGGTACTTTTGAGACCGATCGCTTTCACGGCTACCGAGCGGCGGGCGTCACGCGCTTGTCGGTGGGTGTGCAAAGTTTTCACAACGACAGCTTGCGCGCCTTGGGCCGGGTCCACGATGCCGACCAGGCCATGGCGGCTGTGCGAGAGGCTGCGGATGCTTTTGACACCTTCAACATCGACTTGATGTATGCCTTGCCGGGCCAAAGCCTGAGCGCCTTACAGCACGATTTGGACACCGCGCTGGGGCTGGCCCCACCGCACTTGTCCATCTACCACTTGACCATTGAGCCCAATACCTGGTTCGAGCGCCACCCGCCCACTTTGCCCGAGGATGACGAGGCTTTTGACATGCTCGACATCATCACCCAAGGCACGGCCGAACAGGGCATGTCGCGCTACGAGGTATCGGCCTATGCCCAAAAGGGCCACGCTTGTTGGCACAACACCAACTACTGGCAATTTGGCGACTATTTGGGCATTGGCGCGGGGGCGCACAGCAAAATCAGTTTTCCGCACCGGGTATTGCGCTTGATTCGTTACCGTGAACCCGCCCTTTACCTCAAGCAAGCGATGGCAGGGCAGGCGGTGAGCCAAGGCCATGAAGTCGCGCGCAAAGACCTGGCTTTTGAGTTTGCCCTCAATGCCTTTCGCTTGAAAGACGGTTTTGCCTTGGGTGATTTCAGCGCCCGCACGGGCTTGCCATTGAGCGCCATCGAAGCCACGTTGGCGCAAGCCCTGGGCAAAGGCTTGATCGAGCAGATAGGCCAGCGAATCAGGCCCAGTGAGCGGGGCTTTGACTTTTTAAATGACCTGGTGGAATTATTTTTGCCACCTGAGGGAAAGACCGTGGTGACGCCGGGGGGGACAGAGCAAGCGCTGGTGTTCCGACCGAATCAGTGAGATTTTCTCTTGCTTTGGCGAACCCGCCAAATCTCATCGATCACCATGGTGACGGCCCCGATCGATATGGCGCTGTCAGCCACATTGAACGCCGGGAAATGGCCACCATGAAACAGCGGCTCTAAAAACGCCCAGTGAAAGTCGGCAAAGTCGATCACATGGCCATAGAAGATGCGGTCCAACACATTGCCCACTGCACCCCCCAGAATGAGTGAAATGGCCAGACAAAACAACTTTTGCTGGGGGTGGCTGCGCAGCATCCAGACGATGAACAGTGCCGCTGCACTGCCCAGGCCAATGAAAAACCAGCGCTGCCAACCAGAGGCCGAGGCCAAAAAAGAAAAAGCAGCCCCGCTGTTGTGCACCCGCACCAAATTGAAAAAATCGGTGATGAACAGGCTTTCACCCCATTGAAAATGACCCACGATCAATACTTTGGTCAGCTGGTCGAGCACCAAAATCAACAGGGACAGCGCAAGCCACAGTTTGAGGGTGGGGGCGTTGCGTGAGGCCACGATCTATCCCCCGCTCAAGCAAACGAACGTGATTCGCCCACGCCGTGCAAATTGCAGTCACAGCGCTGGCACAGTTGGGGATGCGCCGCCACTAGGCCCACATCCGCCCGGTAATGCCAACAGCGTTCGCACTTGGTGTGGGGTGAGGGACTGACGTGAACCGACAACGCTTCCCCAGACGCGAAATGCACCGCAGAGGTGATGAACACAAAACGCACATCTTCGCCCAAGCTTTGCAGCAAGGCATGGTCTGTTGAACTCAATGTGAGTTGCACTTGGGCTTGCAATGACGAGCCCACTTGGCCTTGGCTGCGCAGCACTTCGATTTCTTTGTTCACAGCCTCGCGGAGTTCGCGGATGCGGGCCCATTTGGCCAGCAGCACCGCATCGGGGTCGGGCAGTGGCAAATAGGTGTCAGCAAAAATGCTATTGCCGTCGCCATTCACGGACCATGCTTCCTCGGCGGTGAAGCTGAGGAAAGGCGCCATCCAGCGCAACATGGCTTGGGTGATGTGCCACAGCGCGGTTTGCGCGCTGCGTCTGGCATATGAGCCTGCTTGGGTGGTGTAGAGCCGGTCTTTGAGCACGTCCAAATAAAACGCACCCAAATCTTCGGAGCAAAAAATCTGTAGCTTGGACACCACGGGGTGAAACTCGTACACGCCAAAGTGACCGCCCTCGAAAACTTTTTTAGTCGCGTTGTAGTGGCCCACGATATCGGCTTGCAGTTGGGCGGTGCGGCTCAAGGCGTAGCGGTCGACTTCGAGCATGTCGGCCAAGGCCACCGCCTCTTTGGCGATGTCAAAGTCGCTGGTGTTGGCGAGCAAAAACTTCAAGGTGTTGCGCACACGGCGGTAGGTGTCGACCACCCGTGCCAAGATTTTTTCGTCGATGTTCAAGTCGCCCGAGTAATCGGTCGAGGCCACCCACAGGCGCACGATTTCCGCGCCCAGCTTGTCGGTGACTTCTTGCGGCACCACGGTGTTGCCAAGCGATTTGCTCATCTTGCGGCCTTGCCCATCGGTGGCAAAGCCGTGGGTCAACAAGCCACGGTAAGGGGCGCGGTCGTACAAGGCGCAGCCCAAAAGCAATGAACTGT
>Ga0214919_10012940_pt1 | contig 10175 bp, 8 predicted proteins | sample LL1503_MetaG_FD_177994 | JGI IMG/M metagenome (GOLD analysis project Ga0214919, IMG submission 177994) | Freshwater microbial communities from Lake Lanier, Atlanta, Georgia, United States - LL-1503 | ecosystem: Environmental > Aquatic > Freshwater > Lake | place: USA: Georgia | collected 2015-03-15 | reverse complement strand
TATGCCACGCACATTCGCGCCTGATATGTTGAAATAGAAACTTGCCAATTAAATTTCGCTTTTTCTGATATTTTTGGGCAGTTGCTGCCCTTAAAATTTAAAAATGCGTTTAAATGTTCTGTTGACAGTTCAATAGAACTGTTTCATTTGCCTGGGCAGTATCGATGCCAAGGTGTGGGCTAGTAAAGAGTTATCAGCCAATTTTCATTAATTTTTCAAAGGAGCACATCATGACTTCACGTCGTCAATTTATAGGTCAGTCAGCAGCCGCAGCTTCGGCGATGGCATTTCCCTTGGTAGGTGGCGCACAGCCAAAAACAGTGAAAGTAGGTGTATTGCATCCTGTAACAGGTGCACTTGCATATTCTGGCCAGCAATGCCGTGAAGGCGTCATGATGGCTATTGAAGACATAAATAAATTAGGCGGTATTAAGTCCTTAGGCGGTGCCAAGATTGAGGCACTATTGGGGGACGCCCAGTCCACGCCCCAAGCGGGTGCGGCTGAAGTCGAAAAGATGAACGAAGCCGGTGTCACTGCCATTGTGGGTGCTTTTGCCTCGGCTATTTGTCTGGCAACAACACAAGCCGCTGCTAAATACAACTTGCCCCATGTAGTGGATGTGGGCGTTGCTGATCAAATCGTTGAACGCGGATTGAAAAATACTTTCCGATTCGGTCCAGGATATAAAAAATGCGCTGAAGTTGCTGTTGCTAACTTACACGTGCTCAATACAGCGGCTGGTAAGCCAGCGCGCTCAGTGATGATCATTCACGAAGAGTCATTATTTGGAACGGGTACTGCCAATTTATTGGCCCGTGAACTTCCTGGGTATGGCTACGATGTGAAAGAAATAGTTAAACATGCGAACCCTACACGTGATTTCAATAATATCGTTTTGCGAATGAAGCAGGTCAACCCAGATATTGTTATTCCTGCCAATTACTATAACGAATACGCTTTGTTAGTGCGAACTATGCAGCAGCAAAAAGTAACGCCAAAGGCAATCTACTCCGTTTTGGGCGGTGCTGCCTCAAGTTATAAATTTGTTAAAGAGTTTCCAGAGGCAGCCAATGGCATCATTGACTGCAATCACTGGTTTAGTCCGCGCGACAAGCGTTCGCTGGAACTCAAAAAACGTGTAGAGGCTAAAAATTTATTCTTTAGCTATGAGGTATTCATGGCTTATACAGCTATGCGTTTACTCGCCGATGCCATTGAGCGTGCCAAGTCTACAGACCGCGCAGCCATCATTGATGCATTGAATAAGAGCACATTTTCAGATCACATCATGCCCTACGGCACCACCCAGTTTGTCAATGGCCAAAACATGGGCGCACAACCTTTGATGACCCAAGTAGTCAAAGGCGATATCAAGGTCATAATCCCGCGTGATTACCGCGAAGTTGAACCTATATTCCCTTTGAACGGCTAAACCCAACGGGGTTAAGCCATGTTTGATCTGTCGATTCTCTTTGCTTCAGTGCTCAACGGCATCACGACCGGTGCTGTGTATGCATTGATCGCACTGGGTTTGACTTTGATATATGGCGTATTACACATCATCAACTTCGCACACGGGGCGTCGCTGATGGTGGCTTTATATGGTGTGTATTTTTTAAAAGAAAAAATCGGCCTCGATCCTTATTTGGCCCTGCCAATAGTGGTGCCCGCAATGTTTGCTTTTGGCTATGTATTGCAGCGCGTCATTATCAATCGTGCCAGTCATGGCAAAGACGAAAACATTTTGTTGGTGACTTTAGGTATTTCGATTGTTCTTGAAAATTTGGCACTATTATTTTTTAAATCAGACACGCGAAATATTGAGACAGCCTATACCTTGACCACTGTCAACATTGGTACGGCGATGATCGCACTTCCCAAATTAGTAGCGTTTATTGGTGCATTGGTTGTATCAGCCATTTTGCTGGTCGTGATGCGCTTTACCTTTCTAGGACGTGCAATTCGGGCTGTTGCTAAAGAAAAACATGGTGCACGTTTGATGGGCATTGATGTAGACCATGTCTACGCCATGTGTTTTGGAATCGGGTCTGCTTGTTTAGGGGCTGCCGCATGTTTTTTGTTACCGGCTTACTACGTAAATCCCATGGTGGGAAGTGGATTTGTATTAGTAGCATTCACCATTGTGGTGCTGGGGGGTATGGGTAGTTTTGTTGGGGCTTTGGTGGGGGGTCTTCTGATTGGTGTAGTCGAGTCTATCGGTGGTTTATATCTGGGTGAGTCGCTTGGGCAGGTAGGAATTTTTGTTATTTTTATTGCAATACTTCTTTTGCGCCCACAGGGCTTGTTTGGGGCGAGCACGTGAAAGATTTTTCTTCGATCGCGGGTTTTGTATTACTGGTTGGGTGCATTCCTTTTTTTACTGATTCTGGGGTTGTGTTGAATTTTGTGATGATGGCCTTGTACGCTTGTTTACTTGCGCAAGCTTGGAATATTTTGGGTGGGTTCGGTGGTCAGTTTTCGTTTGGGCATGCACTTTTTTTTGGCACGGGCGCCTATGTGCAAGTGATGGCGCAGGTTCATTTGGGTTGGAATCCTTGGATTGCTTTGTTATCTGCAATGGTTATGAGCGCTGCTGTAGGTTTTTCAGTTGGTGCTTTGTCCTTTCGCTATGGGTTGAAGGGTTCATACTTTGCTTTGGTAACTTTGGCTTTTGCTGAGGTGTTTCGAATCGTTGCGTTATCGGTGACGTTCACCGGTGCTGGAGTAGGTCTGATGCTTCCGTTGCGTGAATCCTTTACCAACATGCAGTTTACTTCTAGAACTGGCTATGTTTGGCTAGTTTTAGGGTTAGTGGCGCTAGCTTTATGCACCACTGCATGGTTGCGTCACTCTCGCTTTGGTGCCTATTTACAAGCTGTGCGCGATAACGAAGACGCTGCAAGAGCGATTGGGGTAAATCCTTTCACGGTCAAACTTTGGGCCACTGTTATTTCAGGCGCTTTAATGGGCTCTGGTGGTGCGTTTTATGTGCAAGTTTTCCAGTACATTGATCCAAGCTTGGCTTTTGGACCGCACACTTCTGTAGAAGCATTGGTTGGCGCTATTGTTGGTGGCATGGGAACTTTGTGGGGTCCTGTGGTTGGTGCATTGACCCTGCATGTTTTGGCGGATGTCACGCGTAATTTGTTTGGTCAATTGCCTGGTATCAATATGGTGGTCTATGGTTGTGTATTGGTTTTAATTGTGATGTTCATGCCACGCGGTATTGCTGGTATCAGACTTCATTTATTCAAACAACCCGTCAAAACTCCTTCAGTTGGTAAGGAGCGTGCTTGAACTTACTAGAAGTCAAAAATATCTCACGTGCATTTGGTGGGCTACGTGCTGTAGAAGATGTGAGCTTGAATGTGCCGGTTGGAAGTTTGACTGCATTGATTGGCCCTAATGGAGCAGGTAAAACTACTTTGTTCGCTCTTATGTCAGGATTTCTGCGCCCTGACGTTGGGCAGATTGTTTTTGATGGAATAGACATTACCGGGCGCGCGCCTCATCTCAACGCTCTGCTTGGGTTGACGCGTACGTTTCAAATTGTGCAACCCTTTGCATCCCAAACGGTCCGTGAGAATATTGCAGTGGGTGCACACCTTAAGTTTGCGCATCGCGACGAGGCATTAAGTGCTGCAGAGGCAGTTGCCGAACGCTTAGATTTGCATGTACAACTTGATAAGCCAGCCGCTGATTTAACCGTCGCAGGCCGCAAACGATTGGAGTTGGCACGGGCCTTGGCTACACAACCTAAGTTGCTGCTCTTGGATGAGGTATTAGCAGGTTTGAACCCTCAAGAAATCCAAGAGATGTTGCCCGTAGTGCGTGGCTTGGTCGACGACGGCGTCACTGTCTTATTGATTGAACACGTCATGCAAGCCGTTATGAATTTGGCCCAACATGTATGGGTATTAGCGCAAGGGCAACTTATTGCGCAAGGTACACCAAGCGAAGTAACGCAAAACCCGCAAGTGGTGGAGGCCTACCTAGGGCACGGCACTGCTGCGCGTTTGCTCAAATCACAGCAGGTAACGCATGCGTGAGTTGCTTTTAATTGAAAATTTACGTGCAGGCTATGGTGCGGTGGAGGTCTTGCGCGGTGTTGATATTCGTATCTCGCATGGCGAGTTGATCGCTTTACTTGGTAGCAATGGCGCTGGTAAAACAACTCTCAACGCAGTGATGTCTGGTTTGGTGCCTCCTCGAAGCGGAAGAGTCGTATTTGATGGTGAAGATTTAACAGGTGTTCACTATCGACGAATAGTAAAAGCAGGTTTGATACAAGTTCCAGAAGGACGCAAGGTATTTCCTAATCTCACTGTTTTAGAAAATTTGGAGTTAGGTGCTTTCACCCGTGCACGCCAAAGATTGTCGGAAAACATAGGTCGGGTATTTGATACTTTTCCAAGGTTGCGGGAAAGAACGGCGCAACTCGCTGGAACTATGAGTGGGGGCGAGCAGCAAATGTTGGCGATTGGTCGTGGATTGATGGCTGAACCTAAGCTATTGATTTTGGATGAACCTTCGCTTGGTTTGTCACCCTTATTAGTAGAAGAGTTGTTCACTCTGATTGCAAAACTTCGGACCGATGGAATGGCAATATTGTTAGTTGAACAAAACGTGGGGCAATCGCTTGATATTGCAGATCGTGCTTACGTGATGGAAAACGGCACCATCCGTTTTTCAGGAACCGCGACTGAATTATTAGCTAGCGATACTTTGCGTCAGGCTTATTTGGGTGTCTGAGGTAAGTATGTCTCAAACCCTCGCGCAAAAATTGATCGCCCGAGCTTCAGGCAAGAATCATGTTGCTGTAGGTGACTTGGTAACCTGCAAAGTAGATTTGGCTATGTTTCACGATTCCTCAGGGCCTCGTCGTTTAAAGCCTATGTTGGATCAGTTAGGTGCGAAGATTTGGGATCCTTCCAAAGTAGTTTTAGTCATGGACCACTATGTGCCTGCACAAGATGCTGACGCAAAGCGAATTGTTCAAATAGCTAGAGACACAGCTAAAGAGTGGAAGTTGCCCAATGTCATTGATTCCGAAGGAATTTGTCACGTCGTTTTGCCAGAGCGTGGCCATTTGCACCCAGGGATGATGTGCGTTGGAGGAGATTCCCATTCCCCAACTGGCGGAGCTTTTGCAACCTATATGTTTGGTATCGGTGCCACTGAAATGCTCGGTGTAGTGGTGACGGGTGAAATTTGGGTGCAAGTGCCTAAAACTTTAAGAATGCTGTGGAGCGGTCGTCTTCATCAGGGAGTCTGTGCCAAAGACATGATGTTGCATATGATCGGACGCTTTGGAATGAATGGCGGTCAATACCAAGCTGTGGAGTTTGCTGGAGAAGCCGTTAGGGCGTTAGGCATGCAAGAACGTATGACGCTCTCCAATATGAGTGCAGAACTAGGAGCGCAGGTTGGATTAATTTCAGCAGACGACGTGACGTCTGCCTATTTGCAGAGCGTTGGCGTGAACCAAAAAGATTTGCAAAATTCAAGTGATTGGCATGGCGATCAAGATGCTGCATCAGAAGATTTCCATTTCGATGCATCCAATTTAAGCCCGCAAGTGGCAGCGCCCCATAGCCCAGCAAATACAAAGCCAGTCGTCGACTTCATGAATATCCCATTTGATATTGCGTATATAGGCGCTTGTACTGGAGCAAAGTTAGAAGATTTACGTGCTGCGGCCCAAGTGCTACGTGGCCAAAAAATTGCGAAGGGTATTCGTTTGATGGTAGCCCCCGCTAGCGCGAGAGACCAAGCGCAGGCGGAGCGTGAAGGGGTTATGCGGATTTTGCGCGATGCTGGTGCTCAGGTGCTTGCGAACAGTTGTGGTGCCTGCGCAGGATATGGTGCGACTTTTGAAGATAACGCCACCATCATTTCTAGTACAGCGCGTAATTTCAAAGGCCGTATGGGGCCCGCCAGTGTCCAAGTCTACTTGGCATCCCCATGGACTGTCGCAGCATCGGCTTTGCGTGGGCGAATCAGTGATGTTCGGGAGTTCCTATGACGACACAGAAGTCTTGCGTATGGAAATTAGGTGCTGATATCGATACCGATGCATTAGCCCCTGGTGCTTATATGAAACATGGAATTGATGTCATTGCCCAACATTGTTTAGAAACCGTTCGACCAGACTTTGCAAATAAGGTGCGACCTGGTGATGTATTGGTGGCAGGTCCTAACTTTGGCATTGGCTCCTCGCGCGAACAGGCTGCTGGTGTGTTGGTGCATTTGGGGATAAAAGCTGTAGTAGCGCCATCGTTTAGTGGATTATTTTTTCGAAATGCATTTAATCTCGGTTTGCTTTTATTGACCTGTGCAAAGGCAGAGCAAATTAAGGAGGCAGAAGTTGTCACCATACTGGCCAATGGTATTGAACGTGCAGATGGCGAGCTACTGTCTTGCCAACCCATACCTGATTTTTTAATGAATATGGTCGAAGCTGGGGGTTTGATGAATGTTTTGAAATTACGAAGTCAAGGGAAACTTAATGCATAAATCAATTGAGTCACAAACCATTGATCCAGTCACGCTCGCTGTGCTGAAAGGGCGTTTAGAGCAAATTGCAGATGAGATGGATGCGACTCTTTACCGAAGTGCTTTCAACCCCATCATTGCTGAGGCGCACGACGCATGCCATGGGCTGTATGACGCCCAAACTGGGGATACGTTGATCCAAGGTAAGTCTGGTTTGCCTGTGTTTGTTGGTGCAATGGCTTTTGCAGTGCGTGCTGCAGCTCGTATTGCCTCCGAGCGGGGTGGCATGGTGGATGGCGATACATGGCTGTTCAATGATCCCTACGAAGGTGGCACACACGCCAATGACTTTAAGTTAGTACGTCCCTTCTTTCGCAACGGTCAGTTATTTTGTTTTCTTGCATCTGCTGCACATTGGCATGACGTTGGGGGCGCAGTTCCCGGTAATTACAACCCAGCCGCGACAGAATGTTGGCAAGAAGCGGTTCAAATTCCCCCTGTTCGTATCGTCAGAAAAGGCGTTTTAGATCAGGACGTATTGGCCATTTTGCGTGCAAATACCCGTTTGCCCGATAGTTTGTGGGGTGATCTCAATGGCCAGTTGGCTGCATTGGAGTTAGGTGTCAAACGTTTGCATGGTTTGCTAGATGAATACAGTGATGAAAAAGTTTTGCATGCAATGGGTGAGTTGAGAAAACGTGCACTGGTTCTCATGCGAGCGCATATCGCTAACTTACCTGACGGTCTCTATAGTTTTGAAGATGTTCTTGATAACGATGGAATTAAGGACGAGTTTCTGACGATTGCCTTGGATATGACGATCAAAGGTGATCAGATGACGCTTGATTTTTCACGTACCTCACCGCAATGCGCTGGACCTGTCAATATCTCACGCGCTACTGCGGTTGCCGCTTGTTATGTGGCACTCAAACATGTATTCCCAGATGTGCCTGCAAACGCAGGCGTGTTAGATGCTGTCGACTTTGTGATGCCTGATCGGCTGGTGATTACTGCTGAGCGCCCTAGACCTGTTGGGGGCTATACCGAAACCATTTTGCGAATGATCGACGTCATCTTTAGTGCAGTTGCCTTGGCTGACCCCAATCTTGCTGTAGCACATGCTTATGGAACCATCAATGCCTTATCGATTGCAGGGTACCGAACCGATACTGCGCGTAAAGGACAACGCTGGGTCATGTTTAGTTTCTTTGGTGGGGGCCACGGTGGACATAGCGACGGTGATGGTTTGAGTCATAGCAACGCCCCGATTTCGACTGCAACCATTCCGCCATTAGAAATTTTGGAAGCCGCTTATCCCGTTCGATTTACCCAATGGTCTTTGCGTCCAGATTCTGGAGGAGATGGAAAGCATAGAGGTGGTTTGGGTGCTGTTTATGAAATCGAACTTCTGGAAAAAAGTGCAGAAGTGTTTATTTTTGGAGAACGCGGAAAGGCTTCTCCAAAAGGTATAGCTGGTGGTAGTAACGCCTTACCCAATGTTTTTTCATACCAACATGAGGGTAGGTGGGGTAAACCGCCTATGGTCTCAAAGATGCTGGGTATTCAACTCCAGAAAGGAGAGAGTGTTCGGCTTGAAACGCCTGGAGGTGGTGGATGGGGTCGTTCTATTGATAGAGATGTTGTATCCCGTGCAAAAGATGAAGCCTTAGGTTATGTCACAAAGTCCAAAGCTTCATCAGAGAAAGTTAAGTCATGAGTGCTCTTCACGACGAATCTGCTCACCTTGTAGTGGGGGTTGATGTAGGCGGAACATTTACCGACTTATTTGTTTTAGATGAGCGAGATGGATCTGCACACATTATCAAAGTGCCCTCTACCCGAGGCGAAGAGGCCAAAGGCTTTATGCATGGTATCGCGCGCGTCAGCGGTAACCAGTCAAAAGGTGTTGCCTCTACGTTGGCCACCATCGTGCACGGTACTACCGTTGGAACTAACGCTTTGCTAGAAAGAAAGGTGGCACGCACAGGCATCATTACAACCCGTGGCTTTCGCGACGTATTAGAAATGCGCCGACGAGATCGTCCTCAAACTTGGGGCTTGCGCGGCAGTTGTGAACCTGTTGTTCCGCGCGATCTGCGTTTAGAAGTGGATGAGCGCGTATTGGCAGATGGAAGTTTGCATACCGCTGTAGACCTTGCACAAGTTCGCACGCAAACACAAGTTTTGTTGGATGCAGGGTGTGAAGCAATCTGCATCTTCTTTATCAATGCCTACGCGAACCCTATTAATGAGCAACAAGCAGTCGCAGTTGTCCGGGAAATGTGGCCTAACCCCTATGTTACGGTTGCTAGTGAAGTGTTGCCCGAAATTCGTGAATTCGAACGGTGCTCTACAGCCACCTTGAATGCAGCATTACAACCTGTAGTGGGTAGTTATTTGGCGAGGTTAGAAGACGATTTGCGCAACGAAGGTTTTTCTGGTGAATTGCTGATTGTCCAAAGCAATGGGGGCGTCATGTCGCGAGAAACCGCATGCGATGTTCCTGTGCGTACGGCGTTATCCGGGCCTGCGGCAGGGGTGATTGCTTGTGCTGCAGTAGCCCGTGCTTCTGGGTTTCCCAATGTAATCACCGGAGATATGGGAGGAACGTCATTTGATGTTTCACTGGTGTCCGCGGGTGAGGCTGCATTAGCAGCCCAAACTTCTATTGAGTTTGGCTTAGTCGTGCGCTCTCCCATGATTCAGATTGAGACCATTGGCGCTGGTGGTGGTTCTATCGCCAGTGTCGATGCCAGTGGCATGTTGCAAGTAGGACCAGAGTCAGCGGGAAGTAACCCCGGACCGGTTTGTTATGGAAGAGGTAATTCGCGTCCTACTGTCACCGACGCCAATGTTGTACTAGGCAGGATTGCAGCGGATCGTCCTTTGGGAGGAGGTTTGCTCAAAGCATTGGATGCAAAGTCTGCAGAAAAAGCTATCCAAGACCATATTGCCAAACCATTGGGTCTTGATACATTGGCAGCAGCAGAGGCCATACTTACAGTTGCCAATGCGAAGATGGCTGGAGCCATCAGGGTTGTATCCATTGAGCGCGGGCATGATCCTCGCCAGTTTGCCTACATGCCTTTTGGTGGTGGTGGCGCCTTGCATGTGTGCGCCATGATGCGCGAGGTTGGCGTAACTACGGGAATCGTGCCACGTTACCCAGGCGTGACGTCTGCCTTGGGATGTGTGATGGCAGATATGCGACATGATGCAGTGCAAACTATCAATAAATCACTGGTCGATTTAGATTTGAAGCATCTCACATCTTTATTGGCTGGACTGGCGGATGCTTGTCAAAAACGCCTTGACTCTGCAGGGGTGAGATTCGAAAGCATACAAGAAGTTGTTGCACTGGACATGCTTTATATGGGGCAAACCCATACATTGCAAGTCACATTGGACGGGGAGGACATCACACGTGAAACTATCCAAGCCGCATTTGAAAAAACCTATCTTGCATCTTTTGGTCGAATACTCAATGGCATATCAATACGTGTAATGAACTTGCGTTATGCGCGCATTGGCGTGCGTCCGAAGTTTGATTTGACGATATTGGCGCCAAAAGGTGAGGGAAGTTCTACATCTCTTGGCATCCAACAAGTATTTCACGCAGGTAAGTGGTGGAATGCCAAGCGTTTTGCCCGACTCGACTTGCCTGTTGGATCCGAAATTA
>Ga0214919_10012939_pt1 | contig 10175 bp, 7 predicted proteins | sample LL1503_MetaG_FD_177994 | JGI IMG/M metagenome (GOLD analysis project Ga0214919, IMG submission 177994) | Freshwater microbial communities from Lake Lanier, Atlanta, Georgia, United States - LL-1503 | ecosystem: Environmental > Aquatic > Freshwater > Lake | place: USA: Georgia | collected 2015-03-15 | reverse complement strand
TCGATGACGCGGCAAAAAATGTCCCATTGCATGCGTGATATTGTCGCGCGCTTCGAGACACAATAGCCCCCATGTCCAGTGTTCACCCAGAATCTTTGTTGGCCGAAGTGGCCGCACTTCCCAGCTTGCCTGGGGTTTATCGCTATTTCGATGCGGAAGATCAGGTCTTGTACGTTGGCAAGGCCAGGAATTTAAAAAAGCGCGTTAGCAGTTATTTTCAGAAAGACCATGGCGGCACCCGAATCGGACACATGATTAGCAAGATCAGGCGCATGCAAACCACCGTGGTGCGTTCAGAAGCAGAGGCCTTGCTGCTTGAAAATAATTTGATCAAAACATTGAGCCCCAAGTTCAATATTTTGTTTCGAGACGACAAAAGCTACCCTTATCTCAAAGTATCTGGCACCGGTGTTACCCGCCGCAACAAGCCAACTTCCGATTCACCAAGCGAAGACAAGCCCGTTGCCAAGGCAGAAGATTATTCAAGGATTGCTTACTACCGCGGGGGCGTTGAAAAAAAACACCGCTACTTTGGGCCTTACCCCAGTGCATGGGCTGTGAAGGAAACGATCCTACTGCTGCAAAAAGTCTTCAGACTTCGCACATGTGAGGACACTGTTTTTTCAAACCGAACTCGGCCTTGTTTGCTGTACCAAATCAAACGTTGTTCGGGCCCTTGTGTGGGTGTGGTGTCAGTGGCGCAGTATGCGCAAGATGTGGCGCAAGCTGAAGCCTTCTTGCAGGGCGAGACGCAGGCCGTCTTAAAGGCGATGGAAGAGCGCATGATGGCGCATGCCGACAAGCTTGAGTTTGAGATGGCTGCAGAAGTTCGCAATCAGATGACGGCTTTGTCGCGCGTTTTGCATCAGCAATCGGTTGATAACGTATCAGACACCGACGTCGATATTTTGGCCGTCAAGGTGCAGGGCGGCAGGGCGTGTGTCAATTTGGCCATGGTTCGCGGGGGCAGGCATTTGGGCGATCGGCCTTATTTTCCCTCGCATGTGGAAGATGGCCACGCCATGCTCAACTTGGCATTGGAAGACGATGTCAGCGTGGTTGCACAAACATTGGAGGTGAAAGTGTTGGAGGCCTTCATTGCGCAGCATTACTTGAGCATTCCAGTGCCGACAACATTGATCACCAGCGAGAAAATAGATGCCAAGGTGCTTGATGCCATCGCCTTGCAGTCTGGCATGAAAGTCAACGCCGTGCACAACCCCCGCGAGCAAAGAAGATCATGGTTGGAGATGGCTGAAAAAAATGCGGCCATTCAACTGGCCCGATTGTTGGCGGAAGAGGGCTCGCAACAAGCGCGCACCAGAGCCTTGGTTGAAGCGCTCGATTTAGCGCCAGATGACATGGATACCTTGCGCATGGAGTGCTTTGACATTTCGCATACATCTGGCGAAGCGACCCAAGCTTCTTGTGTGGTTTTTCAAAATCACAAAATGCAAAACAGCGAATATAGACGCTACAAAATTGAAGACATCACACCCGGTGACGATTACGCAGCGATGCGGCAGGTCTTGCTGCGGCGATATGGCAAGTTGGCCGAGGCCATCAAATCCGGCGAAGTAGATCGCAAGGTCCGCATGCCAGATTTGGTGCTCATTGATGGTGGCAAGGGACAGGTATCGATGGCCCGAGAGGTCTTCGAAGCTTTGGGCCTCGATCTGTCCTTGATTGTGGGCGTTGAAAAAGGGGAGGGCCGAAAAGTGGGCCTCGAAGAACTGGTCTTTGCCGATGGCCGAGACAAGGTTTATCTGGGGAAAGATTCAGCGGCCTTGATGCTGGTCGCTCAAGTCAGGGATGAGGCGCACCGATTTGCCATCACGGGAATGCGTGCACAACGCGCTAAAGTTCGAATGGGCGGTGGGCGTTTAGAGGAAATTGGGGGTATTGGCCCCAAAAAACGCGCCAAACTGTTGCAGCGCTTTGGGGGTGTGCGTGGCGTAGAAGACGCCAGTGTTGACGACCTGATGTCGGTGGACGGTATCTCTAGGGAATTGGCAGAAATCATTTACCAAGCCCTTCACTGAGCATGGCGCCTTGGTGTCAGCAAACTGACTTCAATGCGTGACACAATATTCCCCATGTTTTTCACCATTCCCACCCTCATGACTTGGACGCGCATCGTCGCGATTCCCTTCATTGTGGGGGTGTTCTACACTGAGTTGCCAGTTGAATCACGCAACTTTTTGGCCACCACCATGTTTGTGATTTTTGCAGCCACCGACTGGCTCGATGGTTTTTTGGCCCGAAAGCTCAACCAAACCTCTTCATTTGGCGCCTTTTTAGACCCTGTGGCCGACAAGTTTTTGGTCTGTGCCTCCCTGTTGGTACTGGTTCACTTGCACCGCGTTCATGTTTTTGTGGCCTTGATCATCATTGGGCGTGAGATCGCCATCTCGGCCTTGCGAGAGTGGATGGCGCAAATTGGCGCTAGCAAAAGTGTCGCGGTTCATTTCGTCGGCAAACTAAAGACCACGGTGCAGATGGTGGCCATTCCTTTTTTACTTTTCAATGGTCAATTGTTTGGCGTGATTGACACGCATGTGTGGGGCACTGGCCTGATCTGGATTGCCTCCATTCTGACCATTTGGTCTATGATTTACTACATGCAAAAGGCCCTCCCTGAGATTCGTGCGCGAGTGAAATGAATCACTCAGAATCTTCCGACGCCTGGGTTCGGGCCATGCCTGCGGTCTTCGTGCTCATTTGGAGCACGGGCTTCATCGTTGCACGTTTTGGCATGCCCAATGCACCACCGTTTTCCTTTTTAGGGCTTCGCTACGCCCTGTCCATTGCTTGCTTTGTGATTTGGATCAGGGTGGCTAAGGTGCGTTGGCCGCAAAGTCGATCGGAATGGTTTCACTTGTCGGTCACTGGCGTTCTTATGCATGCAGGCTACTTGGGCGGCGTTTGGGCTGCGGTGAAGGCGGGCATGGGGTCTGGTTTGTCGGCCCTCATTGTGGGGTTGCAGCCCGTGCTGACCGCCATTTGGCTGTCGTCCAGAGATACCACTTTAGAAAACAAGGTGAGCCGCCGACAGTGGACCGGTTTGTTGCTGGGTTTTTGTGGGCTGCTTTTGGTGGTCTGGCACAAACTCACGCAGGGCAGTGCTTTGGACCATGTCAATACACTCAATTTGAGTTTTGCCATCATGGCGCTGCTCTCTATTACCTTGGGCACGCTTTACCAAAAAAGCTTCGTCAAGCCATGTGACGTTCGATCGGCCAATACCGTTCAATTGCTTGCGGCCTTGATTGTGACAACCCCCTTGGCGCTGTTAGAAACTGAATCCGTGCAATTCAACGCCGAGTTCATTGGCGCCATGGCGTGGTCTGTATTAGGATTGACCTTAGGCGGCAGCTCGCTTTTGTACATGCTCATTCAGAAGGGCGCTGCCGCCAGTGTGACCAGCTTGATGTACCTTGTGCCGCCCTGTACGGCTTTGGTGGCATGGTTGTTATTTGATGAACCCATCACTGCTTTCACACTGGTCGGTATTGCCCTTACGGCTTGGGGCGTCAGTTGGGTTGTGAGGCCCGCTCAGTAAATTTTAGGAGAAAAAACATGACAAAAAAACGCATTGCAGTCATTGCTGGAGATGGCATTGGCAAAGAAGTCATGCCCGAGGGCCTCAGGGTCATGGCGGCAGCCGCTTCCAAATTCAATCTCGATTTGCAATTTGATCATTTCGACTTTTCAAGTTGGGACTACTGTGAAAAGCATGGCCAAATGTTGCCCGACAATTGGAAAGACCAAATCGGTGGCCATGATGCCATCTACTTTGGTGCTGTGGGCTGGCCAGACAAAATTGCCGACCATGTGTCTTTGTGGGGCTCTTTGCTTTTGTTTCGCCGTGAGTTTGATCAGTACATCAACTTGCGTCCTGCCAGACTCATGCCAGGCATCATTGCGCCCGTGGTGCGAAGAGATGGTTCGCCCAGACAGCCCGGTGAAATTGACATGTACATCGTGCGCGAAAACACCGAGGGTGAGTACTCCAGCATTGGCGGGCGCATGTACCCTGGTACCGAGCGTGAAATTGTGATGCAAGAAACGGTCATGTCGCGCATTGGCGTCGATCGCGTCTTGAAATTTGCCTTTGAACTTGCGCAGACTCGCCCTAAAAAGCATCTCACCAGTGCCACCAAATCCAACGGCATTGCCATTACCATGCCTTATTGGGATGAGCGTGTTGTCGAAATGGCCAAGAACTACCCGGGCATCCATGTTGATAAGTTTCACATCGATATTTTGACGGCGCACTTTGTGCAGCGCCCCGACTTTTTCGATGTGGTGGTGGCCAGCAATTTGTTTGGTGATATTTTGAGCGACTTGGGCCCAGCTTGCACAGGCACGATTGGCATTGCACCCAGTGCCAACCTCAATCCCGATCGCAAATTTCCCTCTTTGTTTGAACCGGTTCATGGCTCTGCGCCAGACATCGCAGGCAAGAACATTGCAAACCCGATCGGTCAAATTTGGTGCGGTGCCATGATGTTGGAATTTTTGGGTTGCAAGCCTGCCCACGATGCCGTATTGGCTGCCATTGAAAAAGTATTGGCACCCAATAGTGGTGCGCCACGCACCGCAGATATTGGGGGTTCTGCTAATACGCAAGACGTTGGAAAAGCCATTGCTGCAGCTTTATGAGAACTTTTGGGATCTAGTTGTTGGATCTCTCAATTTTTTTTCGCGAAGCCCCTTACAGACATTCAGTTTGCGTCTAGAATTCGTGTCGCATTGCGGTTTCTAGACACAAAATCATTTGACAGGCTTGTTTTGTCTGGTTAAATTGAGGTCAGCAAATTCATTGCGAACACAATGTTTTGTCCCGGAAGTTTTTTTAAAACTTAAAAAAAATTTTAACAATCATGAGTCACTCAGATTTTGAGTTCTCTTATTTTTCCTAAGGTTCTTTGTATGAACAAGACTGAATTGATCGAGCACATTGCCAAACAAGCAGACATCTCTAAAGCTGCTGCTGGCCGGGCATTGGAAGCCACCATTGGCGCCGTTCGCACCACATTGAAAAAAGGCGGCACTGTCGCCTTGGTTGGTTTCGGTACATTTGCCGTCACCAAGCGTGCTGCTCGCGCTGGTCGCAACCCGCGTACTGGTGCTGCCATCAAAATCAAATCAGCCAAGGTGCCTAAGTTCCGTCCAGGTAAGGCTTTAAAAGACGCCTTGAATTAATCTTTGATTAGGGGGGTGCTTAGCTCAGTCGGTAGAGCGGCGCCCTTACAAGGCGTAGGTCGGCGGTTCGACCCCGTCAGCACCCACCACCCCCAAACAGAGGCGAACAGGTTGTTCGCCTTTTGTCTTTTTGTGACATTTACAGCGTTAATAGACAGAGAGTTCTCACATGTTTGATTTTGTCCGTAACAACACCAAGATCATGATGGGCATCTTGTTCCTGCTCATCATTCCCTCCTTCGTTTTGTTTGGTCTTGAAGGCTACAGTCGTTTCAATGACAAGGGCGCCGTGGTCGCCAAAGTCAACGGCAACAAAATCAACCAAACCGATTGGGACGCCGCACACAAGCGCGAAGTCGATCGAATTCGGGCGTCGATGCCCAATATTGATGCCAAGTTGTTTGACACGCCAGAAGCCAAGTACGCCACATTAGAGCGCTTGGTTCGTGACCAGGTCATTTCAGCAGCGGCTCAAAAATTACAGTTGGTGGCCAGCGACACACGTTTGGCGCGCGAGTTACAGCAAAGCCCTGCCATTGCGGCTTTGCGCACGGCTGATGGCAAGCTTGACATGGCGCGTTACAAACAACTGGCGGCTTCACAAGGCATGACACCAGAAATGTTTGAAATGCAAGTTCGTGCAGATTTGTCGAATCGCCAGGTCATTCAAGGTGTTCAAGCATCTGCCTACGCCACTTCTGCGCAAACACAAACGGCCATGAACGCTTTCATGCAAAGTCGCGAAGTTCAAATTCTGAATTTCCCAGCTGCTGACTACCTCGGCAAAGTCACGGTCTCTGATGCTGATTTGCAGGCTTATTACGATAAACACAAAGACAAATACCAATCTTCCGAATCAGCTGACATTGAGTACATTGTTCTCGACATTGAAAGTCTGCGTAAATCGATTACTTTGAACGAACAAGACTTGAAGTCTTACTACGAGCAAAACTTGCAGCGCTTGTCCAGCAAAGAAGAGCGTCGTGCCAGCCATATTCTGATCACTGCAGCCAAGGATTCCCCTGAAGCTGAGAAAAAAGCAGCACGCGCCAAGGCTGAGGAGTTGTTGAAATTGGTCAAAGCCAAGCCTGCAAGCTTCGCCGATGTCGCTCGCAAAAACTCTCAAGACCCCGGCTCTGCTGTCAAAGGGGGTGATTTGGACTTCTTCGGTCGTGGTGCAATGGTGAAAGCCTTTGAGGATGCCGCATTCAGCATGAAAACGTCAGACATCAGTGACTTGGTCGAGTCTGAGTTTGGCTACCACATCATTCAACTCACCGACATCAAGGCGGCCAAAGCCCAAAGCTTTGAGTCAATGCGCCCCTCCTTGGAAGCAGACTTGAAGAAGCAGCAAGCCCAGCGTAAATATGCCGAGTTGGCAGAAACATTTTCCAATACGGTGTACGAGCAGTCCGACAGCTTGAAGCCTGTGGCAGACAAGCTCAAACTCAACATTCAAAAGGCCAATCAAGTGGCACGCCAACCCACGCAGGCCCGAAGTGTTTTGAGCCATCCAGGTTTGTTGCAAGCTATTTTCAGTGAAGCATCTTTGCAAAAGCAGCGCAACACAGAAGCCATTGAAGTGGCACCCAGCACGCTGGTTTCAGCCCGTGTGGTCAAGCACCAACCCGCTGCCACTTTGCCCTTGGCGGAAGTGAAAGAATTTGTCAAACGTGCTTTAACCCAAGAAAAGGCCGCTGAAATGGCCAAAGCCCAAGGCGAGCAACGTTTGACTGCACTCAAAGCCAGCACTGGTGCTGACAATCTGCCCAATGCCATTGTGATTTCTCGCGAAAAAACACAAAGGCAATTGCCCAAAGTGGTTGATGCTGTTCTGCGCGCCGACCCTAACAAGCTGCCCTCAGTCAGTGGCGTAGATTTGGGTGTTCAAGGTTTTGCTGTGGTTCGTGTGACCAAGATCTTGCCACCTGAAGCTGAAAACAAAGAGCTCATGGTTCAAGCTCAGCAGCAATTTACGCAGCTGTGGGGTACCGCTGAAACGCAGGCCTACATTGCCCAGTTAAAGACCAAGATGAAGGCTGAAATTTTGGTGCCAAAACCCAGTGCTGCCAAGCCAAAGTCAGAGGCGCAAGGGGTCTGAGAAAAAAAGTTTCGGCTATAATCCTGCTTCTACGGTGGCTGTAGCTCAGTTGGTAGAGTCCAGGATTGTGATTCCTGTTGTCGTGGGTTCGAGCCCCATCAGCCACCCCATCAAATTCAAAGGGTTTACAAGAAGTCTTGTAAACCCTTTTTCTTTGTCGTGACTGAGCCCGAATCAAGCCATTCGCCCGCAAAACCTCACACTCCAAATTAAGTTTGAAAAATGGTTTAATGACATTTTTGTGACAGGCCAGTTCCATTTTGAATCAAACTTCAAAGACTTTAAATACCGCGATTGACATTGTTTACCTTTGGGTGAATGGCAACGATAGCGAGTGGCGCGCCAAGCGCGAAAAATATGCCCAGAAATTAGAAGCCACTGGCAACTTAAGTTTTGCCAAGTTCGGCAATGTGGAAGGTCGTTACCGCGACAACGACGAGCTGCGGTTCAGCTTGCGCGCCCTTGAAAAATTCTTTCCCGAACACGGCCACATTTACATCGTCACAGATGGTCAGGTACCCGATTGGTTCCAAACCTCAGATCAAATTACGCTGGTCGATCACCATCAACTGATTCCCCATTCCTCATTGCCCACATTCGATTCAGGCAATATCGAGTCTTATATTCACCACATTCCAGGGCTTTCAGAACGCTATTTTTATTTGAACGACGATGTGTTCTTTGGTGCGCCTGTTTGTTTGGAAAATTGGTTTTCTGAAAAAGGCTTTTTTGTCTCTTGGTCTGATGAGCCCGAGGTGATTGGCAACAAGCTAAAAGCTGAATCGACCTCCCTTGAAAATGCCAGTCGACTGTCCAAACAGTGGCTGCAAACCAAAGCGGATAAATCAAACACCCGAGCCGATTCAAGTGTCAGAAAAATGAATCCTCAGTATCTGCATACCGCTAGAACTTTCTCGCATTCACCTAGGCCCATGCTGAAGTCAGTGATGATGGAGATTGAGCGCGATGCGCCAGAGTTATTTGAGCGGGTACGGTCAACTGTTTTTCGCACTTGGAACAAGCCCACCATCATTTCTGACTTTGTGCTGCGCTGGGCTTTGGCACATGGTTTGGCCAAAACAAGAGACCATTCGCATTTGTACATTGCCACAGGACAAGCGATAGGGGTTCAATCGCTTGAGCATCTCAAAAAGCAGTTTGGCTATTTAGATTTCTTTTGCATCAATGACACCACAGACGATGCCCATGATGGCGATCCTAGATTGCTTGAAGTTCGTCAAATGCTAAAAACGCTTTTGCCCAACTCCTCTCAAAATGAAATGGCAAGCAGCCAAGATGGCAATGCCGTGCAAGCTCTCAAATTCAAACAGCCTCTAGGCATGGCGGTTTGAAAGCTTCAAAACAGCTCACCGTTTTGAGGGACAATTGACGGCCAGTATCAAATCCATGTATTCAATACACAGGAGTCGTTGAAGATGACGACAACAAAAACAAAATCAGCATCCCCCCGCCAGTCCAAACAACTCACTGTCGAGTTGATGTGGCAACTGCAACGCTTAGGCGCTCCCAGCATTAGCCCTGACGGTTCGCAGGCGGTGTGTACTGTCGCGCAGCCCTCTGTCAAAGAAAACACCATTCAAAGTGCCATTTGGCTGCTGTCGACCCTCGGTGGTCAGCCCAGACAACTCACCCAATGTGGCGACAAAGACGGCCGCCCTCAGTTCTCACCGCAAGGCGATTGGGTGGCGTTTGTGGCCAAGCGAGAGCAAAACGGCAAAAAGGACGATGAGCCTCAGCTCTACCTCATTCCGCCAGACGGCGGTGAAGCCAAGCGAGCTCCTGAAGTGCCCACGGGTGTGGTCGATTTCAAATGGTTTCCAGACGGTGAGCGCATCGCTTACATCACATGGGCTTGGCCCAAGTTGAAGGGCGAGTTGCAAGCCGACAAACTCAAAGAAACCAAAGCTCGCAAAGACAGCGCTTTTGCCACAGAAGATGCGGTGTATCGCCACTGGGATCACAACTTGCCAATGGGTCGAGTACCTCATTTGTGCATTATGGATTTAAAGAGCGGTCGCGTGGTGGACTTGCTAGAGGGCACTGACTACGAGTTGCCGCGCCGTGAGCCCAGTGCCAATGAATTTGACATCTCGGCCGATGGCAAAAGTATCAGCTTCGTGTATGACCCTGAAAAAGCCCAGAACGCAGCGCCCCGCATGGCCTTGGCTGAAATTCAATTGAAGGGCAACAAAGTCATTGCCATTCGAGACTTGGTGAAAGACCCTGCTTGGGATGTGTCAGGACCTGCCTACAGCCCAGCGGGTGATCAATTGGCTTTCCTAGCATCGCATCAAGCGCTCAAACACACTCAGCCCAATCACCTGGCTTTGCTTGAGCTCCCAAAGCCATCCACTTCTAAATCCAGCAAGCAAGCCATGCCCTGGAAAACCATCAGCGCCAAGTGGGATCGTGAACCCCAAATGCCCTTGAAGTGGAGCGAAGACGGCAGTGCATTGCTGTGCAAAGCAGAAGACAGAGGCCGTCAACATGTTTGGCGTTTTGACATCGCAAAATTGCAACCGACTGTGGTCATGGAAGGCGGCACGGTACATGCCTTTGATGAGGCTGCGGGCCAATTGGTCACCCTCATGGACAAGGCGGTTCACCCAGGTCGAATTCAGGTGACTCAAGTGGATGAGTCAGGGCGCAGTGTGTCGTCAACTTCAAAACGCATTGAGCATTTCAATGATGATCTGCTCAAGGGCATTGTTTTAGGCCGCACCGAAGAGCACTGGTTTAAAGGGGCCAAGGGAGACGATGTGCAAGTGTGGTTGCACTACCCACCCGGTTTTCATCAAACCAAAAAATACCCCTTGCTTCACACCATTCATGGCGGGCCGCACAC
>Ga0214919_10012938_pt1 | contig 10177 bp, 11 predicted proteins | sample LL1503_MetaG_FD_177994 | JGI IMG/M metagenome (GOLD analysis project Ga0214919, IMG submission 177994) | Freshwater microbial communities from Lake Lanier, Atlanta, Georgia, United States - LL-1503 | ecosystem: Environmental > Aquatic > Freshwater > Lake | place: USA: Georgia | collected... | reverse complement strand
TACTTTACATTGAATTTCTTTTCAAGTTCCTCTTCTTCACGATCCAAGAAGGTCTTGTAATCGTCTTCAACGGATGAATGAACGATAGTATCGCGTTCTTCTTTAACAAATACTTCAAAATCCTTAATAACATCTTCAAACTGCAATTTGTACTTGAAGGAAACAAAATTGAGAAACTGATGAAATTTTTCCATTGATTTATTCATTTCCCATTGCTTTAGGAATTCTTCAAATAAAAACATTTCTCTTTGCTTTAAAGTCTTTTCAGGAGAAATAAACGAAAAACAGCCAAAATTTTGTCCGGCTATAGGTTTATCAACTTCTAATAAATCGACATATTTATGGTTTGGGGTGCCGTCTTTCTTGTCTCTTTTTTCAAAAGACTTTTTGGAAGCAGTTGTTTTACTCATTATACATTTAGTGAAATTTTCGTTTTAAGTTTTAATTTTATAAATTATTATTTTTTTCTTATTAATTTATATAAAGATGGGTGTATTTGATATTGCTGAACTTATTAAGAGAGTTATTAAATATTTGATTGAGGGTTTAATGGTTTCTATTGCAGCGTTTGCTATTCCAAAACGTTCATTGAATCTTGAAGAAATTGCTTTAATTGCGTTAACTGCTGCGGCTACATTCGCTATATTGGATACATATATTCCTTCGATGGGAGTGACAGCTAGGTCAGGTGCAGGATTTGGTATTGGAGCCAATTTAGTCGGATTCCCTGGAGGTCTTTAAACATAATATGAGAATTAATCTTTAAATGGACAATATAGAATAATATATTTTAATACCAATATAATATATTATGGCTAGACATAGCAGACACAACAAAAGAAGATCTTATAAAAGAAATAGAAGATCTTCAAGAAAAATGAGAGGCGGAGTTGGAGAAGATGATAGACAATCATTACTAGATTTAGGGTTTAAACCGGAAGATATAGACTATTTATTACAAAATAATCCTAGAATGTCGGTAGAGATTTTTAGAAACGCTATAAACCCACCAACTAGTTCACCTTTTTATAACGAAAAACAAACAGCTGAAGAAATGATGGAAGGCATTCGAAAAAATAATGAATCAATTTATGAATCAGAGGCATTTGAGACACCACCTAAACTGTCTAAAAGACCTAGGTTTGAAGAAAATGTTTATGAACCAGATATTTCCACAACACCTACCAACTTAAATAGGTCATTTGGTGGAAAACGTAAATCAAAAAGAAGAACTTCAATAAAGAAAAGAAAGACAAGAAGACAACAAGGAGGCAAAGGGTTTACAACAGAAGAAGAAATTAATCCATTAGCGTATATAGACCGAAGGGAAATAAGCGAAGCAAATATGCCTAGACCTTAAATTAAACAGTAGGAATAAATTCCCAATTCAATTCAACACACATTTTCTTCCAAGTTTCATCTTGTTCAATAAGTTTTTCACGATCTTTCAATAAAGGAATATCGTGTAAAAATTGGTTTTCTTCTAAAAGTTCACAAAACTTAAACAGTACATAATAATAATTCAAAAAGTTTACACGATAATCAGGGCAAGTTTTAGCATAAGGTGCTTGAATTTCCATAAATAAATTGCACAACGTGTCTTCTAATTCAGGGCTAAAAACAGGAGGTTTAATTCCGAGTTTATTTTTAATAAATGCGATGTGTTCATAATATTTATTAAATCCCAATTTTTTAAGGATTTCCTTTGTTTTATGGTGTGTTAGTAGTTCAATGCCAATTCTTTCCTTTTTTATTTGTTGATGAATTTGATTAATAACATCATCAGGAATTTGAGTGGTTTCCTTTCCTTGAAACTGAGCCAATATTTCTTTAAAATGGTTAATCTTTTTGTAAGCATAAAAGCAAACTTCTTTAGGAGGTTCTTTATAACTTGGTTTTTCATTTTCGATTAAATAAGGTACATTAACAGCACAAATATTACAAATGAGAACACCCTCATCATCAAGTGGTATAAGCTCACCTTTATAACAACTTTGGCAAATATCAGTTTCTCTAACAAATGAATTCATATCTAAAAAGGTTTCATCAATATTACTTAAATATTTTTGAACAATATTTTTATTTTTATTTTCATTTATATTTTTTTCTTTATCAAGATCATCTTGTTTAACTTTAAAAATATTGAAAAGTAATTGATTTTTGGATGTAATAAGTTTATTATTATCTTCAACATTATTAATATTTTTTTTGTTTTCAAAATATTCAAAAATGTATTTGGAGTTATCAAGAAAGTAATTATTCTTTCTGTTTTTTAATTCTATAATAGTTTCATTGATGTCTTTAATTCTATCTTTCATTTCCATTATTTGTTCTATTGGAAGATCTGTTTCAAGTTCCAATTGTTTTTTTAGGCAATATCTTTCGTCTTTTAATCTGGGGATATTGTCAAACTCATCTTTAACAAATTCGCTAACAAATTCTTTATGTTTACCGTCTAGAGTGGTAGAATATTTTTTACAGATCTTAATTTTTTTGGTAGCCTTAGGTTTAAAAGATGGCATTAAATGATTATATATAACAAAATACAGAAATATTTAATTACTAATTAGGTGAAAATATATATAAAACAGATTTAAACGCAAAAAAATAATATTAGGCAATGTCTGAAATAGTACCATATGTAATAATGGTTATATCTTTGGATAATACAAATAATATCTTTGGTTCAAGCAAAAAAACTAATTTGCTAGTTAATATAGTAGAAAAATTAGTGGAACTAACATATGATAGGATTTACCTAAATAATCCGAATAGCTTTGAAAATATAGAAGACTTACGGAATAATTTTTATATAGATCGCTATATGAATAAGTTTATGTGGTCAGTAATGTCATTTATAAATAATGAATGGCAAAATACAAGTCCAAATGATAATTTAGTAATTGAGGCTTTACTAAAAGAAAAAGAGAGACGAGGATCCGAGTATATTTCTTTAGATGAAACATTTGATATAGACAGTATGTAACTATAATAAAATTGAAAACCGCTTAAAATTATATTGTTATAACTATAAATATAAATAATAACAGATGTTACAATTATTAGATAAGATGTTTATTAAGAGATTTTGTTTGCCAATTAATTCGGATGTTGAATTATATGAGAATGGATCGATAAATATGAATTCGTGCTTGTGCGGACATTATAATCACGTGTCGTGTGTTTTACAAAGGAAAGGGAGATTTAAACAAAAGTAGAATATTGAGTTTTGGTATGAACCAAATGGGTGATTCTGATGGTAGAACCCCAGGAATACATGCAGAACATGATGCATTAAATAAATTACAACCATTAAGATATAAAAAAAAGTTGGAGCCAATAAATATATTGGTAATAAGATTATCAATGAAAAATAATTTACAATCCAGTAAACCGTGTAGCAAATGTATAGAAACAATGAAAAAATTACCACAGAAAAAGGGGTATAAAATACAAAATATATATTATTCAGATAGTGAAGGGAATATAATAAAAACGAGTCTTACTACTTTAGATAACGAAGAAAAACATTATTCAAGGTTCTATAGACAAAATAAAAATTGTAAACAATTTAAATATTAAACTTTTTATTAATAACATTATGGAAATGAATAAGGATGATAAAATGAAGGATTATAACCTTTACATGAATATTTTGATAAAATACATGGTACAACAAAACAAGAAAGATTAGCAATTTTGAAGAATGGGAAAAAGAATGGAAACAAAAACAAAAAACAAATGACCTGAGAGTATAATAAGTTAAAAAAAGAAATAAATACTGATAGGTAATTTTAAGAGATATGGATATAGAAATAAAAATAGAAGACAAACAATTAGAAATAGATAAAATAAAATTTCAGAAAATGGTTTTTTTATTCAATGCTTTAGATAATGGTTGGTCAATTAAAAAAAGACAGGATTCTTATATTTTTACGAAAAATCATGAAGGGAAAAAAGAAGTATTTGATGAAAGTTATTTGTCCATATTTATGAAGGAAAATACAAACATTAATAATATATTATTATAGTATGTAGGGTGTGTTAATTAATTAATTAAAATAAAAAATTTAATTAATTATTTTTCCAAAAAATTTTTTTCTTTTAGGAATGTATAAAATGGGAGGCGGATTAATGCAACTCGTAGCTTACGGAGCTCAAGATGTTTACCTAACTGGTAACCCTCAAATTACTTTCTGGAAGGTGACATATCGTAGATATACTAACTTTGCCATTGAATCCATTGAACAAACTTTCAATGGTCAAGCTGATTTCGGTCGTCGTGTTCAATGCACAATCAGCCGAAACGGTGATCTTGCTTACAGAACTTACTTGCAAGTCACTTTACCCGAGATTAACCAGCTCATGGGTATTGCTTCCTTTGCCGCTGGCGTTGGATCTGGTGTCTATGCCCGTTGGTTGGATTACCCCGGTGAACAGCTTATTGCTCAGGTAGAGGTTGAGATTGGTGGTCAACGCATTGACCGTCAATATGGTGACTGGATGCACATCTGGAACCAACTCACAATGACTGCCGAGCAACAACGTGGTTACTTCAAGATGATTGGTAACACCACTCAGCTTACATTCATCACAGATCCTTCTTTCTCTGAGGTAGATGGACCTTGTGACTCTTTGGCTCCTCGTCAAGTTTGCGCTCCTCGTAACGCTCTTCCTGAGACCACTTTGTACGTTCCTCTTCAATTCTGGTTCTGCACAAACCCCGGTCTTGCTTTGCCTTTGATTGCTCTTCAATACCACGAAGTCAAGATTAACCTTGATATCCGCCCTATTGATGAGTGCTTGTGGGCTGTTACCACTTTGAGTTGCAACAGTGGCGATGCTCGTGTTGGTGATGCTTCCGCATACGCTAAGAACCAGTATGCTGCTGGTCGCCCAGTTCCTGCTGCCATTGCTTACAATCAGTCTTTGGTTGCTGCTTCTTTGTACGTTGACTATGTCTTCTTGGACACTGATGAGCGCCGCAGATTTGCCCAGAACCCTCACGAATACTTGATTACTCAACTCCAATTCACTGGTGATGAGTCTGTTGGTTCTTCCAGTAATAAGATTAAGCTCAACTTCAACCACCCCGTTAAGGAGCTTATCTGGGTTGTACAGCCAGATCAGAACGTAGATTATTGCTCATCTTTGGTTTGCGATGCTCTTTTGTTCAAGGTACTTGGTGCCCAGCCCTTCAACTACACTGATGCCATTGATGCTCTTCCCAATGCTATCCACGCTTTCGGCGGCCCTGCTAGTTTGGCTGCTGACTCTCGTGCTTACATTGATGCTCAGGGTCTTTTCAATGATGCTGGTGCTCTTGACTACCAGATCCCCAACGGATTTACTGGCTACTGGCACGGTCCTGATAACCTTTACAACCAACCCAACTTTGGTGGCGAGGGTGTAGATACATCTGCTTTGACTGGTGCTGACAAGATCACTGCCGATCTTGCTCTTTTGGCCAGAAGCCACAACGATAACTCCACTGTCTCTGATGCTGGTTCTTTCGTTTTGTGCGAGACCTCTTTGGATCTTCACTGTTGGGGCCAGAACCCCGTTGTCACTGCCAAGCTTCAGTTGAACGGCCAGGATCGCTTCTCTGAGCGTGAAGGATCTTACTTCTCTTGGGTTCAACCTTACCAGGCACACACCCGCAATCCTGATGAGGGTATTAACGTTTACTCCTTCGCTCTTCGCCCTGAGGAACACCAACCATCAGGAACGTGCAACTTCTCTCGTATTGACAATGCCACACTTCAATTGGTCTTGTCTAACGCTACAGTTGAGGGCACTAAGACTGCTAAGGTCCGTGTTTATGCCACCAACTATAACGTGTTAAGAATTATGAGTGGTATGGGCGGCCTCGCATATAGCAACTAAGCACCATATATCGTGTGGTTCTTATTCATATATTTTAATATTTAAACATTGATTTTTAATATTAAAAGCAAAAAACAACTTAAATACATCTCCATATATTAACTTATAAAATGAGTGTAGACATAGTAAACCTTATCGAGAGCAATCCTATCACTAAACTAACTGGCAATTATCAGTCAAAATTAGTTGAAAAGGTTAAAAATAATTTTACTAATTATGAACAGCAATTATTTTTGTCTAGTTTTTACTGTTATTTGAAGTATGATAATAAAAATGATTTTGTAATTGATTTAGACAATGTATGGAAATGGTTGGGATTTCAGCAAAAATATCATGCAAAAGTTACATTAGAAAAAAATTTTATTATTGATAAAGATTATAAAATGTTTGCTCCCGAACCTTCGGGAGCAAAGAAAAGCAATAGAGGAGGTCATAATAAAGAAATTATTATGTTAAATGTTGAGACTTTTAAAAAATTTTGTTTGAAAGCAGGAACTAAAAAGGCAGATGAAGTTCACGATTATTTTATTAAACTTGAAAATATTATGTTTGAAATTGCAAAAGAAGAATGTGAAGAATTAAAAATACAAATGATGCAACTTGAAAACACTAAAAATAAAGAAATGGAGGAAAAACTCGTTAACCAAAAAGAATTAGATAATGAAGCATTTTTACTAAAACAATACGCTAGTGTTGGAAATATGATTTATATTATTAAAGTGAAAATCAATGATAATGGAACATATATTATTAAAATTGGAGAAAGTAGAAAAGGTATTACAGAAAGATATAATGAATGTAAAACTAAACATAAAAATAGTAAAATTTTATTGTTAAATTGTTTTTTAGTTGACAAATGTAAAGATTTTGAAACTTTTTTACATAGTCATTCAACTATACATCCTACTAAAGTTACTAATTTACTAGATCACGAAAAAGAAAACGAATTATTTTTAATTGGAAGCACTTTAACATACAAAACTGTATTGAAAATTATTGAAGACAACATTGATAGTTATAATTATAAAGTGAAAGAATTGTTATTAGAAATAGAAAATTTAAAATTAAAAAATACAGGGAAAATTATAAATAATGATAATGAATTGTTAAAAGAACTAGTTACAACTAACAAAATGTTAGTCAATAAAGTTAGTTTTTTAGAAACATCTATGCAACAAATCCTAAATAAACTTAATGAAAAAGATACTAAAGTTGTAACTGGGTTCAATCAACAAGTTCCACACTTAGGCCCTCGGCTCCAAAAAATTAATCCCGAAACTTTACAACTTATAAAAGTTTACGAATCGGTAACAGAATTAATGAACGAAAATAAAAACATAAAACGTCCAAGTATTATGAAAGCTATTGAAGAAAATACTGTTTATTGTGGTTTTCGCTGGTTGTTAGTTGAAAGAAAATTAGACCCTAATATAATCCATAATATTCAACAAACAAAAGAAACTAAGTTTCAAAGTTTAGGTTATATTGCAAAAGTAAATAATAATAAATCAGAAATTGTAAATGTATATTTAGATAGAAAGACAGCATCCCAATTAAATGGATATCAAAGTTCATCAGCATTAGATAATCCAGTTAAAAATAATACTATAACAAATGGATATTATTATACTTTATATGATAATTGTCAAGCAGAATTAATTCAAAATTTTGAAGATAAAAACGGAACCCCATTACTATATAAAAATGGCATAGGTCAATATGACATTAATAATAATTTGGTCAAAGAATTTTCTTGTAAGTATGATGTTATTAGAGAATTAAAAATAAGCGATAAAACATTAGCAAAGGCTTTAACAAATAATGTTCCATACAATAACTATTTCTATAAAGAATTGGGAAGTAAATTGAACTATTTATAAAATCCCTTTAATTTAATCTAAAAATATTATATATAATGGTCGCAATATCTTTTATAAATAAAACAAGAAAAACCAAATTCAAAGGCGCGTTTAGTTTAGATTCCACCGATTACGAATATACAATGTATTTATTACCAATTACAAAACAAAAAGAATATGACGAAATTGTACATTATTTTGGCAATCGTATGTTTAAAGGGAAGATCTGTTTAGATGTTGATGAGCCCGCAGTTGAAGATTACTTAAATAATGATGATGTTAGCGCGTTTATAATGGTTAATCCAGTAAATATTGATAATGTAGCATCCGGAACATTACAAATATATGATTGGTGTAATACTTCTAGCACATCTTCTTCAAAATCACAAAATATTAATAGTGCTGATGTTTGGATCAATGATGTTTGTAGGGTCTCTAGTTCTGGAAATACTGGAAACCCATTAAAAGCATTATTTTATTTTATGGAACAACTTGTTGTTCAAAACTTAGGTAAAAATAATATTAAACTATATATTGAATCTGAACCTGATAACGTAAAGGTGCTTAAACCAAAATATGAATCGTTAGGATTTGTTAAAAACATAGAATCTAACCCAGAAATTTGCCCTAATTGGGCTGGTACAGAAATTGTTATGGAAAAAACTGGATTGGCAGAAGAAACCCAAGTTATTGATTTTTCTTTTTTAGAAGGAACTATAAAAGCTAAAAGTGCTACTAACAAAAGAACAACCGCAAAAGGAGTTAAAAATAAAACTAGTAAACGTGGGAAACCTAGTAAACATAAGAAAACTAATAAACATAAGAAAACTAGTAAACGTGGGAAAACCTATTATAAGCGCAAATAATAAATATAATCAATTAGATTTAGATTTATGTAATATTTTATAAACATATTATATGATCAATACAAATAAAGATACAATTGTAGCACCATCAATAACTGCAGTTAATTTAACACATAAACAAGTATTTCCTTCTAGGTCTGAAACTGTAACTGAGAATGGTGTCACTATAACACCAAACGGTGTATCTAAAAATACAATTAAATTTGAAAGAGAAGAAGATATGATTGTATTGTGTTTAAGTGCTTTTGTTCACGATTATGTCCACGATTATAATTTAGCAGGTATGCATGGAAGAGTTATTAAAGATAATGTTTTTAGTTCTGATCCAACAACACCTAGTTTATTTCAATCATTAGGAATAACTATTGGAAATCCCATTTTTAAAATTTTTTCATATGCTGTTGGAGGACATAGAGAAGTAAAACTATATAATGATGACCAATTTGAAGATGAAACTACTAAACCAGGTAAAAAGATGAATTTTGAAAATTATCAAAAAAAGAGTGAAAGTCTAATACCTACTCGAGGTGGAACCTATATAGGAGGAATTAAGCAACCATATGTAAAAAATTTAGAAGGACTAGAAAAAAGTCTAGGCGAAACTACTATGACTGTAAATTTAGACGAAAAACAAAAGTTTCCTGCTTTAGAACAAAGTGCAGAACCAGGTACAAAACAAAGTGAAGAACCAGTTTTAGGACAAGGTTTGGAACCAGTTTTGGAACCAGTATCCGTAAAATCTGTTAATCTAACCGATGTTTCTGATTTGCTATTTAAACCAGTATCAACTATGTTAACTGAAAATAAGTATGATCAGGTTATTGGTGCTTTAGAGAAAGATGCTAATTTTTTGGCATTTCATTCATCATTAAACACATATGTTGCAACATATTTAGGTTACAATGTTAATGACAATGAAGATGACAATGAAGATGATACTAAAACTGACGATAAAAATGGTATAATGAATAAAGCTATTTTGTCTTCATTTGATTATATTATAAATGATTTTAATGATGCAAAAATGGAAGTAACTGATAACTCTATTCAGTACTTATTTTATTCTGATATTTTTAAATTACTTAAATTAGCTTACTCTGGTATTTATGAAAAGAAAACAACTGAAAATCCATTAGATGTGTTAAATTCTTCTGAAGTATTATATCAGTTTATTATTTTTTATGTAACTTATTTGACACAAAAAGACTACTCGGAATTTGAGTTGTTAGTTAATAGCAAAAAAGGGGGTGATGGAGAGGGAGAAGAGGGAGAAGAAGGCGAAGTAGTAGGAGAAGCAGTAGTAGGAGAAGAAGAAGGTTCATCGTCCAGTTCTTCTTCTCCATTATTACCTAAATCCACTAAAAAATATTTTGAAGTTCCAGAATACGTATTTATAACACATAATAATCTTTTAACAACCATTGCTCGTGGTATGTTTATAAAATTAGGAATTTGGAAAAAAATATTTTTTCCGGATACTCCTACAGAACAAATAACGCCGGAACAATATGTTTTTGGGTTTGAGGAATTAAACCAGATAACATATGATAAATTAGTTGAAATATA
>Ga0214919_10012937_pt1 | contig 10178 bp, 4 predicted proteins | sample LL1503_MetaG_FD_177994 | JGI IMG/M metagenome (GOLD analysis project Ga0214919, IMG submission 177994) | Freshwater microbial communities from Lake Lanier, Atlanta, Georgia, United States - LL-1503 | ecosystem: Environmental > Aquatic > Freshwater > Lake | place: USA: Georgia | collected 2015-03-15 | reverse complement strand
AAAGATGATAAAAGAGAATTGGATATTTTTATAAAAAAAGTTAATAATAAATATTATAATGATTTTATTTATTCAACGCAATTTACAGGTAAAAGAATAGAAGATGATATTATTCTACACAATAAAATCAATAATTCTATCAATGATATAAGTAAAGCTTATTTTAAAACACAACCAAAAAAAAAAGTAAATATTGATGTAAAAATAGAAAACATAGAAGATATATTACATTTAATAAATACCTATAAATGTGACGCAATGATTGAATATAATATAAACATGAATTCATTACATAATATTAAAGAACCATTGGAAAAATTAAATAATATGATTGGTATGAAGTATTTTAAGAATAATATTTTAGACCAATTATTATATTTTATTCAAGATTTACATATAAATAATGAAAAAGAATCAGGTGGAGATTTTATGCATACTGTTCTTTCTGGGTCACCAGGTACTGGAAAAACTGAAATTGCTATGATATTAGGAAAAATATATAGTAAATTAGGTGTATTAAGTAAAGGAACATTTACAAAAGTTACTAGAAGCGATTTAGTAGCTGGATATTTAGGGCAAACAGCAATAAAAACACGTGATGTTATAAAATCTGCCATAGGAGGTGTTTTATTTATTGATGAAGCTTATTCATTAGGAAACGCTGAAAAACGGGATAGCTTTGCAAAAGAGTGTATTGATACGTTATGTGAAGCTCTAAGTGACAATAAAAAAGATTTAATGGTTATTATAGCTGGGTATGAATCAGAATTAAAGGAATGTTTTTTTAATTACAATCAAGGATTAGATTCAAGATTTACATGGAGATTTAAAATGGATAATTATAGTGCAGAAGATTTATATAATATTTTTATTAAAAAAGTAAAAGATATTGACTGGACGATTAATAATTCAGCTATTAATGTTGAATGGTTCAAAAAAAACTTTACTCATTTTAAGAGTTTTGGGAGAGATATAGAAACGCTATTAGCTAAGATAAAAATTGCACACGGTAGAAGAATTTTCGGTAAAAGAGATACTATAAAGAAAGAAATAAATATTTCTGATTTAGATAAAGGATTTGAAATGTATTTACAAAATGAAGATACTAGTAAAAAAGAATCGGAATACTTTAAAAAACAATTACATAATACAATGTATTGTTAATTATACAATATTGTTAATTATATAATGTATTGTTTATTTATAAACAATAGTTTATATTTGTAATAGTTTTTATTCATTACTAATAATGAATAAAACAATAGAAATAAACCCTTCTTTATTTAGTGTTGGAAATTTATCAAAAACAAAAAAAAATAGAGCTACATCAAATATTAAAAAAACAAATACACCATTAATATCGCCAAATGTTCTTAAAAATAAACTTTTAAAAAGGATCAAAGAACATAAATTACGTGAAATTAAGACATTAGAAACAAACAATAAAACTAGTAATACAAATACTAATAAAAATGCAATTATGTCTAATGATACAAAACCAAAATTAGTAGAATCATACACAAATGAATTTAATGAATCCCTTAGTTATTTACAAAATTTATCAATGCAAGAAAAAATGAAAAAAGATAAGATAAATAACGAAAAGTCAAAAGCAGATTTAGAGAGAAAGACAGTAAAAAATTATCATTCATTAAATCAAAACATAAATATAGATTTACCCGATGAGTTAAAAGAAACACATATATTTTTTAATAAAGAGCAATCGTATGATAATAATAATGCTAATAATAATGCTAATAATAATGGCAACCAAAATACTTTTGATATTATATCTAGTAACAAAAATTCAAATATTAAAGATGATGTTCCTTATGGAATTTTGAAAGGAGGTATAAAACCTACATTTAGAGCATGGAATAAAACACATAAAAATATAGGATCAAATTCAAATATAGTATTTGCTGATACAGCGAATAAAGTAAATACAAATGGAAATGAAAATGCAATTATAAATAATGAAATGAGTGAACGAGAGAAACGTTTAAATGAATTGAAAGAAAAAATAAAACAAAAGGAAGTTAAACATTTTGAAAATAGTGAAAACAATGAAAACGATGAAAACAATGTTTGGATGAATAAAAATTTAATTCAAAAAACACCAAATGATTTCAATATAATACCTATTACCACAACAGATAATTTAATATCAAATGGCATTACAAATAATATCACAGATAATATAATAGATAATAACGTAAACAATATAAACAATGAAGTACTTACTAAAAAAATTATTCATAAAACACTACGACGTAGATATACACTTGGTAAATCCAAGATAAAAAAATCAGTGGCTGTTTTATTAAAAGATAGAAAAACAAGAAAAAATATCATTTCTGCACATAAAGATTTAAAACGAAAACAAATTCATGATATTAAGAACTATTTAAGAGAACATAATTTAATGAAAATTGGGTCTGATGCACCTAATGATGTTATTAGAAAAATATATGAACATGCCATGATGTCTGGTGAAATAACAAATATAAATAGAGATACAATGTTACAAAATTTTTTACAAGAAAATAAGTAAAAAATATTTTATACGTATAGTTTAATATGAATATGAATGATAAGAATAATAAAACAAAAAATGAAATACCCGTATATGCAAAAAACTTTTTTAATAAAATAGAAAACTATTTAAATACAAAAATATACTATTTTGGTAGTGTACAGAGAAGTGATTATTTTTTTGGTGTAAGTGATATTGATACTTGCTTATTTACAAAAAATGAATCTGCAACAATATTAAAACTTCAAAACTTATTAAATAAACCGAAACATGCGTTCAAAAAAGTTGTAAATTATTTACCTACATCCAAAAAAATAGTTTACGGACATGTGTTATTTTATAAAGACAAAGAACATAAATTTTCAACTGATATATGTATATATGATGAAAAATATAAAGAATATGTTTTAAAAGACAATCAGTTTAAAATAGATATTCCGTTTTATATTAGTTTTTTACTACTTATTGTGAAAACATTACATTATCAATTACATTTATTATCAAAACCAATGTATAATTATTTAAAGAAACGAATTATGGATATTTTAGATGATGGATTTTTTATGAATATTGGAACAAATTCGTGGAAATTTTTAGTATTTGAAATGCCGCAAGTAAAATTAGATAAAGCGTAAAAATTTAATATTTTATAAACTATAATATCTTTTGTTTTATAATTTAATTTATAAAGTACTTAAAGTCAAAATGATAAATGAGAATAGTAACGAATAATTACTCAATCACCGACATTAGCTCAGTTGGCAGAGCGATTGACTGTAGAATTAAAAAATGATATCAATAGGTCGCTGGTTCAAATCCAGCATGTCGGAAAATAGCAACATTAGAATGGAAATATTTATTCTAATGTTGAATAATACTAAAAGATTTTTCCATTCAAGATTTTATCTATTGTATTTTTGTCCGTTGGTATCCAAGTCATAAAAATTCCCTGACTATCCTTATAAACCGTAGATTGACAAGTAGTATAATAACTAAATTTAGCGATAGATAATTCCATAGGAGATAAATAATCATAATCTTCTTTTATATCTACTATATTTTGTGTTGTCATTTCTGTCTCATATATTTGTTCATAATATGTTATATATTCATCATATTCGTCCTTAATATACCAACGAATACCATAGACTTTACCATTTGAATAAATTCCCATTTTTTATAAATATACAAAAGTCTTTATATCAAAAACGTTTAAAGATTTATACTTAAATAAAATATACTGTTAATGAAAACGTGCTGTAATATTAATTTTATGTCTCAATATGCATTTGTAAATGGTGAACAAATACATATTAATAATTATACAAATCTTGTAAAAGAAAACATTAGTTGTCAAAATGGACATCCATTAATTCCAGTTATTAATGTCAGTAGAAGAATACCTCATTTTAGACATAAAAATAGTTCTGATGTAGGTGGTAATCCAATGACAATTTGGCATAGTGAATGGCAAGCTCTTTTTCCCATAACAGAAAAAGTTTATAAATTAAAACCAAATCAGATTAAAGAAAGACGTGCAGATGTTGTATTAAATGAAACTAAAATATTAGAAATTCAACATTCCAAATGTGAAAAAAATGAAATTGAAAACAGAAAACATGATTATCAATTACATAATGTTGAAATAATTTGGTTAGTTGATGGAAATACAGGAATAGAGGTAAAAAATCTTAATCATTCAAATCGTGTTTATCTTGAATTTATTGATGAACATTGGAAGTATACAAACTTCAAATGTTATGATTGTATTTACATTGATATAAATTCAAGCATATATAAAATTAATCCAAATAAAGTAAAAAGTCATATGATAGACGTTGAAGAACCAAAAACAAGAGAAGAATTTATAAAATCGTTAAATGATGGATATGATATATGGTCTAATGAAGAACCTGAACAATGTAATTTATACATAAAACAACAAGGAGCGGGAAATGGTAAAACATTTGGTATCATCAAGATGCTCGAAGACGAAAATAAATCTCATTATAGAACTTTTATATATATTACCAAACAACACTCTGCCAAACATATTATTAAAGCCACTTTTGAAGAAATTAAAAACGATAAGGACAGTCGTTTTAATTATTTAAAAAATATCGAAATAATGGAAATAAATAAAAAGTATATTATAAAATATTTTAATGAAAAATCCAAATTAGATTGTAAAATTATCATTTCTACAATAGATTCATTTACATATTCCATTGGTAATAAAAACCATAATTATTTTGATGTATTTGAGGGATTAATTTATTCTATTATTGATGGACATGATGAAAGTAAAGATTGTGGTTCGATTAATTTTACTAGTTTTAAACCAAGACTTAATAAAGAGACATTATTAGTTATTGATGAGTTTCAAGACCCACCTGAATATTATGGTAAGGCTATTGTTCAAATTATGAGAAATAATTATGTAGATGTTTTTATCGTTGGCGATAAAATGCAAAGTATTAGTAATGAAAAAAATGCATTTACTTACTTTTTGGAAAATGAATTTCCATCAATAAATATTATTAAATTAGAACCAATAAATTTATGTAGAAGATTTACACATCCTGAACTAATTCATTTTGTTAATTTTATGATTCCATTTAAAAAATATGGATTACCAGAAATTAAACCTTATGAATGTTATAATTATGAAAGTAGTAAAAATGATAATCCTATTATATTTATTAAAGGGGAGAAACAAATTTACAGCATTTCAAAAAATAAAAAAAATGAAGAAAATGAAGAAAATAAACAAATGGAAGAAAATGAAGGAAATATAATTAATGAAGTAGAAAAAATAATGAATTATTATGAAGATGAAGTTAACACAAATACTAGATTTCCAGAAGATTTTTTAATTGTTACACCTTTTACATCAAGTAATCCATTGGTTGATGCGTTATTATTACGCATTAATATATTTTGGAAAAATAAATTTACAGAAGACATCAACCATATGATATTATGGAAAAATAAATTAATCCAAATGAAAAATAATAACATAAGCATGTCTGAAAAAGATATAAATAATTTAGAACAAATGATTAATTTGACTACCGATAATTATAATAAGTATGCTGTATTCCATAAAGGAGAACAAGGTAGTTCAATTGATTTATCTGAATCTGATTACGCAACAAGAATTGTCTCGTGTCATGCATCAAAAGGTGATGGTAGAAAAGTTGTATTCACAATTGGATTTAATGAAAGTAGTATTAAAAAATTTAGTCAAAAATCTAATAATTTAGTTTATGATTCTTTACTTCATGTCGCTATTACTCGTATGAAAGAAAAGCTTTATATTTATTATATTGATAATGGTGATGATATAGCAGAAAAAATTAGAAAATATATATTTCAAAATCACCCAAATAAAAAGAATATTGAACCGATTATTAAAATACGAAATAAAATAAAATACAAAGATTTATTTTGTGAAAATAAATCTATAAACTTTGAATTATTTTATAATACAATAATAAAAAAATCAGATCTTACAATTCTAGATATAAATACAGATGAAAAAAAAATTATTGACATGGGTAATCATATGATTAGGTATTCTTCTTTATATGTTAACATAACGTTAGAAATAATTAATAAAGAAATAATGATTAAAAAATCTGATGTTAAAAAACAATTGAAAGCTATTTTTCATGAAGTATGTGAGTCTGATGTAACAGAAGCAACTACTATGAAAGAATATTATACATTATTAAAAAAAGATAAAAAGATAAAAGATTCAATCATACCAATAATAAAAATTTCAAATTGTGGTAAAGATTATATTGATTACTTTGAAATAATACGTGAAAATATAAAAAATATTCAAATCAAATTAAAAGCGTTTTTATGTAATAACAATAAAATTCTATTATGTCCATTAGAATGTATAATTTTACATTATATGTTTCAAATTGTTAACCAAAAAGAATACTCAAACATAACTATACAAGATCTTTATAATATAATTGATATTTATAGGGATAGTTTTAATGAAAAAATGATAGATTCACATAATCAATGTTTATGTAACAAATACTTTCATTTAAAAAAAACGCATATTAAAACACAAAAAATAAATAGTATGAATTTTTATCTTTTGAATCATTTTGAAAAAATTAATAAAGTTAAAAATCTAGTTAATAACGTATATTCAAAATATCCAAAAATAAATTGGCTTGTTAACAATATAATATTTTATAAAGGAAATGATAGTTTTGAAATTTATAATAAGTATGATTTTGTAGGTTATAACGATACACATGTTATTATTTGCTATATTAAACCTCAATTTAACCAATTAAATTATAATGATGTATTAATAGATAGCATTTATGATACGTATTTTTTAAATAATATTAAGAAATTTGACAAAGACAAAAAAGAAAACAATTTATATAAAAAATTTAATGGAAAGAAAATAGTTACTTGTGTATTTTCACTTGATACAGATGAACCATATTATATAGAATGGACAAATAAAAATGACTGTAAAAATGGTTTAAATAATGATAATATAAAAGATAATGAAGATCTTATTTTGAATATTTTATATGAAGGAATTGTTGAAAAATATAAATCGGAAAATGGAATTATATATAAATTTTATAGTTATTGGAGGGAATTTTGTAAAGAAAATGAAAAAAAACCAATTCATTTTATAAGGTTTGTAAAAGAAGAAATTGTAAAATTTGAAATTTTAAGATATATTGAAGACTTTTTTACAAGAATAGAAATGCAAATTGAAATGACAAATGGAAAAAATAATAAAGAAAATATTTTGAAAGATTTAGATGATAAAGATTTTTTTCTTGAAACATTGAAAAAAGAATTAGAAAAATCAGTAAAAAATTATTTGAACATTATGTTTGATGACGATGAAGACAATGAAGATTAAGACACTGATGAAGGGAAAAAAAGACGAAGAATATTAAGATAAATATAAAAATCTCTTATGAAAAGGTAGTTAAAGAATACATATTAATTAGATATAATGGCACTTATCAAAGAATATTTTGAATTAACAAAAAAATATCAAGAAGATTATGGTGAAAATACTGTTCTTTTAATGCAAGTAGGTTCTTTTTTTGAAGTATACGGATACTGTGATAAAAAAACAAATACGATTTTAGGAAGTAGAATTATCGATTTCTCTCAAATATGTGAATTAAATGTTGTAGAAAAAAATGTTTGTGTTGGAAAAGAGCAGGTAGTAATGGCTGGATTTAAAGATATCATGATAGAAAAATATTTAAGAAAGATTCAAGATGCGGGTTTTACAGTAGTTGTTTATACACAAGATCAAGCAGCTAAAAATACGACACGTAGTTGTGCAGGTATTTTTAGTCCTGGTACCTATTTTTCAGAAGATTCTACCAAATTAACGAATAATGTCACGTGTGTTTGGATAGATATGGTTGAAAATAAAATAATAATGAAAGGCAAATATGTATTTGTAGGAATTGCTAGTATTGATATTTATACAGGAAAAACAAGTATTTTTCAATTTAAGGAAATCTATTTTAATAATCCTACAACATATGACGAATTAGAACGATTCATTTCCATTTATAATCCGAGTGAAACTATTATTATTTCCAATTTACCTGCACAAGAAATAGATGATATTATTAATTTTACAAATATTAATAGTATTTCAATACATAAGATATCCACTAATCCATCTACTAATAACCAAACAAATATCCCTATCGAATCAAATAAAAGTAATTTTTTAACACGTGTAAAAAATTGTGAAAAACAAATCTATCAAATGGAAATATTAAAAAAATTTTATAAAATGACCGATTATGATACATTTATTCAAAACTTTTATGATAATAACATTGCAACCCAAGCTTTCTGTTTTTTATTAGATTTTGTATATCAACATAATCCTCACTTAGTAAATCGTATTTCAGAACCCATCTTTGAAAATTGTTCAGATAGACTCATTTTAGCGAATCATTCTTTAAAACAATTGAATATTATTGATGATAATTATAGTGGAAAATATTCATCAGTATTGAAAATGTTGAATATATGTCTTACGCCCATGGGGAAAAGAAAATTTTCGTATCAATTTTTGAATCCAACTACAAATATAGAGTATATTCAAAACGAATATAATATAACAGAACATTTTTTAAGTAAATATGACCTTTATTATGATTATTTGAAAATGAATTTATCCAATATAAAAGATTTATCAAAGTGGTCAAGACAAATTTTTTTAAATAAAATTACACCTAAATCGGTTTATTTATTATATAATAATATTTCTCTCATTAAAGAAATTTATGAAAAGATGGTTACTGATAAAACAATAAAAAACTATTTGATTCATTTTGATAATATGGATATTTCTCAAATAGGTGAATATTGTACTAATATAATGGAGTTTATAAATAAAAACATAAATTTGGAAATATCAAAAGAAATAGATCAAAACCAAAATTTTGATACCAATTTTATTCATACTGGTGTAGATAATATACTAGATGCTAAAACAACGCTGTTGAAGGATTCCGAATGTAAATTAGAAGCCATTAGATGTTATTTAAATGGACAAATAATGGATAAAGGAAAAACGGATTTTGTAAAAATACATGAAACAGAGAAAAATAATTTTACTCTTATTTGCACAAGTCGTCGTTGTGCATTATTAGAGAAATCATTACCTACCAATAAACAAGTAGTTACATTAAATTATGAAAACAATGGATCTACACATTTTGATTACACAATATCCAAGAATCATTTTGAATATAAATTACAAACAGGAGCGAATAATTCCATTATTGATGATGAAATCAAAGATATATGTAAAACAATATCTAGTATTAAGGTTTCCTTAAAAGACGTAATAAGTATGGTGTTCAATAAATTTATTGAAAAAATGCAAGAATATCAAAGACAATTGGAAAACATTGTATATTTTATAACTTTAATAGATGTTGCTTTTGCGAAAACATATATTGCAAAAAAATATAATTATTGTAAACCAGTAATAGTAGAAGCTGATAAATCGTTTATAACCGCTAAAAATATTCGTCATTGTTTAATTGAACATCTTCAAACAAACGAATTATATGTATCTAATGATATTATGATTGGGAATGGGATAGTAGATGGTATTTTATTATACGGAACAAACGCTGTTGGTAAAACGAGTTTAATACGTTCTATTGGTATTTCTCTCATTATGGCTCAATCAGGATTATATGTTCCTTGTTCAGAGTTCACTTATAAACCATATAATTATATTTTTACCCGTATTCTAGGAAATGATAATATTTTTAAGGGATTATCTACCTTTGCCGTAGAAATGTCTGAGTTACGTACTATTATACGTTTAGCAGATAAAAATAGTTTGATATTAGGAGACGAATTATGTTCAGGAACCGAAAATACTTCGGCTATTAGTATTTTTGTAGCAGGAATTCAACAACTACACAAAGTGAAAAGTAGTTTTATATTTGCGACACATTTACATGAAATTGTGAATTATGAAGAAATAACAAATCTAAGCAGTGTTGTATTGAAACATATGCAAGTTGTTTATGATAAAGAGAAGGATATGCTGATATATGACCGTAAATTGAAAGATGGACCAGGGAAT
>Ga0214919_10012936_pt1 | contig 10179 bp, 6 predicted proteins | sample LL1503_MetaG_FD_177994 | JGI IMG/M metagenome (GOLD analysis project Ga0214919, IMG submission 177994) | Freshwater microbial communities from Lake Lanier, Atlanta, Georgia, United States - LL-1503 | ecosystem: Environmental > Aquatic > Freshwater > Lake | place: USA: Georgia | collected 2015-03-15 | reverse complement strand
TGCTGAGCAGTATTGGGAACGAACAGAGATACCACGTGAGTTGGATAAGATACAGTCAATCTTCCAATGGAACGAGAAGCCCACTGAGTTTAAGAACAAGTGGGTTGATTATGTCGAACAGGAATTTGATTATAGAGAACAGGGCTTTTGGTTTATGAACAACGGGAAGCCCTGCTACATTACAGGGTCACACTATATGTACCTTCAATGGTCGAGTATAGATATTGGATATCCTGATTTTCGTGAGGCTAATAGGATATTCTTCATATTTTGGGAGGCTTGCAAGGCTGACCCAAGATGTTTTGGAATGATATATCTTAAGATACGTCGCTCAGGTTTTTCGTTTATGTCATCATCTGAGTGCGTTAATATCGGAACTCTTGCACGAGATGCAAGGGTTGGGATACTATCAAAGACGGGTAGCGATGCTAAGAAGATGTTCACGGACAAGGTTGTCCCTATCAATAATCGATTGCCGTTCTTCTTTAAACCGATCATGGATGGTATGGATAAGCCAAAGACTGAGCTAGCGTTCAGGGTTCCTGCCTCAAAGATTACAAAGAAGAATATGTACGAGACATCAGTTGATGAGATTGAGGGATTGGATACTACTATCGATTGGAAGAACACGGAGGAGAACTCATATGACGGTGAGAAGCTAGCCTTCCTAGCTCATGACGAGTCAGGTAAGTGGACAAGTCCTAATAACATCCTCAATAATTGGCGTGTTACCAAGACCTGTCTACGTTTGGGTAGTAAGGTTATCGGGAAATGTATGATGGGTTCAACGTCAAATGCATTAAATAAGGGTGGCTCTAACTTTAAGAAGCTATACGAGGACTCATCTACTAAGGAGAGAAATGCAAACGGTCAGACAAAGAGCGGGATGTACTCTCTGTTTATTCCTATGGAGTGGAACATGGAGGGGTTTATTGATAGGTATGGTATGCCTGTATTTAGGAAACCTGCTAAAGCTATTGCGGGGGTGGATGGTGAGTGGATACTTAATGGGGCTATAGACTATTGGGAGGCAGAGGTTGATTCGTTAAAGAATGATGCTGATGCATTGAATGAGTTCTATCGTCAGTTTCCAAGGACAGAGTCCCATGCCTTTAGGGATGAAAGCAAGCAGGCTCTATTTAATCTTACCAAGATATATCAGCAGATTGACTATAACGATACCATGATTAAGGAACACTACCTAACACGGGGGTCTTTTATGTGGGCTGATGGAATAAAGGACTCAAGAGTTATTTGGAGTCCTGATATTAGAGGAAGATTCCTTATGAGTTGGGTTCCACCAAAGCATCTTCAGAACAACATCCATGAGCGTGGGGGTGTAAAGTATCCGGGTAATGATCATCTTGGATCCTTTGGCTGTGACTCCTATGATATATCTGCTGTTGTTGGGGGGCGTGGTTCTAATGGCTCGTTGCATGGTATGACCAAGTTCCACATGGACGAGGCACCAATAAATGAGTTCTTTTTGGAATATATTGCACGACCTCAGACCGCTGAGATATTCTTTGAGGAGGTTCTTATGGCTTGTGTATTCTACGGAATGCCTATATTAGTGGAGAATAATAAGCCTAGATTGTTGTATCACTTTAAGAATCGGGGGTACAGAGGTTTCTGTATGAACCGACCTGACAAGCAATACTCGAAGCTATCAAAGACTGAGCGTGAGCTTGGAGGTATTCCTAACTCATCAGAGGATGTCAAGCAGGCGCACGCTTCAGCTATTGAATCTTATATTGAGAAGTACGTTGGGATTGATTTCTCAGGAGCGTATAGGAATCCTGATGAGATTGGGACGATGCCGTTCACAAGGACACTTGAGGATTGGGCAAAGTTTGATATATCGGATAGGACAAAATTCGATGCGTGTATCAGTTCGGGGTTAGCTATAATGGCTAACCAAAAGCACCTGTATATGCCTGAGAAAAAAGAGTCGAAAATAAGTATTAACTTCGCAAGATACAGGAATGATGGTAACTCAAGTGAGCTAATTAGATGAAAGACATCACTATAGAAATAATGTCCGTGAACTTCCCAAGTCAGTTAGCTACTGACTCGGAGAAGGCATCCCCTGCATTTGGACTGCAGATTGGTCAGGCTATTCAGTATGAGTGGTTCCGAAGGGATGGCAACTCATGTAGGTACTATTCTCAGTGGAGAGAGTTTCATCGGTTACGTCTGTACGCACGTGGAGAGCAGTCTGTTGCTAAGTACAAGAACGAGCTAGCTATTGATGGTGATCTTTCATACTTGAATCTAGATTGGACTCCTGTACCTATCCTACCTAAGTTTGTTGATATCGTTGTTAACGGTATGTCCGATAGGCTATTTAAGATAAAGGCATACTCTCAGGATGCTATGTCCATGTCAAAACGGAACAAGTATCAAGAGATGGTTGAGACTCAGATGGCAGGCAAGCCTGTGCTTGAGAAGATACAGCAGATTACAGGAGCGGATCCTTTTATGATGAACCCTGATGAGCTTCCTGAGACCGACGATGAGCTGTCATTATTTATGCAGCTTAACTATAAGCCTGCTATTGAGATTGCTGAGGAGGAGGCTATCAATACTATATTCGATGAGAATAAGTATGACGACCTTCGTAAGCGTCTTGATTATGACATGGCGGTTGTTGGTATTGCGGTAGCTAAGCACGAGTTCTTACTCGGAGAGGGAGTTAAGATATCGTATGTTGACCCTGCAAATATTGTATATAGCTATACCGAGGACCCATTCTTTAAGGATTGTTTCTATTGGGGAGAGATTAAGACCGTCCCTATGACGGAGCTTTTGAAGATAAAGCCTGACCTTACTAAGGAAGAGCTAGAGCAAATATCCCATTATAGTCAGGGTTGGTACAATTACTATAATGTTGAGCGGTTCTATGAGAACAGTATGTTCTTCCGTGATACCACAACATTGATGTACTTCAACTACAAGACAACTAAGAAGATTGTATATAAGAAGAAGATACTAGATAACGGGTCTACACGTGTAATTGAGAAGGACGAAACATTCAATCCTCCTGTCGATATGATGGAGGAGGGAAACTTTGAGAAGATCGAGAAGACCATTGACGTATGGTACGAGGGTATCATGGTCATGGGTAGCAATATCCTACTAAAATGGGAGATGGCTCAGAACATGGTGCGTCCTAAATCATCTTCACAACACGCTATACCTCAATATGTTGCGTGTGCTCCACGTATGTATAAGGGTGCCATTGAGTCATTGGTTCGCAGGATGATTCCATTTGCTGACCTTATTCAGGTAACTCACTTGAAACTACAACAGGTCATTGCTCGTGTTGTACCTGATGGTGTATTCATTGATGCTGATGGTCTTAACGAGGTTGACCTTGGAACGGGCAATGCCTATAATCCTGAGGACGCACTTCGTCTGTATTTCCAAACAGGTAGTGTTATTGGACGTAGCTATACGCAGGATGGTGAGTTTAATAATGCCCGTGTTCCTATCACTCAGTTGACATCTAACTCAGGTGCTTCTAAGACTCAGATGCTGATTGCTAACTACAATCACTACATGGATATGATCCGGTCTGTGACAGGTCTTAACGAGGCTCGTGATGGTTCAAATCCTGATCCTAACTCATTGGTTGGCATTCAGAAGCTAGCTGCCCTTAACTCAAATACAGCCACTCGTCATATTCTTGATGGTGCATTATACATATATCGCTCATTAGCAGAGGCTTGCACATATCGTATATCTGATATCCTTGAGTACTCTGACTTTAAGGAGGACTTCATTAACAAGATTGGCAAGTATAATGTTTCGCTCCTTAATGAGATTAAGGACCTGTATATATATGACTTCGGTATCTTTATTGAGCTTGCGCCTGATGAGGAGCAGAAGGCTCAGCTTGAGGCTAATGTTCAGATGGCTCTTTCTAAGGGAGACATTAACCTTGAGGATGCTATTGACATCCGTGAGATTAAGAACCTTAAGCTAGCCAATCAGTTACTTAAGTTAAAGCGTACCAAGAAGGAGCAGCGTGAGGAGAAGATGGCTATGCAGAAGCAGGCTATGATAGCTCAGCAGCAAATGAAATCTCAGGAGCTAGCAGGTCAGGTAGCTCTTCAGAAGATTGATGCGGAGACACAGTCAAAGATGCAGATCAAGCAGGCTGAGGTGGCGTTTGATATTCAGAAGATGCAGCAGGAGGCTCAACTTAAGTCACAGCTTATGGCTGAGGAATTTAACTACCAAATGCAGATAGCCAATCTTCAGTCGGGTTCATTACTTTCTAGGGATAAGGAGAAAGAAAAGGAGAAGGCTAAACGTATTGGTATTCAGAACACTCAGCAGTCTAAGCTAATCAATCAACGCAAGAACAATCTTCCTCCAATGAATTTTGAATCTAACGAGGATAGCTTGGACGGATTTGACTTGGCTGAATTTGAGCCACGATAATATAAAATAATTTGTATAAATTTGTAACAATTAAAATCAAATCAAATGGAGTTAAAGGTAAGAATGATAGATGCTGAGCCTAAGAGTGTTGCAGAGGTAGAAGAGATTTTACTTAATAAGCACGAGGCTGAGATTAATAATGAGCAACCAATCGATGTGGCTCCTACAAAAGTAGAGTCACAGATCGAGGTTCAGTCGGATCTGAAGGAGGAGGACGTTCTTTCATATATTGGGAAAAGATATAATAAGCAGATCAACTCATTTGATGAGTTGATGGCTGAACGTCAATCGGCAGATGATATGCCTGAGGACGTTGCTGCTTATATGAAATACAAGAAAGAGACAGGGCGTGGGTTTGAGGACTTCATTAAATTAAAGGAGGACTTTGAATCAATGAACCCTGATGATCTTCTAAAGAGCTATCTATCTTCCACTCAGCATGGTCTAGATCCTGAGGATATTGAGACTATTATGGATGACTATCGATATGATGAAGATATCGATGAGGAGTCCAAGATTAAGAAGATTAAGATAGAACGAAAAAAAGCTATTGCCGAGGCGAAGAAATACTTCAACTCTCAGAAAGAGAAATACAAGATGCCCCTTGAGTCAAGCACGGCAGGAATTTCTAACGAAGAGAAAGAAGACTTTGACGCTTATCGTCAGTATATAAAGCAGGCTAAGACCGTCGAGGAGGAAAACAATAGAAAGCGTCAATGGTTTGACCAAAAGACGAATGAAGTTTTTAATGATGGATTCAAAGGTTTTGAGTTCAATATTAATAACAGAAAGTTGACATTCTCTCCCGGTGAGGCAGCTGAACTTAAGAAGAACCAATCGACTCCATCGAACTTTATTAACAAGTTCTTGGATGACAGTGGGATGATTAAGGATGCAGCAGGCTATCATAGGTCATTGGCTGTTGCTATGAATCCTGAGCGTTTTGCCAAGTTCTTCTATGAACAGGGCTTGTCAGATGCAACGGAGGATGTAATGCGTAAGACTAAGAATATAAATATGTCTGAGCGCAAATCTCCTGAAGTCACACGGGCTTCAGACGGAATACAGGTGAGATCGGTGAATCCTGATTCCGGTAGAAAATTAAAAATCCGTAGTATAAAACATGGTTAAAAAATAAAAAAAACATGGCAATCCTTTCATCTCCAACATTCGCGCTGCAACCGGCAGCCGAGCAGGTAGCATTGTCTACCAATTACATCACATCATTCAGTTTCTTGAATCAGTATCTTCCTGATACATATGAGAAAGAATTTGAGCGTTATGGCAATCGTACAGTATCTTCCTTCCTTCGTATGGTAGGTGCTGAGCTTCCTTCTAACTCTGATCAAATCGTTTGGGCAGAACAAGGTCGTCTTCACATTAAATACACAAGCTGTACAGCTAGTGCTATAGCAGGAGGTCAAATCACTCTTACTATCAGTGATGCAGGTGCTACCACAGCTGCTGTACGTGTGGGTCAGACTGTATTGATTCAGAACGCTACAGGAGCGCAAAACAAAGCTATTGTTACTTCCGTATCAGGTCTTGTTGTTGTGGTTGGTATCTATGAGGATACCATGAATATCGTAAATACTAACGTATGTACGATGTTTATCTATGGTTCTGAATTTAAGAAAGGAACAGCAGGAATGGCAGGTTCATTGGAAGCAGAGGATAGCTTCTTCACCAATAAACCAATCATCATCAAGGATACCTATGCTGTCAATGGTTCTGACATGGCTCAGATCGGTTGGGTAGAGGTTACAACTGAGAATGGTGCTACGGGATACCTGTGGTTCTTGAAATCAGAGCATGAGACTCGTCTTCGTTTTGAGGATTACCTTGAGACAGCAATGATCGAGGCAGTTCCTTCAGCAGGTGCCTTAGCCAACGGTGCTGCTAACTTAGGTTTCAAAGGTTCTGAAGGTGTATTTTACGTTGTTAACAATCGTGGTAACGTGTGGGGTGCAGGTAATCCTGCTAGCTTATCTGATTGGGATAATATCGTAAACCGCTTGGATAAGCAAGGAGCTATCGAAGAGAATGTAGTATTCGCAAATCGTGATCTTAGCTTTGCTATTGACAATATGTTGGCTACCTTGAACGGTTTCGTTGCAGCGGGTACTGCCTCTCAGTCTGCATCTTTCGGTCTGTTCGATAACGATGTTAACATGGCATTGAACCTTGGCTTCAGTGGTTTCCGTCGTGGTTATGACTTCTACAAGTCTGATTGGAAATACTTGAATGATCCTACAATGCGTGGTGGATTACTCACAACAGGTACTTCAAGTGCTATCACAGGTCTTCTTGTTCCTGCGGGTTCTACTTCTGTCTATGATCAAGTTATGGGCAAGAACGCTAAGCGTCCGTTCCTTCACGTCCGTTACCGTGCTTCTGAAGCAGAAGATCGTCGGTATAAGACTTGGATCACAGGTTCTGCGGGTGGTGCAGCTACAACTGATACAGATGCGATGCAGGTTAACTTCCTGTCTGAGCGTTGTGTATGTACGCTTGGAGCTAACAACTTCGTGTTGTTCCGTTACGGAGCGTAATAGTTTAGTATTATTGGTAAAGGGGAGTGTCCTTGAGGACACTCTCCCTTTCCTTAAAATCTTTAAAATCAAATCAAAATTAAATAATCATGGTAAAAAAAAACAGTCCCACCGATAAGGTGTATAAATTAAAGAATGGTAGCCCATTGTCATATACGATAGCTACTAGAAATCAACCTAAGTTTCCATTGCTTTGGTATGATGAGGTTAACAATGTAAATCGTGCTCTCCGATATGCTTCTAATCAGAGGTCTCCATTTGAGGATGAGCAGGACGGTAACGCAATACTTGAGCCTATTTCATTTGAGGATGGATTATTAGTTGTACCAAAAACAAATCCTGTCCTTCAGCTATTCCTTTCTTACCATCCCCACAACGGGCTTGTATTCGAGGAAGTTGATTATGAGAAAGAAGCGGGTAAGGAGATGGCTGATCTAAATGTTGAGGTGGATGCATTGATTGAAGCTCGTCAGTTAAGTATTGAGCAGGTAGAGATGCTTACACGTGTGATGTTTGGAAAAGACCCATCCACAATCTCTTCAGCTGAGCTAAGACGTGATCTTCTTATCTTTGCCAAGAAGAATCCTAAAGAATTTCTAGACCTATTAAACGATCCTGAACTTAAGTTTCAAGCCAAGATTCGCACATTCTTTGAGCAGAGCCTTCTTATTTCAAAGAATAACGAGAAAGAGATTTGGTTTAATACGGCTACAAATAAGAAGAAGATGTGTTCAATACCATACGGTGATGACAAGTACACGGCAGCTGCCATGTTCTTACAGAGCGATGAGGGTATTGATGCGTTAAAGATGCTAGAGACGGTCATCCAATAATTGATACCGCCTGACATCTATTAGTACAGAAGGGGGCATATAGTATGCCCTCTTTTTTTTATATTTGTAAAAACCAAATAGATGATAAACTCGGTCAGAAATACCGTACTGTCTGTACTGAATAAGAACAACTACGGATACATCTCCCCATCTGATTTTAATTTGTACGCTAAGAACGCACAGATGGAGATGTACGAGGAGTACTTCAGTAACTATAATAAGACTATTAACTACGAGAATGTTCGTCAGTCAGGGACGGGATATGCTAATATTGAGAAGCCTATCGGTGAGACATTAGAGGGGTTCATGGTTAACAGTGCGCTTACTCCTGCTCCTCTTATGTTTTATTATGCACCATCACTTACTACAACAGGGTATCAGTATTATATGATTGAGAAGATCCTTGTAAACTACTCAGGATATACACTTAGTAGCGTAACAACAAACTCAGCACCTAATCAATTAATTGATTTTAGCGTTGATTTTGTAGCTGCAGGAGTTGTTCCCGGTGATATAGTAGTTAACATAGATACTAGTCAGTTTGCTATTATTGCTCAGGTTGGAGCTAATGCTTGTGATATAAATGAAAATATATTTGGAATACCTCCGGTAAATTATGGTATCTTCTCTTATTCTGATTATTATGATGCTGATAGGACATTGAATAATAAGATCGATCTACTTAATAGATCAAACCTAACTTCACCTAGTACAGTATTTCCTGCATACACTCAATCGGGTGATAAGATTAGGACGTATCCTCTTCAGACTGTTCAGGGTCCCGGAGCAAATTGGCTTTATGGTTCTGCATTAGCTACATACTTTAGGTATCCGTTTGATCCTAAATGGACATACATTACACTTGTAGGAGGTGAACCTGTATTTGATTCAACTCAACTTGACTATCAGGATTTTGAACTTCCTAACGAGGATGAGTACAAGCTATCAATGAAGATACTTCAGTACTGTGGTATCAGTATCCGTGAGTCTGAGGTTGCTGCATTTGCTGTAGCTCAGGAACAACACGAGCAGCCTTCATTCAGTATGCAACAATAAAAGAAATAATAGATGGCATATATATCACAGTTTCAGTACTATACAAACAATGGCAACACACCTACCGATGCTAATTGGGGGTCATATCAGTATGTTAGTTTGTATGATATCGTGAATAATTTCATGCTGATGCACGTTGGTAACCACTCGCTTATCAATAACGAGGAGCGTTACAAGGTTCTATTCCATGCCAAGCGTGCAATCCAAGAATTAAACTACGATGCATTCAAGGAGATTAAGGTACTTGAGTTGACTGTTGCCGAGAATCTTATATACGTGCTTCCATCTGACTATGTTAATTGGGTTCGTATATCTATGTATAAGGACGGATGGCTTCGTCCACTGACTGAAAACATTCAGACCCTATCATCAAACGCATACCTTCAGGATAACAGTGGCAATATCCTATTCGATCAGTTTGGTAATATCCTTCAGCCACAGGACTCTCAGATTGATTATGATCGCCTTAATGGAATTAAGAAGAGTATCTACCTGAATCAGGGTAACCAATTTGATGGACAGTTGGGTTGGAATATTGATGGTATGTGGTACTTTGAGTATTCGTTTGGCACCCCTTTTGGTTTAAATACTGAGACGGCAAACTTTAATCCAACATTTAATATAGATAAGAAGCGTGGTGTTATTAACTTTGACTCAAGTATGTCGGGTCAGAGCTGTATACTTGAGTACATCTCTGATGGGATGGAGAATGGTAATGACGCTGCTGTATCTGTTAATAAATTATTCGAGCAGTATATCTATGCTGCTGTTAAATTCGAGATACTAAACTCTAAGTTTGGTGTTCAGGAGTATATAGTGAACCGTGCAAGAAAGGAACGTACAGCCCTCCTTCGTAACGCAAAGATTAGAATCAGTAACATACATCCGGGGAGATTGCTAATGAACCTCAGAGGAATGGATAAGATAATCAAATAACGATGAGTAAGATTCAGAGGAACTTTATTGCAGGTCGAATGAATAAGGTCGTCGATGAACGACTTGTTCCTGAAGGGGAGTATATCGATGCAATGAACATCAGGATGGGTTCAACGGAACAGTCCGAGATTGGTGTCATTGAAAATACAAAAGGTAACGAAGCCCTTACTAGCCTGCTGTATATTGATGGTACACCACTTAGTGCAGAAGCTCGATGTATTGGAGCTATTGATGATAGCGCAAGAGAGACCATCTATTGGTTTGTTCATGACCCTGCATTTACAGTTGGCAACACAGGTAAACTTGATTTAATTGTTTCATACAATGTGTTTACCAATATCCTTACGTATCAT